>Ga0307960_1002320_pt1 | contig 11344 bp, 10 predicted proteins | sample OrgLakmetagen542_FD_201832 | JGI IMG/M metagenome (GOLD analysis project Ga0307960, IMG submission 201832) | Saline water microbial communities from Organic Lake, Antarctica - #542 | ecosystem: Environmental > Aquatic > Non-marine Saline and Alkaline > Saline | place: Antarctica: Organic Lake... | reverse complement strand
CTTTGCATTAGGTTGCTGTGTGTGAGAGTTGGGCTGTGCTGCACGCTCGGGCGTATCATGCAATGTTTGCCAGAGCTTGTAAAGCAGTGTATCTGTGTTAGCTTCACTAAGGTAATGGTGGGCGTGCATGTGATATTTTAACTTGCCTTGCAGGTTAGTCAAAACTCGTAGCTCTTCTGCATGGGAGCCAACTTTGTTTGGAACGCTTAGCCAGAACAGGCTGTAGAAGGGGTCAGTAGCTGGCGGGAGGGAAATTTGATTGACTGCTGCTTTGTGTGCTAGGTGGTCTGCACCCTCATTGCCAATAATACCAGAGTGAGGTTTCACCTTGTAGAAAGTGACGGTAGAAGGTGAGGATTGGATAAGAATTACAATGTCCTTGAGTAGTTCCCTGTGCAAGTGGTGGAGTACAGCCATTGGGTTCAATAGCTGTTTTCTAGTCTGAAAGAGGGATGAGGCACTGTCTGTAGCAATTTCAGTGTGGCCTTCTTGTACTGCTACTAGCACAGCTGCAAGTTCAGCTCTATTGATGGTGAGTGTGGGGCCGCTGCCTCCAGGATTGATAGTGATGGTATCACTATAGCCGGTGTCTGTAGTGGGGGTGGAAATTCCAGCGCCTATAATTTGCTGTTTGCTGATCGCATCTTGCATGGCACTACCATCAGTGTATGTGATTGATTTCCAGTTTTGTACTTTGGGAATGTGTGGGCTCTTGTACTGGTTGATGTTTGTGTTATGAAGCGTTTGCCACTGGCTGATGTTAGCAGCAATGGAAGTATCTGGGTGTAGGAGTTGAAATCTCTTCCTCTGCTTGTTCTTGCATTTCACACGAGCAGTACCAATCTCGTGGGCACTATTGTTACAAGTCCGCTTTGCTTTAGGAATTGTCAGCTTGAGATTGTTGAGCCAAGCTGGGTTGGATTCATTCAGGGCTTGTTTCCCGGAAACCCCCTTGATTGTTCCAGGCGACAATTAGCTGCATTTGTTGTGCTAAGGCTGGGGTGGAGCGTCTAACCAAACTTCTGTAGGGTTAAAGAGCATGCTGTCTGCAGAAAACTTGGCTAACCCACATGCTCAGGGTAATCGTTAATCCAAGTCATGTACCCGTTCTTACTCCAGCCAAGCCAATCAAGGAGGGGCAGAAATGTTGCTGTAGCTTCTTGAGTGGAGTATGCTGATTGAAGTGCATGTCCCACAGTGAATGCAGGAGGTAGTCGCAATAATTCGGATGGCAAAAGGAGAAGCCTGTGAATCTAGTGTCAAAAGCATTAGTGCTTGCCCCAAACACTGTGTCTCTGGTATTTTCACTCCAGTAGGCTTGGTAACTAGGGTCAAAATTTAGGGGGCTAGCAAGTTTTTGCTTTGTAACTAGTGCCCATTTTTGGAGGGAGGGAGGTCGTAATGTGCCTCGGGGTGCGGTACGTATTGGAATTTCTTGCCTTTTTACCCTTTTTGCAAAGCCACTCCCCAGATTAACTAAGAAAAAGGAGCCACTTTGGTACCAAGTACCGTAAAGCTCCTCCACCGCGAAAAGGAAAGGAAAAACCAATGGGGATCAAGAGGGTTGCAGGCTCAACCTGAAACCGGCTCTTGACGAGAGTTGATAACAGTACTGGAAAGGGCACGTCCGGTATGGACAAGTTTAGCAGCGAAGTTCACAGAGTGCACATGAAGCTTGGAGGCAAGCTTCTTAACTCTTTGAGGATCGAGACCCAGATCCTTGAAAGGCTTCAGAGTGTGAGTGTTGTAGATGGTGCTGCCCACACCCAAAAGGATGATGTGGATAGTAACGGAGGCTCCTTGGAGAGTGTTGCAGAGGTCTTTGTGCTGTTCCTTTGCGGCGTTCAGCTGGTTCTGAGGTCTGGTGTCCTCACAATACTTGATCTCGACGAGGTGGATGTGACGCCGAGTCTTGTTGAGGTCTTTAGGTCGGTGCTGTCTGGGGTTGGTGGCTCTACTGGTGGCTGGCGGTGCTGCTGGGATGCTCCCAGTCTCCCTCAATTGCCCCCTGCCACTCCGAAGAACCCACCCCCCTACATTAGTGCGTTGTTTTTGTGTTTTTGCAGCGATGAGAGTAACCAGCACAAAATCTGGGCGGCTGGAGGTAAATTTGTCTTTATTTGAGAAGCGGGGTGGGAAGAGCCATTTGGGAATTATTCTACTTTCGGCTGTTTCAGGAACCTGGAGATTTTGCATGGTCATCCGTTCGTTGCTGCCTATATCCCTGGAGACAATGCATGATCCTAAGGAGCCTGTTTTTCTGATAGCCTTAAGGATCATGCGGCATGCTATGTTGTGCCTTTCGGTGATCATGTTCCTTATTTGCGTGTGTTGGCACCCAGAAAGGATGTGCAGGGCACTGTCTATCTACTTGTGGGCAGAGGGGGCAAGTTTGACTTGTTGAGAGTTTGAACAATACCGCATGCTTTTGATTATATAGGGTGCCTGTTCTGTATTTCATAATAATACATTTGGTCTTAAAGGAAACATTGGATGATGTTAGGTAAGCATTGCTAGTGGCTCCATTGGCAGTGCCGTACTTGATGAGGGTCTGGTAGTACGCATGGTAGTTCGCTTCATTTTGGCATTTCCCAGTTTATGGAGAAGATGCAATTGTGCTTGAAGGGCGTCACGGTGGTTTGGTAGGTACCAGAGCTTTGGGGGAAGAGAATGGGCCATGTTTGTTGTGTGGGTATGTTTGTGGGTTTGTGTTTGGTTTCCTGTCTTCTTTTGCAAACCAGTGTATGTTGTAGAAGGGATTCCCCTCAGGGCCTGCTGTTTTGATGGAGGTGTCTGCAATGCCGGAGTAGGTGGTGGCTGACTTTTTAGCAAGGACGTCGGCATGTTCATTACCGACAATACCGGCATGGGACTTTACTTTGAAGAAGTGGATGGGCGATGGTGATTGGCGGCTTTAGCATTGGATTGAAGGACATCTCCTTGGATGTGGTGGCGATGGAGATTCGGGTGTGGGAGCTGCTTTTTGATTTGGTGCAGTGATGTAAGGCTGTCTGTGGCTATATGTGAGAAGCCGTGTATGACTGCAGCTGCTATAGCTGCTAGCTCTGCACGTGAGATGGTGTTGGTTACACCCATGCCTTTTGGGCTTACATAGTGGGAAACATTTAAGTGAGGGTGGTATACGCCTGATCCGGTGTCTTGCCCTACTTCATTCTTTTGGAGGCTACCATCAGTGTAAGTCCAATCCCGCCAATCTATTACCTTACGGGATAGGTTTTGGCTGGAGCTGTTTTGGGGTGCTTCGTCGATATTACAATAATTATGAGGTTGGTCAGTGCTAATCAGCAGGCCACTTGTTTTATCTGGGCCTTCTGAGGCTTGAGGGTGGTCATTGGGTAGCTTATTTAATTTGTTGAGTCCTGAGTGTTGTCCGGAACCTAAGGCTGTTTGGTAGGGATGGTTATGTATGTTTTGAATTCCTCACTTTGCCTCAGGGATTTCTTTGGCAAGTTCTTTTAGCCAGTCTTTGTCGTGAGCGTTGAGGCAGACCCTGCCCTTGGTGTTCCATATGGCAATGACCTGAAATTCCCAGGAGTGTTTGGGAAGTGGTATTTGTATGTTGTTCCAGAAGGGAACTTTTGCATACTGGAGTTGGTTTGATGGGATGGTGCCTAGGAATTTACACATGCGTGGGTATTTGCGGCAGAGTGATGCATAGGAATTTTGGTCATATCTTTATTCCAGGAAGGGAGGAGCATGAATGTGGCTGTTTCCTCTGTGCTGACAGCAGCAGAGTAGATGGCGTGTCTTGTTGCTAAGAGTATGGTGTTTTCATGGTAAATGTGATGGCAGATGGAGAACCCAGAAAATCGGGAGGAGAAGGCATTGGTGTTCGCCCCAAACACTTTTTCCCTTGGGTGCTTACTCCAGTAATGAGGGAATTTGGGGTCATAGTCAAGGGGAAATACCATTTTTTCTTTAGTGACCAGGGCCCACTTTTGAAAGGCGGCGGTGATGTGGGAGGGAAGTATCCGTGCGAAAGAGTCTTTGATTTTCTTGTTCGTATGTTTAGAGGCAGAGATGTCTTTACGTGCGATGAGGCCTACGAGTTCTGATGCAAAGCTAATGGGTGGAGATTTAATGTGGCCGTGTAGGCCGCTGCACTTTGCCTTATCTAAGGCCTTTTGCAGTATGTGAAGGCGCTCGGGAGTATGCATACCTGTACACTTTCCGTCGACATTGTAAGTACAGGCTACTGTGTCAGTGTACACTTCAGGAAGCATAGTGTAATCTGGGGAGGATAGGGTACTCTTTTCTTGATGCTCCATGAGATCAATGGTTGTGATCCAGTATTCACAATGCCCTGTGGCCGTAATGTCAGCCTGTGGGTTGGTGGGTAGGATGTCATACTGACTTTAATCCGAAGACCGACATTGTAGGGTTGGTATGCATTGTCCTCTTGGATGGCAGAGAACCCTTGTTTTTGAAGATCATTTAGGTGTTTATCTGGTGCGGGCTGAGATAAAACTGGCGCGGTGATTTGCTCTTCATAATTTTTAAGGCTCTGCTTGAAGCTTCACATGTGTTTTGTAGTTCTTCTGGCTCCCAAGTTGGGTTCCTTGAGACCTCCACAACCTCTCTTTCCTGAGAGTAGAGGATACGATTTTTTTTCATTTTGGTTTAAGTTGATACAGGTAAAGCAGGCCCATGAATCATTGGCATCAATAGCTTCCCTCTCAGTGGCGTTGCAGCAGCTTGTTTTAAGCAAGCATTGCCAGTGGTAGGTACGGTTGCAGACGTCACAGATGTACATGTCTTTAAAAGGTGGGGAGAGGTCTGGAAATTCAAGTCCTAGATGGTAGGAGCAAATTTCACAGCTTGCGCACTTAATTTGGCTCCGGGCAACAGTCTTACAGGATTTGGGCACTAGTCCAACTGATTTAAAGAGGGGTAGGGCCCATCTTTCAATATTCATAGGGGCGGTATTGTTTCTGTCTTTGGGGTGTATCATCTCTGTCTCTTTTCTTGGGGGTGAAGAACCTCCAATTACCTGTGTGCAGGATGTCCATATCATCATAGTAGAGTGTGTTGATGGCCTCTGTGGGTGTCATTGAGAAGGCCTTATCCTTCTTGTACGTCCAGAGTTCTTGTTGAATATGCGTGGTGCGCAGGGGGGTCAGTTGTAGGCTAGGAAGGTCATGGGGTATATCGAGGATCTCACATCTTCTTTTCCTTTGGGGTCTGTGCTGCGATGATGGTGCTGGGTGGTGTGCAATCTCAAAGTTTGGGTTGTTGTGTACCTGGTAAGTTATCTGGTTGATGATATTGATATGCTGCGTGGGAGGAGTGATTATTTGTGTGAACGCTTGTGTTGCACGGTGGTTGTGGCTAGTGATTTGTGAGCGTGTGGTGCGTTTGTTTGGCTGACTGTTTGTAGGTTGTAGTTCAGTAGGCTGAAATACAAATCGTGAACTTAATGCAACAGTGTCTATGAATTGAGTCAAGGGCGTATGTTGCTGACTTTCTGTTTGGCTGCGTGTCCTTTTTCTGGTACCGGGGAGGGTATCTTGTGTAGGCCGTGCACGCTTTGTTTGTTTGTCTTGGGAGAGAGTGGCCAGTTGGTTAGTGGGTGTTGGGTCGGAGAGGCAAGTAATAGCTGTAGTTTGTGGCAGTGGTATTGGCGATGTGCTTATAGAGTTGTGGTTCCTTTTTGTTTGGTTGGATAACTTTTGTGGGTGGCGTTGTGAACGTGGGGTATCCGTTTCCGTTTGTGGTGAAGGTGGAGGCCCTTCCACCAATGTGACGAGGGAGTGTTGTGTTTAAGGAAGCTCAATGCGGGCTATGTTGCCATGTGTTGTGCGTTTCCTGGGTCGAGCGTTGGATTCTATACATTGGGGGTTGATTTCTTCTATAATTGAAGGTGTAGGTATGTTAGCGTTACCTTGAATTTCTGTTCGAGGTTCGGTTGTGATTACAGAGGAGGCAGGGGATGTTTGCGGCTCTAAGTTTGGTGTGTAAAAACAGAGGATTGGTTGGGGTGTCCATTATTTGTTGGTGGATCTATGTGTAGAGGTGGTGGGCCTCTGATTAAGTTGTTTATAATGGGGTGCCTGTGGTGTGTTGCTGAGCGTGGCTGTGGTGGGGGTGTTGTGCAGATGGGCAAAGTTTGTTGCGTTTGGATGTTTGCGGGATTTGGGGGCACCTCTTCGTGAGCCGAGTGCTAGTATCAGCATTTCATAGCTATCTACATAGGCTTTGAAGTCAGGGTTGTCTAAGAGCAGTTCTGCTGCTTCCCATGTGGGTTGCCAGATAACTTTTATCATTTCTTTTTCTTCTGCAAAGGGTTTTCTGGTGTCCTTTTCCATCCGCTTAGGTTAGGTCAGTACAGGCTGGGCAGTGCCAGTCTTCACTATTTTTAGCGGCTTGCCTTGCAGTGTGTGGGCAAGCACTCAGGTCGGTCAGACATTTCCAATGCATGGTACTACTACTGGATACCAGTAGTTCAATTCCAAATCTTCTAACACGGATGCATGACAATCTGCCCATCCATTATAAGTGCAGCAGTCATTTTCCCCGTACTATTCCCTGCACTTGCTTTGCAAGACAGGTCGAATTGTTTAGTGTGACAGTCATGCAAAGCGTGGCTTGATGGTCACCCCCATTGTAACCGTTGTCAAGCAAAGCGTAGGAGGGCACGTGGCGTCAGTCCAGGACCCACAGTGAACTTGCTCCACGCACGCAGAGCCCAACTCTTCGTCAGCTGGAGTTACCGAGACGGCTCTTTAAGCATAAAAAATATATAGCTACTGTCTGTCAAATCTGTCAAAAAAGATGAAGCAGCATCACGTCATTGGTTGGTCAGTGATGTGCGCCCTATTATGCATATCAGAGTAGGAGAAATACAGGGAGAAACGAGTAAAATGTGGATCCAAAGCCGCTTTTACTCAACTCGAAGTTCAAGATTGCAAAATTTTATACACAGCAATCCCAGATACAAGTACATGCCACGCAGCCATCCAGGGATCTTGGCGAGACAGAAACTGGCATTTCCCCAATTGATTTTTCTTCTCGTCTGGCTATTGCGAGCCAGCTGCAAATGCTGCAGTTGGCTGTGCCGCTGACGCTGTTGCTGACGTTGCGGTCCCTTGCTGTCTGTCCTCTTTCTTTGTGTCCTTGCGTAGCATGTTGGTGAGGTAGAACTCGCCAGCACGGTACGAGGAGCGCACCATCGGGCCCGAGGCCACGTAGGCAAATCCCATGGACTCCCCTAATGCCTATGTATGAATGTGTGTGTGAGTGTAAATGTGTGTGTAAGTGTATGTGCAAGTGTGTGTGTGTGTAATTGTGTGCAACTTCATACAGCCAAATGCCCTAAATGACACACAATGCCATCAGGTCGTTTTTAAGACTCTACCCACTCCAGCCCCCTGACATACAGATACACATACACCCCCTGACATACACATACACACGCCCCCATACATACACCCACATACACACGCCTATCACCTGGTACGCAGCAAAGGCTTCAGGAGTCACGTAATCCTCCACCGCCATGTGCTTTTTTGTGGGTCGCATGTACTGCCCCAGGGTCACCACGTCCACATCGTTGGCACGCAGTGCACGGAACGCTTCCACAACCTAGCAGTGTGTATGTGTGCCATGTGTGTGAATGAGTGGGTCTGTGTTCGCGCATGTGCGTGTGTGTGCGCGTTTGTGTGTGCAATGTGTGTGTGCGTGTGTTTGTGTGTGCGGGGTGTGATGTGTGTGTGTGTATGTGTGCGCGCGCACGTATACCTGTATTTGTGTACAATCCAGTGGTGTAGACAAGCGAATGCGTTACCACAGCGCGCTGCAGCTGTCTTATTTTAGGTGAAGATATTGGACTCTCACTGCTCCCCAAAGTTCAGTATAAGGTTACAAGATTGCAGGAGCATCACACCCACACCCGCATCCACACCAGCACCCACACCCACACCCGCACCCATCAACACTGAACCCACACACCCACACCAACATAAATACTTCAATGCAAGCACCTACTTAACCCCAAACACACCTCCTCCCGTGTCTCTCCACAGCCCAGCATAATGGAGGTCTTGGTCACTTTGGCCCCCAGCTCCTTGGCTGCCTTCAACACTCCCAAGGACTGCACCCAGTTTGCTCTCCGGTCGCGCACCACACCCTGTATGTGTTCACGTACTTTTTATGGTTACAAAAACACCAAATGCCCCTCTCCTGCATTCAAAAAAATTTGGATTATGGATATGCATGCACCTCCTGAATGTGTGGACGTTGATAATTGAGAGTCATTCTATTGATTCGGAATGTGTAGATGATTCAACACTCGCTGTCATGCTTCCGTGCTTGCAAGGGTTGCAACCAGCTTTCGTAATCTCTGGTGTGTGAAATGAGGTATGTGCTGTGGGTTGGTTGCACTGCGAGCTAATTGCACCCCCAACCTTGAGCACATCATAGGTACACGTACAAGCAGGCACAGACAAACGCACATACATACACACACATGTACACGCACACACACATAAACAAGCAACTTACCTGCAGGCGCTCCACGGTCTCAATGTTGTGTGCAAACACATCAAGGCCCGAGCTCACTACTTCTGCAACAGCCTCCCGCCTTCCCTGCAAAACAGACAAGGACAACAGTTTATTAGTTGTGATACCAAAATGACGTCAAGCTGATTGAACATGTATGCCTTTTCGCTGTCTGTGCGATTTTTCTTTTGCTTTCAACCACTTGCAGTCTTCCCTGCATGATGGCAGGCTGATTCCCTAATAATAATGTATCCAATACTACATTTTAGTCATGCAAGCCAGAAAACAGGTCTATAATTTCCCTGTTTTTCTTAGTCCCAAACAATTAGAGCGTAGCCAACAGCCACACACAAGGTCAATCTCTCGATTAATTGCTAATGTTTTCTGCCAGACTGGATGCCTCTGTGATTTAGACAGAGCAAACAGCCACACATTCACACTGAAAGAAACACCCCTGAAGGCACTCAGACATGACCTACAATATGCTTAGACTGGAATTACAGAGGGGAGTGCCTAATGAATGCAGCAGCAATCAGCACCGGATGAAACAGATGCCAACTAATATTCAAGGACGAACAGAGAACTCACACCAAGCACTGAATAATCACAAGCGCATACACACACACGCACACGCATAAACGCACACACAAACACACACACACACACACGGACACACACACCGTACCTGGAAGTCAGGCAGCAGGGCCTCCACCAGGAGCTTGCCCTCCGTTTTTTGCTTGAGCAAAGAGATGGTACGAGCAAAATGGCCTGACCCGTGGTCGGGCAGGTCGTCCCTGTCCACCGACGTGAGCACAATGTAGTCCAGACCCCACGCTGCTATGGCGGTGGCCACCTGTGTGTGTGTGTGTGTGTGTGTGTGTGTTGGCAGAAAGGTGTGCGCTTGCCCAAACCACAACCAGACAATTTGCCAGCAGCCTAAGCTGGAGATGTGCTTTTATGGAGGTAGCAAAACTAGCGCTTTGCTTACGTTCAAAAGGGGGATGAAAGCAGGGATTACATGGCACACAAGCAACAACTATCTGTGTATTTTGGCATGTAGGCACACTGCAACAACTATCTGTGTATTTTGGCATGGAGGCACACAATCAACAACTATCTGTGTATTTTGGCATGGAGGCACACTGCATGTAGGCAGTCAGGGAAATGCTCATAACCCCTTAATAAAGCTGTGCAGCATAACAGACCTGCACCCGCCCCCACGTCTGTTTTGACCCCCATATTTCCAGGTCACACACACAATACACGCAAGCATACACACTCTCACACACAATTACACAAACAGACACACACATCAACCCCCAATCCCATCCACTCCCCCACCCCCACACTCACCTTTTCGGGCTCCTCCTCGTCAAGAGGGGGTGGGGCACGTGAGGTCTTGACTGCACAGAACCGACAGCCACGCGTGCAGGTGTCTCCCATGAGCATGATAGTGGCTGTGGCTCCATGCCCATCTTCACCTCCACTCCAGCACTCTCCTATGTTGGGGCACTTGGCCTCTTCACAAACCTGTGTATGCGCGTGTGTGTGTGTGTGCGTGTGTATGTGTGTGTGTGTGTGTGTGTGTGTATGTGTGTGTGTGTGTTTGTGTGTGTGTGTGTGTGTGTGTGTTTGTGTGTGTGTGTGTTTGTGTGTGTGTGTGTGTGTGTGTGTGTGTGTGAGAGAGAGTGTGCATGTGAACTTTGACTTTCGCAGCGTTCATTTATGACAGTAGGGGGAACAAAGGTGTGTCGCACAAAGTAATTCTGTGTGAACAACCCGTCCTGCTCTTCAAGAGTGTGCCAATACGTACAATGACATCATGTCAACATACACCCAGTCAACGCGTACTTCCCTATTGTAGGAACTTCTTTGTCATTGGATGTCTCACTAGTCTGAGAATGACCTCGGAGCTGTTCATAACTGCATGCTGATCCTTCAAGGGACTTGTGCATCATTAAAATCGATACTCTCCTCCAAGCTAGTTAATGCAAAGGAGGCAGGTGGACATGCACGCAGTGCACAAGGAAGACGTGTTCGTGCTCTGCGTGCATTCCTGGTTGGCACACGCCATTATGGGCTAGGGATTTCTGTACTGTAGGTAGATAACGGAAGCAAGCAAATTTAAGATCTAGGAAGCTGCTGCGAGACGATTTAAAATTAATGTGTATACCAAGTGCAGTTGGTAACAGACGGCAAGGACTGCGTGCGTAATTGATCACACCTAAGTTGGCTCACACACATGGCCACACACAGCTTGACACCACTCATTGCGCAAACACACACATGCACGCACACGTGCTCACACAGGGGCACGCTCACACACCTCAAACACAGACACACACTCACAAACATGTACACTCATACACACATACACACACGTACATGCACACACACACACATACGCACACGCACACACACGCACGCACACACATACACACACACACACACACACACACACACACACACACACACACACACACACACAAAATGCATAGAGGCTTGATACATGTGCGTCATTTGTGTGGCCGACTTGCTGATAAAAAGACGGCTCAGGCAAATACTGCACAGGGATGCACACACGAATACACACACAACACACTCACGGTGTGCAATTTGAGCTCCCTCAACTTCTCCTTGATTGCAAGGTACTTTTCACCGCCAGGCACCGGGGGTCTCTTCATCCAATCAGGCTTGCGTTCCTTGTCCTGCACAGATGTGCAAGTGTGGTCATGTGTTGCGTGCGTGCGTGTGTGCATGTTTATGCACGTGTGTGTGTGTGTGTGTGTGTGTGTGTGTGTGTGTGCGTGTGTGTGTGTGTGTGTGT
>Ga0307960_1002314_pt1 | contig 11361 bp, 9 predicted proteins | sample OrgLakmetagen542_FD_201832 | JGI IMG/M metagenome (GOLD analysis project Ga0307960, IMG submission 201832) | Saline water microbial communities from Organic Lake, Antarctica - #542 | ecosystem: Environmental > Aquatic > Non-marine Saline and Alkaline > Saline | place: Antarctica: Organic Lake... | reverse complement strand
ATAAGGATTGAACGAACACACACGCATACACATATGTGCACGCACCCCCACCCCTACCCACACCTACCCACACACTTGTGTCGCGTTTTCACTTATGGCGACTTGCAGGTAATGTCCCCGGGAAAAACAAAAAAATTTAAAAAACGAAACAAACAAATGCAAATGTGATTTTAATAATCAGGCAATGCTTGCAAGGGGCGCAGGGCTCAACCCCGAGCTGATGGAGCAAGAGAGACAGCTGGGGCCTGAGCCGTTAGACGCAGACACCCCCCCTCCTCATAGGCGCAGAGGAGCTGCCATGGATGTGCGTGCAAGCCTGGCAAGGGATGTGCAATGCAAGCATGTGTCAAACCTGCATGTCATCCTGCACGATAGACACCAGCAGCTGGGCAGCCACCGCATCATGCTTTCTGTGGGAGCGGAGAAAGCCCTTCCACCCTGGGGCACGCGGACTGCACGATGCACCCTGTAGTACTAGTCCTGGATGATCCGCTGGACAGTCTTCCTGCAAGGACGTCCGCTGAACCATCTAGCAATGGCTGAGCACTTCACGCCACTCACAAAGTAGAGATGCACAACCTGTTCTCTCAAGTGCTTGTCATAGGGACGGTGACGGGGAGGCAGTGCTTGCATTGCCCCTTCCCTTCTATATTTATATCGTAAAATCCGTTTTGGTTGTTTTTTTTTCACTTTTTTGTTTTCCCCGGGGACACAACTGGGACATTATACCTGCAAGTCACCAAAATATTATTGGCGGACATTGATTGGCATATTGATATATTGGCACACATTATTATGGCGCGTTTCCACAGTGATAAGCATATTAAAATCAGCGGTTTTCTCTGTTCAGAATTACTTATTGAATACATTGCAGAAGAGCTATAACAACATTGAGAAAGATTACATTTTTGCTCGACCACAGACGTAAAGACTAAGACAGTTGGCAGGCACGTATTTCTCTAACTGAACGGTGCTCAGATTTCTGGCTTGATAATTTTGCGTGGAAGTCCACCGGTCATCTTGCCCTTGGTCGGCACACGGCCGCCGCGAAGCACTCCCCCCTCACGGCCCAGGCCTTGGCCTCCTGCAGGGTGGAAAAAAGGGGAGGTGCACCTAATGATTAAAAATGGAGATGAATCAGCCAGGATATATGTTAGTGTTAATAAGAATCCTGCACATCCTCCTAGCTCTGGCGTCAGCACTTTCCAAAAGTAACAAAAAGTGTGGCAAAAAAGAAAAGGGCCCGGAAATGAAAACATGAGCACACGAGCCCAGCCTGCTTTCTTCCCAAACCCACTTTGATAGTCATTCTCAGCCCGTGCAGCCGCAATCCAAGATGCAATCAGGTGCAGCTCCTTCAAGCGCGCCATCTTGACGCTTTTTGGATCTTCAGGCCTAACAATTAATTGTGTATAACATAAAGTAAAGAGTAATTGCATATCAAATACTGGCTTCAAGGTGGGTGCATTGAAGCATATGTGCTTGAGGCGTATTAGATCCTCACAATGTGTCCATAACTTTTTGATCCTGTGCTTGAGAAAAGTTTCTGTCACGGTAGTTAATATGGGAAGCAAATTACCTTGAAAACATCAAATCTAAATGATGTGCACCCTGCGATTGGGATGATAAGCAAGTGTGATTACTTTTCACTGCGCTACATTGAATCTGTGCTAGGATTAGCATTGATAGGATCTAGCATTGAAGTAGAAGGGCCCTTGGCCCTAGCTACAAAACCCTGATTCCCCAAGCCTCCTGATATCCGAGGCAACTAGGAACGCAAAGTAAAATGGTTACGAGGAACATTCTGGTCCTGTTGCAAACGTGCAGGTTTTATAACTCGAGCACTGAAATCTTTGAGCTTTCAGACGGCAACACCCTCACCTCAGGTATTATGATAGCATGCAGATCACTCCCCACGTCCTGCAGCACTCCCCCCCCTGCAAAACAGCAACATAGCACTTTGACCTGAAACATGACAGGAACAAGCAGCACAATGTGTTCTTCCTTCCTGCAGACCAGAATTGCTTGCTGCAATGGAACATATAAACAGCTAAACCCTGAACCCTATTACAAAATAGCTCACTCACCGTGCCAGGGATCAAGTAGGCCATTGGAGAAGGCAATCCGTGATGCTGCACCTGTACAAATGGTACGTTACATGGCTCTATCTCTTCCTTTGAGCACGCTGCTTGTGTCGTTGCTGCTGACGGAGTTTTTTGAAGCGATAAGTGAAAGGACAAAGGATAGCCTCTTATTTCAAGGTCATATCCGCGCAAAAGGTTTACCACCCACCCACCAATTTTCTTTCCACCCCATTCCACTGTTGCCCTGCGAGTAAAAGTAATAATAACACACAGGCATCAATGAGGACAATGCTGATAACCCTCTTGGGGTGTAAGTTTCTTGCTTGAGAAAATGAGGAAGGCGCTGAGCTGCTGAGGGTCAACAGAACAATAGCCAAACGCTGTTTAAACAGGAACAACTACCATAGGGGACGAGGGGTAACATTCCACTCTTGCTCGCATGCCGCTTTTGCGACTGCTGAATCCATCGGCTCGCTCCAAAACATGTCGTTTACTGTGTGTATTGGTGTGCGTGGTCGCAGAGTAACATTGTGGACAACCAAACAATATCAAGATTTTCTGGGCTGGTTTCAAGGGAACGCTTTCATACGTTACAATGCGCAAATGATTTGACTTATTTTATGGAGTCCTGCACTTACGCACAAACACAAGCACACACACACACACATTCAGAAACACACAACGCACTGTGCGACCTACCTCCATCTCTTCCAAAGGGCATAAACATCTCAGTGCAGTACTGATAGCCCCTGAACCCAAAGCAGAGTGTGTTGTGCTTATGTGGTCGTTTTTTACTAAATATATGGGTACATCATGATATACGCACCAATAGACCTCAACCTTTTCCGTCTCCTCGTTTGCACCCTATTAGGAACAGAGATTAATGTTGGCGAACGGAAATTGCTCAAACTGCTCAAATGTAAATTTTCGGCACAATTGACCAACCTCATTGTAATCAAAGCACTTCAGGGACCCGCTGTAGTTATAAAAAACGCCAGCAGCCAATGCCATACCTGCAGCCAATAACCATTTGTCAAAAGTGTTACTTCGATTCAATCAGTGCACAGGAGGGGCATAAGTTAAAGCACAAAGGCACTCATCTTACAACGGCTTATGCCAACCTAACACAAAAAGGGCCATTGTAAAGCTTACTGCATCTCGAGACAGCATTTAACTAGAGAGCACAAGACAGGGACCAGAGGACACACGGTCAAGACCAAGTAACAGCCTTTGTTTACCATGGACGCAGTGGCCTCCGCACCTTGCATGAGCTGCTTGTCATCCATGTGCGGATTAGCAAGGTGGTCACATGCCACACGGACAGGGTAGGGAGGGAGCTCACCATGCCCGTTTAATATGTACCTAGAAAGTAACAAAGCATTTGCAAGTGGTTACGTTGAAAAGGAACTTAAATAGATTCTTGATTAATCTGTAGCTCTACACCAGGCAGGAAACTTTCAAGTTTAAGTTGTCTGGCTGCGTAATTGAGCAGATCAACGGATAAATTTGCAGAGGAGGACAACTCCCCCAAAATGGCATGTTTTTCAAATGTTCCCCGCGTGTGGGCCACCAAATTTGGTCGCTTCAAACTAGGCATCAAAATTTTCCAGAGCACTTCTGCTTGAGGCCACCTAACATGGTGGCCCATGCCTGGTAAGCCACAACTCAACCCCACTTTTTACCAAAACTTCTTCATACCAGATCACCCACCTGCACCAATCTGGAATATATTTATTGGTATATAATCCTATTATCATTGCAACAAAATGAAAGAAAACGGCTGAGTGATTGGTGTTTAATGAGGATTTGAGCCATTTTCCCATGGAAATCACCACGTTAGGGTTTACATGCACCATGTGTGCTTAATCCAGTCTATCTCAGCACGCAAAGCGACCCACATAAAACTGGGCACATGCTCGGGTGGCTCTCAATGCCAGCTACACTTTTGTACTGAAATGGTGTTGGTCGGATGAAGTGGCTGTGAGTGGCTGCCTTCTGAATGCAAAATGCACATTTTCAGGCATTTCCTCCGTTGACCCCCTCTGGTAAAAATGCTAGAAAGAATGAAGGACGCAAGTGTTAGCTCTTACCCTGACTTGTAGGGGAAATTGCCCATAGCCATTGAGTCCCAAGCCCCTGCAATCCACCTGAGCAGGTGCAAAGAGCAGGTGTGGAGAGCAGAGAGGCCTCCAAAGAAAAGGACTAGCAAGAGACAATGCTGAGAGTTGCAGCAAGTCTGTGGCAGGGTGCAGCTTACTCTCGAAAGCTAGATACGTTTTCCACTGAGTAGAAGTCAGCAGAAGCACAGAGCCGCATCGCCTGCCTGACCTCTGTTCGACCTGGAATCAGCATCACGATTGCAATGAAAATATAAGCCATTCCCGTCAAGAAACAAAAAGATACAAGTGAATGTACTCTTAACGACAGGAAAAGCTGCAGCACTAACTAAGGTAGTCAAAGATATATTAATTTATATAATGCTCCCATCACTGCAAACGAAGCATAAATGATAGATAAAATCACTGAGAAAGGCCGTACTTGTTTGTACTTTCGTTGCGCCATGTGCCTTTATAAAAAATATTTTAAACAAATGATGCTCTTTGTGAGTAGGATGTCAGGGATCCTGTAATAGCACCAGCAGTTTCAAGACTTCCGACTCATAGGTCATAGTCATAGGGCATACGGACATACAAGTGAGGTGAGGCTTGCAAGTCTCTTTTGCCCAATTTTTGCACAATAACGCATGCATATGCACAGGAAATAAAGGCAGCATGCACGGGATGGGAGCTACTGGCATTGTATAATGCAATACACCCTGAAGTCTCACCTGTAGCACTCTGGCCAATCTCGTACATGCGTTTAAATCCTACTCTTGCGTTGCTGATACAAGACGGGGCGCTCCCACCTAGACACAGAGTGCAACAATTTGCGAGCATTGCAGCGGCAAAGGAGATTTGAGAAGGGAAATAAACAATTCAAGGCGGTACAAGATGATGCTTGTATATAGCTTGTATTCTCTAAGGTGCAAATTTTAAATTGAAGGCTAGTAAAGTTGTGTGTTACAAGCACTTGCCTTGCATAAGTACGCACCTTCCACACTTGCATCAAAAGTAACTCCTTTGGCAAACGATACAGGATCGAAGGGCGGATCCTGTGGACGGCAACACAGAAGGGAAACAACAGATGTTTTGCTTTGCTGCTCATCTCATTTGGTGCCTTACCCTCGTCCACTTCCACTACCCACCTCGCCCTCAAAATTGAAAATTGGTGCACTAGCCGCTATAGCACCTGCGATGGAGTCCAAGCCAGTGTTTCTTTGAAGGTTTTGGGGTGTGTAGCAATTTAAGTCTAAATTGCTACTCATGTGCTTAAGCCCAAATGGTGTGCAGCGCAAGCCTTACCCCCAAAAAACCTTGTTGTTTAAAGTGGTTTTCATACAGATGGAAAAGGGCTTTGCATAGGAAATTTTTGGGTATTTGCACTCAAATCGCAAGTCCTGGAGTGTTTTATAGCGGGGCGATAGCAAAAGGGCAAAAGAGCGACACAAAATGTTGTCGCCCTTAAAAGAAACACTGGTCCAAGCATATCGACACAAGAAATGTGTCGGCAGCAAAGACATGCAGCCTGGTTTTGCTGTCTTAGTCATCCTCCTTACCATCAATAGCTGAAGGGTATTTCATGCGCATCCACGCCGCCAGCATCCCCCCATAGCTGCCTCCAAATGCTAAAAACATATCAAGCATGTGGTTGTACAGGTTGTACATGAACAATGTTAATGCGACATTAAATGCTGCAGGATTCTTCAATTGCATGTTAGAACAGGAACAGGAAATGTAGCGCAGCAGGAGAGCTTGTCATGAGCCTGCTTACGATAAGTGCAGCTGTTGGTGAATGATGCAGCAGACGTAATGTTAGCTTTCCTCGTCACCCACCAATCACGGGAGCAGCTGTGGCGTTATATTTGTGCTTGATCTCCCAAACAAGTTCGCTGTAGTCTGCCATCGCTTGTTCGGCCTACACAAAGAAAGTTTGGTTTGATCAAAGTGAGGCTAAGAACAGGGAACGCACTTCTTGATCAAATTGAGCTCAGGGGGCTTAAGAGACCACATTCGCCTTCTCACAAAAGAAGCTGTGTGTGAAACAAAAAACAGGAGCAAACCCTGGACACGCTCACCGTCAGGTACTGCATAGTACTGTGCGTCCTTGAAGTTTTTGAGCATATCGGCTGAGACTCTCCGTAGTACCTGTCAGGAAACAAGAAATTTGCGAAGCGAAGAAAACAGGCTTCAGCTAGAAAAAGGCCTGTAAATGGAACGAGGGTCTTGCCCCAAACCTGTCGTCTGCTTCCAACATTGTACGGTGAATTGCAACAGGCATTTGATCTAGCCTGGACATGTGCCAATGTTCAAACATAATCCTCGTGCACGTCCATAATCCTAGTGCACGCCCACTAAACAATTGCGCTGTAGCATAAGCTGAAACTTGACATACTGCTGGAGCTCAGGTAATATCTATTTGTTAAATCTGCATCCTTGCTTGTTGATTTTTTCCATTTGTAACCAGACAGCAGGTTACGGGCCATTGCTAACCTCTCTATCCGCACCGGTGCTCTGCAAACACGATCAGTGCGCCAAACTTGGGTGCGTTCTCCCATATGAGGCCCGAATTGTTCTGTGCAAGAGGTGAAATATCTGTTGAGGACAAAGTTCTAACAAACATGCACGCAAACACGCACGCACAAGATAAAGCAGCACATCCGCCTCGTTGCCCAAGTATCTGCAGCAGCGAGGTAATGGCAATCGATAAACCTGTCCTTTCGCGCTCCAGCATTTTCGCCTTACATGAAGATCGGGCCAACGTCACCAACTTGATTAGGCTTCCAATGGCTTCCACACACGTAATATCGTTGCGGAAATGTGGAAGCACAATTTGTGCTTGTCTCCCTGGAATAGAGGTAGGTGAAGGAAGAACCGTAAGCACAGGGGCTACAAGCCCACGAACGCCCCCAGAAAGCGCCCTCAGCCAAGAAGACACACACAAAGGAAGAAAATCGTCCTCACCAGTTGAAGTGATCAAGGACGCGAGGTGCAAAAAAAACATTGCCTGCGGACAGAGGTACTCTTGTATTACTTCCATGTATATGTACTATGCACTACAACAACCAATAATTTACAAACCACCCACATTGCGCTAAAAGGTCGTGAACCACGGAGTCCAGTGCGATTGGCTTGCTTCTTCTTGTGTGATACCCCAGGCATTCCACCTGACCAAACAAAGCTACGATAGCTATGATAAAAAGCATTTTCAACTTTGCTTTTATATTAAGGTATAAGACCGCTTAAATTGCCAAATGACGCATTTCTGGATTTCAGAGACATTTGTTTATGTGAATGAACTCATGTGTTCCAGAATCATGCGTGCATCAAACGGAGAAATGCACTGAAAGACTGGTGTGATTTCGACATGCAAGTTGCCCTCAATCACACCTTTCGCTTACAAACAATCAAGGGTCTGGCAGGGAGTAGACATGTCTCTCACAATAGACCCAATAGGCAAAAGACTGGTGTAAATGCCAGGCGGGGAAGAAAGCCATCACTAGTCTGGGGAGGGGGTCACCTGTCAAACGGTGGCGGGAGTGGCGGAGGGGACAGCAATAATACCAGAGCTGGTAGCGGGGATGATAATGGCCACTCCCGTCCGTCAGAGAAAGCGCAAGCGGTCTTGATTCAGCTGCTATATGCGTTCGTTGCTTGGATGGTGAGTGTGTGCTATGCAAATCAACTAGATAGAAGCTGTTACCCCTGCATGCTGCGGTAAACCCCTGCAAAACCGTACGCAGCACAAACATGCAAGGAGTGGCATGAAACACCGATGTACACGCACAGGCTTTCCTGCTGCTTGCCTCTGGCATTCTGGACCTTAGCAGCATTAGGCTCCGCAGGCATGACACTAGCAATTGGAGGGTGTCCATTGTCATCCCGGTGAGTGATTATGACACAAGCATGCTCGGTGGAAGCTAATTTCCCCATCTAACTCCACAACTCCCCGACTAGAACCTGTGTGAGCAGCTGCCCTGAGGTTACTAATTGCTTAACAACAGAACGAGAAAAGCAAATAGCCAGAATGATGAAGAACTGCGCATGCGACTGTTTGGTGTCATTTAGCTCTGCAATCAGTCCTCTAGGTCTTTATGGATGTTTCAAGTGGCCTATTGGGAAAGGATATGCAATCAGGTTTTGCTTGTACCTATAAGGATTAGGACAAGTTCCACAATCATTCTCTAATCCCTGAACAGACATCCCAGTAGCACGCTACATCACATTGCAATGGCATTTCAACCAGGTTCTGAATGAGGAGAGGTGTATACGTTCGCTGCTGCAAAGCCTGCGACAGAGCTTTGGGAACATAGAGTTAATTGTGATAGATGGGGGCAGCACAGACAGGTGGGGAATGTTTTAATGCTAATCATTTTGTTGTTCTGACCATGGAAACCCTGTGCAGCACAAGAACGGCAACGTATTTAAAAGCCGCAAATTATTATTCACACACATTTTATTGAAACGTCTTATGCTATCCTGTGGACAGTCTTCAAATCTTCAAGCGTGTAGCTGTTTTGTTCCACCGCCTTTTTTCTCTCAGTATGTGTTTGTCGCGTCAAGCATGCGTGCAAGTCGATCAGACAGCAACAGTTGACCTCTTCCGTTTGCAGAATCAGATTTTGAGATTGTGTGGAAGTCAAAGCATTGGACCTTGAATTTTGCAACCCAACCCACTACGCAGCACTCTTGCCGAGGCACGTAAAGGAGGGGCATCTCACATCCTAGTCAGCAAACAGAGGGGCAGAAGTGCGCAGATGAATGCAGGAGCTGAGGTGGCCACGGGAGAGCTGCTGGTGTTCATGCACGCAGACACGACCAAACCACCAAAAAACCTACCAATGGCAAGTGTACATGCGCTTTACAGCTACTGTGACAGTAACACATAATATTGTACAGGGTTAGCTCAAGTGCTGGGAATAATATTATATATGTTATATGTTGTAGATTTACGACTGGGCAGCGTAGCCTGTATCCCCCTTTGCGGCTGGTGGCATAATCATGTACATTGGTCAACGTCATACCACAAGTCTGTCTAACAGCCTTGCTGCTGTTTGCGTGTGATTGTTCTTGACCCTGGTCAAACGTTAACCTTCTTTACTCTAAAGGTTATTACACGATGAGAGCCAGAGTGGGTCTAGGTGTGTGCTGCCAAAGGGCGATTCTTTGCTTGCCTTATAAGACCTTAAGTAAGATCCTAAGATCAGGACGTCTCCCTTGAACTTGAGCATATCATCTTTTAGGGATCAAGTCATTCTTAAGATTGCTCCTGCCAAGCAGCTCTTCTGAGATGCGATATGTGAATATGTGCTGCATTGCTAAAAGTGCAATGTGCTGTGAAGGCTGTGGCTTTTGAAGCAGATTTCTACGCTCTGTTCACTGCTTGTTCAAGGCTGAGGGTGATTTAAAAAAACCTGCAATGGTAAATAAGCACCGCACGTGCTAGGTACAGACGTAATAGGAGTGAATGCTATGAATCAAAAACGACAGCTGCCGTTCGAACTGTTGCTGTTTGAATGATGTAAAGAGTTGAGTTTGTTCGGAATGATTTCCTACATGCTGTCCTTAGGTCCTACGGCAAGCCTTGGCGGATCCACGCACGGTGATGGTGGGTTTTAGAACCTTGATCAGGTCTGAAGTCAAAAGCAACAGAGACAGCACCAGTGGAAGTAGCCCTAGCGACAGCAGCAGCAGCAGCAGCAGCAGCAGCAACCATAGTCAGAGCCAAAGCATCCTGAACCAGCACGGTACGCACAAGGAGCCACGGGTAGGAGGCACACCGCAAATCGATGCAGCGGATGGTCCGTTACTGAAGTGGATGACGTTACACCAACTCTTCAAAACATCCTTCTACCCGATGTTGCTTCAGCCATTGTGGTTTATTCGAGGCTTTCGTCTGCTGTTTGGTGGGTGGCATTTTTAGGTCACTGTCAGTGTTAATGTCTGTGGTTGTATGCACGACTTCTGTTCACGTTCAAATCAAACTTTGCATACACATTCAAGCCATCGTAGAATTGCAGCCGTGTCAAGGAAAGTTCATAAAAAGATCTGGAAAGGTAGATCAAAGGACGGGCGTGCGCAACTGTTGTTGCATACTGGTAGCAACGCCTCTGCCACCTCTTATCCCATCTTTCATCCCGTAGATGGTCATGCAGACTCTCACAAAAGTCCTGTGCCACCCTGTAAAACTTGCAGGGGATCAAGTCATGTGCTGCAGGCAAAGCGACTTTCTGGCAGTCAAAGGGTTCAATCCTAGCTTACCGATCATGGTAATTGCTGCTTGACCAATTGGCTTGGCCTTCAGATTGAGCCTATGCTCTTGCAAGTTAGATTATCCAGTCACGTTATTCAATTTCTAATGCTTGCAGATGCTGCTTTAATAGCCAATCGGTGCAATATTGATCATCGTTTAACTTAATTATTGAGAGGCTACAGATGTACTTTGGCCTCTGTTTATGGCAGAGAGTGCTCCAAGCTAAATTCTTCCCTGAGCATGTCATCGCCTTGTTTAACCTTCCGTGAGTCAGTTTGAATTTTGCTTGCAACTCTCGCAGGAAGACGCAGACTTGTGCATTCGTTTGCATGAGTCCGGGCCCTCCTCGGCCTCTGCACAAGGCTACATTGGCCACGGAAAAGGTGTGGAATATGCAGCACTGTTCTCTTGCTTAAAGTAGCGTGTCTATGCGGCAGTGACATCCTCCCGTGACAGTCATGAGTTTATTTATAGTAGGTTGTAGGACATACAAAATAGAACGCAGACAGATGTGAGACGTCTTTTATGCTTTCATTCTTCAGCTCTTTGGAGAAAGGGGTAAGACATTGCTGCATCGCTCGCCGTAGACACCTGCAGTGACCCAGTCAAGAAGAAATATATCCAAGTCAGTGTTTACTTAGAATAAACTCGTACGGCAACTCTTAAACTTCAAATAAATTTATCATGGCTCAAGCCACAAGGTGCAAGCACCCATGCGGGGTTTTTTGGTTCAAATAAATTGACACAAGCGACCACTCTTTTTTCTCTGTTACACAGTGCGACAGCTGATGGGGACAGTGGCAGAGACATCAGGGAGGCGTTTAGAAACATGTAAGCAATGGTACCTGGTCCAAAAGTTTGCAAACATGTGCAACAGATTAAATTATCTACACTTCTTGACCAGGGCCTCCGGGTGATGCTTCCAACT
>Ga0307960_1002309_pt1 | contig 11368 bp, 13 predicted proteins | sample OrgLakmetagen542_FD_201832 | JGI IMG/M metagenome (GOLD analysis project Ga0307960, IMG submission 201832) | Saline water microbial communities from Organic Lake, Antarctica - #542 | ecosystem: Environmental > Aquatic > Non-marine Saline and Alkaline > Saline | place: Antarctica: Organic Lake... | reverse complement strand
GACAATTACGTGCAAATTTGCAAGCTGCTCAGAGGCGCCAACTTTGGGGCCTGCAGTGCCCATCATCCCTGACTTATCTGAAGATCCTCTGGGTTCCATGGCTTTGTGCACGTTATTGATGCGCGTTGTTGTTTTGCAGTGACCGGTCAAACATCCAGGCTTCTTGCACGATCATTCAGCCAAAAGCTAACAAGTCGTTGAGGTTGTACCTTGGTCTCCTTCAGAGCAAGCATCGCTACATGACCTTGGTCGCATCAACCAAAGCTCAGGTTACGAGTACCGTCCGTTCTCCAGTGAAGAGGCCTGTGGGCACACCCCCCCTGATGGAATGCTAGCCCCTTACGTGGCAGAGCTGCAGCTAAGGTAGAGTAGGGAGGGAGCAGCAGTAGAGGGCCTGGCAGCCGTGGGGGGCAAGAGAGCAGTGGGCTTTGAAACCCAATAGATCACAGCAGGTATTACCATGGAGGAGGAAGGGAGGACTATGCTACAAATTATTCAGACAACAATGTAAACCAGGCATTGCATTGGTCGTCCGCATGAGTGGCACACCCAAATTGTGTTGTTTAGCTTCCTGCCTACATACGTATATAAAGTATATCACCGCCCCAAATAATTGTATTTTGGTGGGGGCAGTAACAGATTACTCGTGAAACAGTGTTAAATCATAAATTTATTTCTAGGGGGAGCGGTTCAGGTTTCTATAGGGGGACGGAAGTGAAAATTTTTATTTCTAAGCAGTGGAGTGATGAGCGGACAGGATGCCCCCCCCCGCTCCGTCTGCCCCTCCCCTTTCCCTCTTAGGCAATGACAAAGATGACGTCCCTCTGTCTTTGCCGAAACAGCGGCTGGCCGAGGTGCCCTCTGGGCAGCCCCTACCAGCACAGCATGAAGAGGATGAGGGGGAGGAGGTGTGGGATGAAGGCGTGGATGCTGTGCAAGCACAGGCTGCAGTGTTGGCACCGGTGCGGCAAGCTAAGGCAGCTGAAAGGCTGACAGAGGAGCAGGTGTTGCAAAAATTGTGCAAGACCAGGTGTAGCAACCGAACAGCTCACGCCCAAGCAAGCACAAGCAAGGCGTGCAGCAGCAGCAGTAGCAGCAGCAGCAGTGACAGCAATAGCGAGAGTGACAACGGCAGTGATTGAATAGAGGGTGGAGCAACAGGAAGGAGAAGGGTGGCAGATGCACAGTGGGGCTTGATATATAATATTGTGAAAACACAATTTATTAGGTTGCTATCAATTGAATCTTGCAGCTCTTTGGTTATTTTTATTCTTTCAGCTCCCATTTCCTCCTTGAGTTTGTGGGAGGTGAAGGTGGCCACACACAATCCCCCAGGGCTCCGAAAGTACCCTGACTGCGCCAAATCTGGATGCAGCCAGTAAGCTACACATGGCACCAGAAGTGGCACAAAGTGATGGCGCCTGCGAGGAGTAGTGTCCTTGCAAAGCAATCACACAGGTGTCGTCTGAATTTCGCTGAAGCACAGCGATGGATCCATCCAATTGTATGCACAAAATGTGGATAACAGTTCAAGCCATATGTCTTGGGACCAAAGAGTCCACGTTTGGTTGTGCCGGCTGTGAGAGGATCTACAGAGATGCAAGTACACACAGGGGAGGAGAGCAGGGACATTCTCACAAATCTGCAACTTGTCTTGTGTTTCAAGGGTCTTGGAATTGCAGAGTATTTGGCAGCTTGCCGAGATTGCAATCATAAGGCAATCATAAGGCACTAGTTTACAGAATTAATGACAGCAAGGATATCATGCACAGAAAACATGCCATGCTATGGCTTTTCCAGGTCTTTGCTTTGACAGCTGGTCTTTACGGTTGTCAAGTATGGGTTACTTCTTCTCTGACATATGATACCTCAAAAATCACCCCCACACATGTCCTTGACCTGGGCTTCCTAAAAAGACTTTTGGGTGTCAAGAAAGGTACTGAAACTCACTGCGTACTCCGCGAAACAGGTCAGATGCCCATTTTTTTCTATTGGTTCAGATGCATCATACGATTCTGGAACAGTTTACTCTCTTCAAACAATCCTCTTCTTGAGAAAGTTGTGCGGGCTGACCTTCTTATTGCAAATAGAAGTGATACATGGACTTATCAGGTTCTGCACGCACTCCAAGATTTCCCTGCATCTCAGCAATTTTTGAATGCCATACAATCTCGCAAATCCATCAATCTGAAACAGTTCAAGCTCACTTTGCAAGAACGTATCATCGGGAGCTGGAGAGAGCTTGACAATTTGACACCACATGATAAGCACCATTCCAGCAGAGTTATGAGGACTTATTACACACATTTTGGTGTACCTTTGGGGATTGCTCCTGGCTGGTGGGATGACAGAAAACGAAATCACAAGCCTGTGTTACCTACCTACCTTTGCTTAGAAATTTTCAAGAACCTCAGCCGTGCACTTTCTTGCCTTCGCCTTTCTGGCCATAACTTTCTGGTCCAAAGAATGTGTCAACAGGAATAGAAGGCCTTATGAGCTCAGGATCTGTGACAAACGTGACTGGCAATCTGTTCAGGATGAGGAACACATTTTGCTGGACTGTCCGCATGAACATCTTGTTAGACTTCGCACACAGCACCGCCAGCTGGTTTTCCCACCTCAGTATGAAGATAGCCTAACTCGTTTGAGGACTTTTTTGAACCAACCAGATAATTTTGATGTGGCCTCTTTTGTAGCTAAGTGCCTAGCCCTTTTCCCTTAATTTTTCCCAATATCTTTTTGGTTTGGTTTCAGGCTTTTTCCAAGCTTCTGCTCAGATGCCCCCCAGAGGCATATATAGCGATGTAATCTTACCTTACGGCACTAAACCATGATGTTTCAAATGCAATAAACAATATTTTGCACAAGGAAATCACACCTACCGGTATCACTTCATTTCCTGAATGGAAACTCCTCCTAAGTTTTTGAGCCGAAGACAAACTCTGTGCACCTTGTCTGTCCGAGGGCTTACATGATCCATTCATTTGAGCAGAATGAAAAAAGACGGATTTCAAGACTTTGATTGGTTGGGCCGTGTGGCAAACGGATGCAAGATGTTGAGCTTTGGCCTGCACTTTTTACAGATCCGAGAACTGGTAGCTTAGAATTAAATATCTTTCCATGTAAGCATATAACGTACCTTACCGTACTTATCCCACACCCCAAAAATCAGAAATAATATTAAATCCCGCACTTTCCCGCACCCCAACAACACACTTTTTTGCCCTTACCGCTTTCATCCTGCAGGACTTTTAGCCCAGTTAGCTTTATTGGAAGAGATTACAAAAAAGCAGGGATGGGTCATACGGACCTCAAAGACGTTCAATACGGTGAAATACGCAATAAATACGCAATACGCATATAATACGGTACCATATTTTATGCAATTTGGGAGTGCCGATTTTTGACCCAAAATGGACCCGATTCATCCCAAATTCACCCAAAACGTTCCCAATTCAATTCCAATTCTAATAAATTATATAACAGCACTGGAAGCTCACAGAAAGGCCGTTGATGGGACGGAGATTGCCTAAAAAGGCCAAAGAACGGCAAAAACGGCAACGTTTGCAATCGTATAATACAGCCCAATTTGTTCAATACGGTAAAATACGCGTTAAATACCATACGGCATATTACACAAATACGCTGTATGACCCATCCCTGCCAAAAAGGAAATTAAAAAAAACAATGCTGTTTGCATGTTGTAGCCTGACCCCCTTTGTTCTCCTCCCCTGCACCTTTTTTGCCCTTCCTCCCCCCCCCAAATCAGCTTCCGCTTCCTCAAGCCACTATCACTGATGCTGGCGCTCTCCTCCCTCACCTCACTGCTGCTGCCGCTACTGCTGCTGCTGCTGCGGCGGCGGCTTGGGTGCGGGCAGCCTCGGTGCGTGACCTTGTTTTCCGCATTAGCTGCCCCACCTGCTCATCTGTTAGCTGCTGGGCTTCTCTCATCTGCTCAGCGTGTGCAAGCATTGCAGCTTGGTCCTACAAAACGAAGGTTTTTCTTGGCCTGCCAGGAGGCCTTTTCATTGCTAGAATTCCTGCGCCTGTTGCTCAGCCCGTTCCACATTTGCTTGCAGTAGCTTGGGTCGGTCGGTTGCCAGCTGCTGTTGCTGTCGCTGCTGCTGGGGCGGGGAGGAGGCCGGGGGGCCTCTCGTCGCTCGTGACTTGCAGCAACCCAAAAACTTTATTTGCTTGCAATCCCACACCCACCCGCAGGGTCCAAAAAGATATTAATTTAATGCTTACCGCAGTCACCCCGCAGGGCAAAAACAATAATTATGCGGGGTGTTTTAGAAAAGGTATGTAAAAACAATGTCACAGAGCGGACACGTGCATCAGCCAAGCCAGCAAAACTTTCAAATAGACTCCCTCCCATTCATTGGGTGAACCTGGAGGTGCATTTTTCTGGCAAGAATAATTGATCGAGATTTTTTGCATAAGCGCCCGATGCCCTGACGAGTGCACACAAAATTTGCACAACACACCTCTTCAGGAAAGAACGTCATCCCGTCCTCTTGCTGGTCTGCTCGTGTTCCTTCCAGCCAGTGGTCGACTGTAGAAAACCAGGCCCGGGAACGGTGGGTGGAGCTCTTGGCTCGCCGGTTGCGCAGGAACTGCAGGTCGAGGAACTTGCTGCGGGTTGCGTCTGATGCCGCGAGTAGCTGGTCCACAGCCGACTGGTGATATTCCTGCGCAATTTTTTTAATCGTACGCACTCGTTGCTGTTTAATTTCAAATGCGTTTTTGGTTATAATTTAGTCTTTCGGTGTTCGAGACCTAGTCTTTTCACACCCTAATTTTGGTCGGCGCTCTTCTTCTTCGTTTCAACATCAAGGAAATGTTACGCAAACAATGCTCCACAACTTCTTCATGAAGAAAAACTGTGCAGACCCCCCTGGCCGGGCGGAAGTTGGCAAGAAAAGGGGCTGTTGACCTGTGAGATGCTATTCTGGCTTGCACACTGCACCGTCTGCCCTGAAATTTAACAGAAAATTTAAGCATATATAATCAATTAACACAATTTTAAGCATATATATTATTGCAGAATGCCAGCTCCTAACTTGGGCCTTGTGGGCCACGATGGAGTGAAAGTGTGAGGTCTCTTATGTGATGGCCGGTCAAGACTCCTGCCTCTTGTGCTCCTACCGCTTCACAGCATCATACAGAGGCAAACCCCTACCTGATTGCTTAAAGGGGGAGGATGCGTTGTCAGATAAGGACACTCGGAATGCAGCTGAATCGCTGCACCAAAGCAAGCATTGATCTTTCTCCACTGATACCTCACCACTAAGACCACTAATTGCCATGCTTTTAACGCAGGATGTCATGAATTAATAAAACTACACAGCGCAACAAAAATCAGACCCCAAATGACACAGCAATGGGCTCATACGAGCTGTTTTGACGCCTCTATAGGAAGAGGAAGATTTTTTGAACGATCTATGTATCGGCCCACGCAAGAACCTCTGAGAGATCGCCAACATGTTCGTTCAGGTGATCCATCGTGCGGGGGTCCAGGTGGAGGTTTTTTTAATTTTGTCCCCTGCCTTGATACCGGCACGTTAGTGACAGAATGTATAAGGCGCCCAGTTTGTTGTGTTCGCAGTCCAGGACAATAATTTCTATATTATTCAGGCGCCTAGTTTGTTGTGTTCGCAGTCCGGGACAATAATTTCTACTGACCCCAATTTTAGTTTGGAACGTGAGGAATCCATTGATGTAAAGAAAATGCTTGTCCACGGACTGCGAAAGTGGTCAAAGAGCATCTCACAGCATACTGACTTTTCAGGGGGGTCAGCCAGGGGGTCTGAGAAGTGCGCTGAGGGAGCCGCAAATGTCAAATGGAATGACACACGACTAAAGCAAACGGCTCTATGATTAATTCGCTGCTTGCTGGACCTGCACACACACCTGTAACCCACTTGTGTTGCCTGTTACTCCGTTCCCAGAGCCTCGCTGGAAACAGACTTGACACCTTCTAAACACTACAGAGCTAGGCCATGCACCTCTGGTTGGGCTGCCTCTTGCTGGATTGCACAGCCTCACCTTGATATTGTTTTGAGTGATTACTATGGGTTGCTGGGTGCCTGCGGGTGCAGCTAAGAGGGGGGGAGGAGGAAGCGGGGCCTCTCTGGCAGCTTGCTGAGGAAGCAGGGAGCTGTAATTGACCCCAAACTGCCTGCTCAAGCTTTCTAGCGTCGCTGCGAGGTCTGGTGCCTGCGGTGGGAGGGGAGCGGCTGGCTGCTGAGCAGGGGGCGGTAGAGGCTGAACTGGAGGCGGGACCTGCGGCGTATGGCCTCCAGGCAGCATGAGGGTGGGGAAGCCCTGACTCAGAAAATGAGGTGCTGGCATGGGAAGGCTACCCCACCCTTGGCTTGCCATGTAGGCTTGAAAGCCAGCCGAGTAGAAATTGGGCGGAGGCGGAGGCACTTGAAGAGGAGGGAGGAGAATGGGCTGCTGATGTGGGTGTGACGCGGTTGGTAGGGGTGATGGTGACCAGAGCAGCTGGGGCGGGGCAGGCAAGGGGGCTGACAATGAGTTTGCGGGTATTGCAGGCGGGTTGATTACGGCTTGGATGGAAGACATGAGCGCAGCAGGCAGGGTGTGCTGTGCCTCCCACAAATTTGCGAGCTTGGTCAGGTTCTTGCGCAACCCCTGGTCGCTGGCGGCTTCATTCCACACAAAACGAAAGATCTGCGCGTATGCACATCAGAGGAATAAGAAACTTGGCACAGGCATGCGAGTTGAGTGTAGGGTAAGGAGCGAAAGAGTCTATATAGCTGTAAGTGTGTCAGCTAGCGGCGGTATCTTATACGCTTGTCAATGTGACTTCAAGGGGGCATTCTGTAAACAAAGATGTTTCTCTCCAAACACCCCCTTCCTTCATCCCCATGTTTGGCATGTTTGTGCCAGCCTCTGTGCTCTACCCAAGCTGTAGTATGAATGGGTGATAGTAGATGCACAAATTCCATGCTGTCCATCATCAACACACAAACCATCAGGAGGTCTGGCTCGAAGAGGGCTCTGTAGGGGTCTGGCACCACTTTCAGGAGGCAGTCCACCAGGAACATTGCTGCCAGGCGCATGGAGGGTGCGCACTGCAATGTGCAAAAACGTGGGGCACTAGCATGTGGTTTCACACGCTTGCCAGGGCCTGCTGTGCGCTGAAAGGAAAATTGGTGTGCAAGTGCTGCACGCATCTTGATGCAACCCAGCTGTTTTAACAGTTTAATTGGAAGAGGTGTGCAAATGCTGCTGGCACCTTGACTCACTCCAGCATGCTTATTCGACTGGTTTGAATACTCACAGTGTAAATGTGCCTGGTCAAGGCGGCAACGATGTGGGAGGCATTGTGCCTGTGGTCAATTGCCACCTCACGCAACACCTTTATCTTTGCATAGTCCGGATGGAGCAAATCTTGGAGGTGAAAGGCGTACTGCCTCTCAATGTCCTCTCCCGACATAGTTTCTACTTTTATTTAATAGATGATTAGATTGGCGCTTAATATCAAAAAACACTAGGTACCTAACCAAATGATAGTTCCACGCACCATTCTGTTTGCAAGGCATGACACAGCCAGGCAGCTTTGCTGTAGATCAGCCGCGCCAGCAAGCACTGCTTCCCAGGGTAGGCCAGCTGCGCGGCGCAAAATGTCAACGTTAGACCATTTTGGGTGAGAATCATACGCGTACGTACGTGCGCGTGCACACACAAACACACACACGCACACACTCACACACACCCACACACGCACACACACACACACACTCACACAAACACACACACACACGCACACACACACACACACTCACACAAACACACACACACACACACACACACACGCACGCACGCACGCACACACACACACACACACACGCACGCACATGCACACGCACACGCACACGCACACGCACACACACGCATACTCACTTGCACATGCTCACACATTTGCAAACCCACACTCGTATGTGTATGCACACGTACCAAGAGAAGCACGACAAACTTTCTGACTTGCAATTGAATTTTTTCACAGTTTTGCTCAAGGATTTGAAGAGCGGTACGAGGTCTTGGGGCAGATCGGCAGTGGCACTTTTGGGTCTGTGCACGTTGCAAAGCACAGGGCCTCTGGTGAGAGGTCAGTTTGCAGCAACACCACCCTCCTGCTTCTTCAGCATTCATTGTTGCTGTTGCGTGGCATTGATACATCATTCTGTTTCACATGTGCATACTTGCACAGCTTCAGAGGCACTCCACTATCCGTTTATATGGATTATTCAAATATAAACTTAGCCCTGCCTACATCCATGGTATCCAGTTTCGCTGTCAAGTCTGCAGTCAAGCGCATGCTGGGCAAATATCTGCAGCCCGACTTTGTCAAACGCATTCAGCATGAAGTGGACATGTACAACCACCTGGGCAGGTGGGCACAACTTCCAAAGCTTGACCTTTTTTCCTGCTGCACTGTCTGGGATAAAGCAGCTTTTGCTTGAAGGAACGCTTGAGAGTGTGCCACAGAAATTTGTGCGCTGTTTAGGCTCATCATATTGCTTTCTGTACGTTCATCGTTGCTTGTATTAACGAAGTGGCTCCTCTTTGGCCTCCATGCTTTGCTTACTGCCTCCAAAGTTGCTCTCCTGTGTGTCACAGATCGTTGAATGTGGTGCACCTGCACGACGTCTTTGGGGATGACAAGACTGTCTACCTAGTGATGGATCTATGCTCCGGAGGGGAACTCTGGTGCGCTCATTTGTGCCATCTTTACGCACATTGCCGCGTCTTGCTGTGTGGTGTGGAAAGCCCAGCAGCAGTCCTTGCGTGTTGCATTGCATTGCATTACATTGATTTGTAAGGACACGTTCACTGCGTCTTGCAGGGATCGCATCAAGCAGGGGCAGTACAGAGAGCAGGGTGCTGCCCGTGTCATTGCAGAGATCCTGCGTACAATTGCACAGGTAACGGTTGGGTTATCATTTTTTAATTAAATCATTTTGATCAGCAGAGATTGTTGCCCGTCTTGCCTCAAGGCCATTGGACGTGGAAATGTTCGGGCCATGGATACCACTTGAAGTCCGCACCTTGTACGCCTACCTGATATCCTTCGTTGCACAGCCATTCATGTTAAGCAGCACGAAAAGCATGCCATTCGCTTAGGTTTGATGAGTGTGTGCCTACTTTGGTTGCAATGCCACTCCCGTGGAGTTGTTGTGAGGGATGTTAAGCTGGAGAACTTCATGTTCTAGGACGAGTCCCCCAACAGCCCTCTCCGAATGATCGACTTTGGAATTGCAGAATATTGCGCCCACGACCAAGTCCTGCAGGAGCGAGCAGGTGATTGACGAACTGAAGCTGCAACAAGTAGCAGAGCACATGCCTGCTTCAGATTTACCAAGTAAACCTTTTGTATAAAGCAACATTCTTGGATGAGCAGCAATTTAGACTATGACGCCTTTTAACACACACACACACTCGCGCTCGCGCAGAGAGACAAACACAGAGACATATCTACACACATACATACATACACAGATTGACTCAAACAAACATTGTGGAAGGCACGTGCACAAACACAGCTATAAGAAACACGCAGCATTTGGTGATCAAACGTGATGGTGATCAATCACTAAAAATCAGAAAGCAAGCTGAAAGGAGTGTTATTCCACACCTACGTGCTGAGACAATGAGTTTAGGCATTGATGGTAACAGCATAATTAGGATAATTTCCTGTTTGAACTATCAAAGCTCCATAGCTGTAAAATAGCATCATTGTTTTTGTGTCGATTTGTTATGCATGTTATGCATGTTATGCGGTTTGCTTCCCAAGTCCATATTTACTGAGCATGTGTTTCTGAGTCTATTGCTTTTGGTCCAATTGATCTGCAGGTACTGCTCTTTATTGTGCGCCTGAGCTTCTCAAGTGCAAGTACAGCTTTAAAGCAGATGTGTGGAGCGCCGGTGTTATTGTAAGTGCTTTGTTTCACGGCTGCTCATCGCTTCTTGCCATGCGTTTCCAGTTTTTGGCCGGGCCAGGCATATTTCTCATCTCATTATTAAGCCAGGTAGTTATCTCAGATGTTTGAGTGACAACGTGGCTTCCGGCTGTTCTTGCAGGCGTACGAGCTTCTCGCCGAGCGCTTACCTTTTGAAGAGTGAGTGGCTGGAAGCCCGTCCTGTTATTTGCATGGACACCTTTTTGCATCTCGTGTTCTCACATGTACACATGTATGTTTTCGTCCATGTGTTTGCTCAAGTAGCTAATGGACCCCAGTTTGCCTACCTAATCCTCTGGTTTGACAGAGCCCACGTTGCTCCTCCCTTGTCATTAAACCATCGAAATACGCATAATAAAGGAAGCTGAGGGAAAGTAAAGGATCCTGTCACTCTCCAACATATTCTAATTTGTACAATTGTGTATTTGCCCTTTTGTTGGCAGCACAACATCTTCCGCTGTACATGCAGCCCTCTTTTAGTTCAAGAAAACCGCCTTATTAATTTGTGCATTAATCTTGTGATTTGGCCTTCGACGTTCTGGACCTTTTGCACTCCCTAGGATGTGACATAGGCACAACATTGAGTGTGATCCCTCAGGCTAATTCGTCCCCCTTGGCTGGCCAGGCCTGGTAATCAAACCACCAAATAGTGCATAAAATGTATCAGCTTCTTTGCTCCTGCTCGCTACGTGCAGTGATGATGGCGAGATGCTGGTGGGAAACCTGCGCGCAACTCGAAGGAATCTGAGCAATAAAGAGATTTTTCATGCCATCCTGTACGGGCCCCTGGATTTTGAAGGGCCTCCTTGGCCTTCAATCTCAGACGGTGCAAAGGACCTGGTGCAGCGTTTACTTACTCGAGATCCAGGTGAGCAACCAATCGTCATGGGTCGAGTTTGACATCCCAGCTCAAGATGTTGCTTGAGAAATTACATGTTACATCAGGTAACCTTAATGGTGTTTCTAAAGGCAAGGTACAGGAAAAGAAACCACAATAAGGTGCCGCTTAATCGAGAAATTACATGTTACATCACGGGCACTAAATTTGCCTGCTGGGTTTAGACTGGGAATGTAAGGCAGTCTGAAATGAAAGGAAGGTAAAAAGTGTTTTCCTAGAGGTTGTAGTCAGAGACCATTGCAGGTGGTTTGCTCCCAGTCTTTTTAATCTACATGCCTGCCTCAGGCTCATTTTGAGATGTCCTGTGCTGAATGTACGTGCATTTCCAGACGCCCGTCCTTCAGCAATTGAGGCCCTGCATCACCCATGGCTGGAGGCTGCTACAACAGAGCAGGGGAATAGTTCCACAGGAGGAGTTTCCTCGCCTGCTGTTGCCCGAACATCGCCAAATGAGCAGCAGCAAAATGCAGATAGATGTGCG
>Ga0307960_1002305_pt1 | contig 11374 bp, 9 predicted proteins | sample OrgLakmetagen542_FD_201832 | JGI IMG/M metagenome (GOLD analysis project Ga0307960, IMG submission 201832) | Saline water microbial communities from Organic Lake, Antarctica - #542 | ecosystem: Environmental > Aquatic > Non-marine Saline and Alkaline > Saline | place: Antarctica: Organic Lake... | reverse complement strand
CCAGGCCTGTGTGTGCGCATGTTTGGGTGTGTGTTTTTGTGTGTGTATGTGTGTATGTGTGTGTGTCTGTGTTTGTCTGTGTGTGTGTTTGTGTGTGTGTGTCAGTCCATGCAAGCAGAAACAAGTCCTCCAGGCCTATGTGTGCGCATGTTTGGGTGTGTGTTTTTGTGTGTGTATGTGTGTATGTGTGTGTGTGTCTGTGTTTGTCTGTGTGTGTGTTTGTGTGTGTGTCAGTCCATGCAAGCAGAAACAAGTCCTCCAGGCCTGTGTGTGCGCATGTTTGGGTGTGTGTTTTTGTGTGTGTATGTGTGTATGTGTGTGTGTCTGTGTTTGTCTGTGTGTGTGTTTGTGTGTGTGTCAGTCCATGCAAGCAGAAACAAGTCCTCCAGGCCTATGTGTGCGCACGTTTGGGTGTGTGTTTTTGTGTGTGTGTATGTGTGCGTGTGTGTGTTTGTGTGTGTGTCGGTCAACGCGAGCAGGAACAAGTCCTCCAGGGCTGTGTGTGCGCACATTTGTGTGTGTATGTGTGTGTGTTTGTGTGTGTGTGTCAGTCCACGCGAGCAGGAACAAGTCCTCCACCCCTGTGTGTATATGTGTGTGTATGAATCCATGCAAGCAGGAACATTTCCCCCAGGTCTGTGTGTGTGTCTGTGCGTGTGTGTGTGTGTGTGTGCTTGCACACGTGTGTGTGAGTGGGTGTATGTGTGCATGCGTGCACATGAGCGTTTTAAATGTCATACTCTCATTGTCGCTCTTGCCTCTTGCTCCTTATATAGTACGGACACATGACATGTGCACACATGCATAGACACACACACACACACACACACACACACACACATGCATAGACACCATGACCACACAACTTGTTATCATGACTCACGAAAGCTTGAATGGTGAAGACCTGCATTTCCAGATCACAAGTGCAATTGCAAAAAATCCCTAGTGCCTGCATGGGGCTCCTGCAAAAAACATGGGAGGTGAAGGTGGCCACACGCAAGCCCAGGGCTGCAAAAGCCCCTTTTAGTGGGTAGTTGCTGATTTCTACTTATAAATCAACATGTATAGGGGTGGTGGTGAGTACCATGTACGTACGGTAGATTCATTGTCAATCTTGCCTCTTGCTCCTCACATGGTACAGAGTTTACAGAGTTTACAGATAAATAGCGCTGGCCAGAACCATATATATACGGTGTACATACGGTATTTTTGGCTTGGAAATCACCAAATATACGGTGTATATATACGTATATATACGGTTCTGGCCAACGCTACAGATAAAGCCATCAGTCGAAACGTGCAACTGCTAGGCTGCGTGTGTAAAACATGTAAAATTGTGATACTTATTGTTGTAGCATCTCATATGGTACGCACATATGACATGAGCACACATGAAGGGTTGGCCAGAACCCTACATTTACAGGTATATACGGTGTACATACGGTATTTTTAGCAGGGGAATTACCATACATAGGGTCATGCACGGTGCAGATATACGGTTCTGGCCAACCCTTCACACATGACATGAGCACACATGCAAAGAAACTGGACACTCTACCCTACAAAGATGTGTGTGTGTGTGTGTGTGTAAACACAGCTCGTGTAGGTGGGTGGTACAAGCTGTGTGCACTAACCCACATACACCCACTTACACACATCAGGCATGCAAAGAAACAGACACCCTACCCTACACTTGTACTGACACACACACCTCGTGTAGGTGGGTGGTACAAGCTGTGTGCACTAACACACATACCGTACAGACTTTATATCACCGCGCAAAAATATCGTTTTTTGCCCTGCGGGGTGACTGCGCGCACAAAAAATATCTATTTATTTTGGGAGTGCGGGATTGAAAAACGGGAATTTTTGGCGTATTTTGGAGCCTGTCAGGCAAAAATCCCTGTGCGGGGTTGGTGTAAATTAAATATTTCCAGGGTGCGGGGTTGATGCGGGAGTGTGAAACTAAAATGTTTTTTTGGGGCTGCGGACTGAACCCAAGTCTGTACGGTACATAGGGTTGGACCATAAATATGGTACAAGCTGTGTGCACTAACACACATATATAGGGTTGAACCATATATAGGATTGAACACATACATAGGGTTGAACTACCATACACAATATGTTTGGCAGGGAAATCACCAAACATGCGGTCATATGCGGCGTTTATATACGGTTCTGGCCAATCCTACACATACACCCACTAACACACATCAGGGAAGGAAACAGATGCAATTGCTCATGATTAAGTATAGGGCTGATGACTGAGTATTCCAGATGAAATACCCGCCTGCACACACACACACACAAACGCACAAGCACACACATACACGAATAAAAGCACACACACACCACACGCAATATTAATGAAACATAACGCGCATGCCCACCTGCTGTGTCGCACCCTAACAACACCAAACACTTCAGCATAAGTGATCTAACACACATACACATACACATACACATACACACACATAAAACATACACATACACATACACAAAAACATACACACACATAAAACATACACATAAACATACTCACACATAACAACATACTCACACATAAACATACTCACACATAAACATACACACATATAAAACATATACAAATAGACATACTCACACATAAAATAGTGGCGCTGCGCTTGGGGACCCTAGGTCCATTCAATTTACATAGCTTTTTTGGCGCTGTGCTTAAGGTCTCTAGGAACAGGTCAGAGACCTTGGATTCATAGCCCATACTTGCAATCCATGCATAAGCTGGATACCATAACCTCGTCGTGACAGCCAAAGGTCTGCGATGGGCAAGGGCTTTCTTGCCCTTTATTGAATCCCAAATGGCATGGTCTCCTATACCTATGCCTGGCAATTCTGGCTGCCCTAAGCAGAGTTGTGTGCAAAGAGAGGGCTCTTGGAACTAGGTCCCTGCTCATCCCAGCACTAGCCTTGCATGTGCAAATGCATGAGCTGTGCGTTTGCCCAATGCTGGTGCTCAATGCATACCTGCATCCTCAAAATCCTCAAGATCCTGTGTTTGACCTGATGTGTGTGCCTAGTGTCATGCAAAGAAAGTGCAAAGCAAGTAAGACGGCTGGTGCAGGCCTGTTGCAATCGCCCCTCCAATTGGAGGACGGCTCTATAGACTTTGCAACTCTGAATCTCCGTTCTCAATCCCGGGTAGTGAGTGCCGTCTCCGCGCGACGCGTCACCACAACAACAAGTGGCCGGAATGCAATTGTGCTGCAGCGATATTGAGTTTAACTTCCTGCTCATCGCGAACATGCAAAAATATGACTCCGCTCGGGAACCAGGCTTGCATTTCGCGGCATCGCGGAATGCTCTCCAGGGTCCTGTATGTCTTAAAATTAAGTTTTCTTTCCAGCTGTATAAATTTTATATCGAGGAGCTCAAAAAAAAAGCGTCGACTTCTCCAACCAGGGCGTCGCGGAATGCTCTCCAGGGTCCAGTATGTCTTAAAATTTAGTCTTCTTTCCAGCTGTATAAGTTTTATATTGAGGAGCTAAAAAAAAAGCGTCAGCTTCTCCAACCAGGGTGTTGCGGAATGCTCTCCAGGGTCCAGTATGCCTTGAAATTTAGGTCTTCTTTCCAGCTGTATCAATTTTATATCGAGGAGCTATCATGGTTGCCAACCAGGGTATAGTACGCCAATCGGAAAGCACCATCCTTCTCAGCATGAGCTTCTCACTCGATTTGGCTGTTAAAAATGTTGGAGAAAGGTGATCTTTTCTAAGCTATAAGACTCTCAGTTTCTCTAGCAAACCATAGGCCCTAGACACTTGGTGTCCTAGGGTCCAACAAAAAATACACAAAACATACTCACACATAAACATACTCACACATAAACATACACACAAAACATATACACATAAACATACTCACACATAAAACATACTCACACATAAACATACACACGATGACCAGATGACACACACACACACACACGCACAATCACAATTTCAAAAACAGCACACACACAACCCCACCTGCTGTGCTGCACCCTTTCAGATCCAAACACCAGTACTAATGAAATTATACACACAAACACACACACGCACAATCACAATGTCAAAAACAGCACACACACAACCCCACCTGCTGTGCTGCACCCTTTCAGATCCAAACACCAGTACTAATGATATAATACACACAAACACACATACACATGCACAATCACAATGTCAAAAATAGCACACATAACCCCACCTGCTGTGCTGCACCCTTTCAGATCCAAACACCAGTACTAATGAAATTATACACACAAACACACACACACACACACACACACACACACACACACACGCACAATCACAATGTCAAAAACAGCACACATAACCCACCTGCTGTGCTGCACCTTTTCAAATCCAAACATCAGTACTAATGAAATTATACACACACACACACACACACAATCACAATTTCAAACAGCACACATAACCACAACTGCTGTGCTGCACCCTTTCAGATCCAAACACCAGTACTAATGAAATTATACACACAAACACACACACACACACACGCACACACACACACACACACACACACACACGCACAATCACAATGTCAAAAACAGCACACATAACCCCACCTGCTGTGCTGCACCTTTTCAAATCCAAACATCAGTACTAATGAAATTATACACACAAACACACACACAATCACAATCACAATTTCAAAAACAGCACACATAACCACACCTGCTGTGCTGCACCCTTTCAGATCCAAACACCAGTACTAATGAAATTATACACACAAACACACACACGCACAATCACAATTTAAAAAACAGCACACATAACCTCACCTGCTGTGCTGCATCCTTTCAGAGCCGATTTGGCGGCCAGCCGACGATTTCTAAAGGCATCAGAGCCAGCTGCGTGTGCGTGCAAGCATATGTGTGTATGAGCATGTGTATGTGTGTGTGTGCGCGTGTGCGTGTGTGCGAGTGCGCGTGCGTGTACGTGTATGTGTGTTAGTGTGTGTGTTTGTGTTTGTGAGTGTGTGTGCTTGTGTGAGTGTGTGAGTGTTTGTGTTTGCGCTCGTGTGTTTGTGTGTATGTGAGTGTGAGTCTGTGTGTTCGTGCATTTTTGTGTGCGTTCAAGTGAGTGGGTGTAGGCCCATTACCTTCAATTACTTGAGGCGGCATCAGTTCCTCTGCCACATGTTGCAGCTGCTTGACTAGGAATGTTCGGTGCATGCTAGCAGACTCAAGCCGTTGTAATGCCTGGGAAAGGGTGGGTGGTTGGTGAATATGTAGGGTTGGCCAGAACCGGATACATACACTGTATATGACCGTATGTATGGTGATTTCCCTGACAAAAATACTGTATATGCACCATATATATAGTTCTGGCCAATTCTTTAAATGAGGGTTAGCAAAGTGGCGTAAATCGAATCAAAATGTCTATAAGGCTATAGATGGATCAATTTTAAAACCTTTTCTACTCTTCATTTTTCCCCACCATGTACCATAAAAGCTGTGACATGTGTTACGCATAGCGTCGACCGGAATCGTTCTATGAAGGTGCTCACCACGCAAAGCTGCCACTTGCTATTCACTTTACACCCAAAGGTCTGTGTCGTGTGTTACGCATTGCGTCAACCGAAAATGTCCTATGAAGGTGCTCACCACACAAAGCTTCCACTTCCTCTTCACTTTACATCGAAGGTCTCTGTTGCATTTTATTGCGTTGACCGCATTTTTTTTTGCAGTTGCTCATCATGCATAGCTGTCACTTTTCCTCAGGTCTGTGCTGCATGCTACGTACTTTAAAATAGCCAAAACATTATATATCGGGTCTGTGTTGCATGCTACGTACTCAAGGTTAGTCGAAAGTTTACATGAAGTGCGCCTGCGTTATCTTTGGCAGGGACTTCATGAAATGCAAGGCAATATACGGTGTACATTTATATACTGTACAGGTACAAACCCTATACGTGTTGCTCAGGCACGCATTAAATGTAGGGTTGGCCAAAACCGTATATATACATATATATACACCGTATATTTGGTGATTTCCGAGCCAAAAATACCGTATGTACACCGTTTATATATGGTTCTGGCCAACCCTAATTAAATGCAGTTGCTTACCACCCAGAGCCCAGAGCTGTCACTTCCTCTCTCCTGACCTCCTCATCTGAACCTTTTGCAAATGGAAGGGACGTGCAAACTCCCCATATGTATAGGGTTGGCCAGAACCGTATATATACACCGTATATGACCGTATATTTGGTGAATTCCCCGCCAAAACTACCGTATATACACCGTATATATATGGTTTTGGCCAACCCTACATATGTAGCCTCCCCATATGTATGCATACGTGCCACGACAAACTCCCCAAATGTACGTATACATGCCATACACTCCCAAATATGTATCCTCTCCATATGTATGCATACATGCCATGACAAACTCCCCATATGTATGTATACACGCCATACATTCCCCATATGTATGTATACACGCCATACACTCCCCACATGTGCGTATGCATGCCAATTGGCACGCCCCTCAAACATCACCGACCCTGTCTCAACTGCATGCTCATCCCAACGGCCTTTTCTGCTTTGAGGCTCATCCTAGCAGCCATTATTTTCCTGCCGCAACCTTCCCTAGGCCTGCTGTCACTCCTGATTAGGGTTGGCCAAAACCATATATATACGGTGTATATACGTTAGTTTTGGCAGGGAAATCACCAAATATACGGTCATATACGGTGTATATATACGGTTCTGTCCAACCTTACTCCTGATTTACCAGCAGCTCTCTGCCGACCTCCAAATTGCCCACCACGATTACCTCTCAGCCTCTCATTCCGCGCACACCGTTGTCTTTACACACAACAGCGGCGCACAAACTCACCAGCCGCTCTTATCCTCAGCCTCTGCTTAATCGACGATAATCTCTTAGCCTCTCATTCCGCGCACACCGTTGTCTTTACACACAACAGCGGCGCGCAAACTCACCAGCCGCTCTTATCCTCAGCCTCTGCTTAATCCACGATAATCTCTTAGCCTCTCATTCCGCGCACACCGTTGTCTTCACACACAACAGCGGCGCACAAACTCACCAGCCGCTCTTATCCTCAGCCTCTGCTTAATCCACGATCATCTCTTAGCCTCTCATTCCGCGCACACCGTTGTCTTTACACACAACAGCGGCGCGCAAACTCACCAGCCGCTCTTATCCTCAGCCTCTGCTTAATCCACGATAATCTCTCAGCCTCTCATTCCGCGCACACCGTTGTCTTTAAACACAACAGCGGCGCACAAACTCACCAGCCGCTCTTATCCTCAGCCTCCACTTTGTCCGCGGTCATCTCTCAGTCTCTATCTCTATCACCTAAACCTTCACATATCAACAGTAATTACGCACGTGGCCTAGCAGTTGCACTTTATGACCAATGGCTCAACCTGTAACCCCTGTATTTCTAAAACCTAATTCATTGTCTGCATTTATTAAGGTGACGAAAAAGCTCACCAGCCGCTCTTATCCCCAACCTCCATTTTGCCCACTTCAAATCAACTCCTCGTCTCGGCTTCTACCGCTTCCCACCCTCAACCAGAAGTAGTTCACACTCACCCTCCACCAGAAGTAATTCACAGACCCTCCACCAGAAGTATGTTCACACTCACCCTCCACCAGAAGTAGTTCACACTCACAAACGTGACATTGAAGCCGCCGCTTTTTTCCAGACTCCACTTAGTCCACGATCATCTCACTAGCCCTACCTGTACCCCCTGAACCATATAGTCTGCATTCATGATGGTGAAGGTAAAACCCACCAGACGCTCTATCCCAGCCTCCACTTCGTCCACCTCAACCATCTCCTCGTCTCTCCCTGCCCTTATGTCAGCACTCAATGTAGCAGTTTGCCCTGCAATGGTAAGAGTTGAGCACATACCTGACATCATGCACCACAGCTATCACACCACAAATTAGATTTGATGCAGCAGTCCATCTTGCAATTGTAAGGGCAGAACAGACAAGTAAGAGCAGAACAGACATGCACTGCAGTAGCTTGGTACCAGTGAAGTTCACCCCGCGCGGATCAAGAAATTTCAGACCCGCAGGGCCTGGGAATTTTTATCCCGGAAAACGAAATTATTTTTCGTTCATCCCGGACTACCCAAAATTAATTCGATTTTGCTTCCGGGCTGCGGGCAGGCTGAGCCAAAAGCAAAATTCCGACGAGAGCGCATGTCAGCACGCAGCCAGGGAGTTAGCCCAGCCACGGCTGCAGTTCTACTCTGCAAGAAAAACTGGACGCACGTTTGATGCATGCATTCATGCTGTCGAATGATGATGATGAGGGCAACTTTGAAGTCGAAGTGCGTGGGGCTGGGCTGCTGCACGTGAGGAGCCTACTGGAGGAGGCTGGGCTGCTGCGCGTGAGGAGCCTGCTGGAGAAGGCTGCTTGGGAGGCTGCAGCTGCCGGGGTTGGCAGGGGGAGAGGACTTCAATGATGCGAGGGCCCCTGTTTAAAGGACCCTGCTCCCCCCTAGCATGCTCCCTTAGCGCTACCTGCCCCTCCCAGCTGAGCCTGCAGCAAACTCAAGCTTCGCATGCTGCTGAAGTGTCTTCTGTCCTAGATTTGAGCTTCCTTAAAACATAACACCGCAACGCGCCATGGGCGTTAGCCCCAGGCGCAAAAAACTTTCCTGCCTAAAAACCCGCATACATTTTAAAACCCTGTGCGGGCAACCTGCGTATAATTAAACTTTGCTCAGGCACCCGCAATCATTAAAAAGCCCCTGAACTTCACTGTTCGATACGTTAAGAAGACAGTTCATCTTAACAGAGAAGTTGGGCGCTCTAGGCATGAGCAGTGGATGCTTAAGAACACAAAACAATTGATAGGGTCTGTCCCTTGACTACGTCAGCTTGATCTAATTTGATTTTATACGCGAGAAAGAACAGACCACAAGCACTGAGCAGTGGATACTTAAGAACGCAACAGTTGATAGGGTCCGTCCCTTGACTACGTCACATTGTCGGAAAAAGTTATATTGAAATCTACAATGGATCCTCAAAAATTGTTGGGCAATTTGGATATAAACAAACTAAACGGGGAAACTCGTCAGCCTAAGTGAAAAAATTACAAATGGAGAAATTAATGCAGCGTGACCGCAGCTTGATTTTATACGTGAGAAAGAATACAGACCACAAGCACTGAGCAGTGGACTAGAGATATTAGATCGATACATTGAGCAGGGTCTGTCCCTTGACTACGTCACAGCGTGACCGCAGCTTGATCTTATTCGTGAGAAAGAACACAGACCACAAGCACTGAGCAGTGGACAAAAGATATTAGATCGATACATTGAGCAGGGTTTGTCCCTTGACTACTTCACAGCGTGACCGCAGCTTGATTTTATACGCGAGAAAGAACACAGACCACAAGCACTGAGCAATGGACTAGAGAGATTAGATCAATACATTGAGCAGGGTCTGTCCCTTGACTACGTCACAGCGTGACCGCAGCTTGATTTTATAGGCGAGAAAGAACACAGACCACAAGCACTGAGCAGTGGACAAAAGATATTAGATCGATACATTGAGCAGGGTCTGTCCCTTGACTACGTCACAGCGTGACCGCAGCTTGATCTGATACACAAGAAGGAAGAAAGATAAAAAGCACTGAGCAATGGACGACAGGTATTTAAAACAGTTTTTGATCCAATTTTAGCCGCAGCTTGATCTGAGGTTAAGGAAAGAGGAAAGAATACAAGCACTGAGCAGTGCACGGAGGGGGTAAAAAAAAAGGCAGCTAGGTCTGTCCCTTGACTAGATAACAGCTTTGGGTTGACTAGATCACAGCTTAAGCGTTGACTAGATCACAGCTTTGGGTTGACTAGATCACAGCTTTGAGTTGAATAGGTCACAGCTTAAGCGTTGATATGGGACGCAAGAAACAGAAGGTATTCGCACAGAGCAGTGAGCGCTTTATAGGAGTACCAGTGTTCTCGCAGAACTGACTTGCAGCATCCATCCTTTCTCTGGGACAGTTGAGATCGATGCGGCAGCTTGGCCTAATGCAATGCATTGCAGACAATGCCTTTGACCTAATGCAGTGCATTGCAGACATCAAAGGTGTGCTTATGCAAGACCATGCGAGATTAAAGATATCTGACGTCCATCAAAGGTGTGTGTAGCCTATGGCAATGTGCATTGCAGACAAGTTGCAACCCCAGAATCAAAGATAAATGGCATCCATCAAAGCGTGTTTATGCAAGACAATGCAAGATCAACACAGCAGCAAAACATAGCAGCTGGTAATCAGACAAGCTGGTACAAATAAGAATATGTGCATGCTTATTTGATGCATTATGCAGCTGCAATATGAAAGAAAAACAATTCACGAGGTTGGAAGGCCACCCTCAGAAAATAACTCACCAGACTGAAAGGCCAGACCTGCACACGACGATTTACTTTTAATCGCCTCCTGGTCGCTCCAAGGGCACAGTACTCCAATTACTGTGCAAGCACTCACGCTCGCTGCGGTACTGCAAATCAAATTATAAGCGGGTGCAGGGTTGCTGGTTTTAGAAAGCAGTCTGCAAATTTGTGTGAAAGCCACAGGACTCCGATTACTGTGCAAGCGCTCACGCTCGCTGCGGTACTGCAAATCAGATTACAAGCGGGTGCGCGGGTCAGATTATAAGCGGGCGCAGGGTTGCTGCTTTTAGAAAGCTGTCTGCAAATTTGCCACAGGACTCCAATTACTGTGCAAGCGCTCACGCTCGCTGCGGTACTGCAAATCAGATTACAAGCGGGTGCGCGGGTGCAGGGTTGCTGCTTGTAGGAAGCAGTCAGCAAATTTGCGTCACAGCCACAGGACTCCTCCAATTACTGTGCAAGCGCTCACGCTCGCTGCAATACTACAATGCAAGTGCCAAATAGGGATAGTGTTTGCCATTTCCCAAGGCAGACTGCAAACTTGCACCAGGAAAGCAAACTGCAAGTTTGCAACCATTTCCTATAGTAGCATTAGCATGAACTAGGAAATTCCCCCCCTTGTCACCACGCCTGAATGCAAAACCTGCGTTTGTTGTTGTTATACTTGATCAGTTTTGGTGTTGTCTCCCTTACTAGATGTGGGGAGCGGTTTTTCACTGCCTGCGTAATGATCTACCCCTTAACTAATGTGGGGAGCGGTTCTTCACTGCCTGCTTAGTGATTTACCCCTTAACTAATGTGGGGAGCGGTTCTTCACTGCCTGCTTAGTGATTTACCCCTTATCTAAAGTGGGGAGCGGTTCTTCACTGCCTGCTTAGTGATTTACCCCTTAACTAAAGTGGGGAGGGGTTTTTCACTGCCTGCTTAGTGATTTACCCCTTAACTAAAGTG
>Ga0307960_1002304_pt1 | contig 11374 bp, 10 predicted proteins | sample OrgLakmetagen542_FD_201832 | JGI IMG/M metagenome (GOLD analysis project Ga0307960, IMG submission 201832) | Saline water microbial communities from Organic Lake, Antarctica - #542 | ecosystem: Environmental > Aquatic > Non-marine Saline and Alkaline > Saline | place: Antarctica: Organic Lake... | reverse complement strand
TTTTGCTTTCTCCTCTGCTTGAGCCCTCCCTCCTCTTTTTTTTTGTTGTCTGTCAGGTCCCTGCTGGGGGCCGTAGCTGTAACACCACCCAAAAAAAAATAATTAAACCAGTTAAACTGCAAAGGCTCCAGGCCACACACACACTCTCCCAGAACTCACCCTGATGGAGTGTGTCTCTGACTCCAAGATTATTTTTCAGCACTATCTTTCCAGCACTACCATCAACTGTCATCAGGAGACGGTTTCAGGTCAAGCCTGCAACCCTCTTGGTCCCCAATGATGATTTTTTTTTCATTTGCTGGAGGAATTTAACGGTACTTGGTACCAAAGTGGCTTTTTTCCCTTAATTAATGTGGGAAGTGATTTTCACTGCCCGCGTAGTTTTTTCTTTTCAGCACTGTCAAGAGCCATTTCTGTTTGGGGTTATCCATCTCTCTGCCCTGTCATAAGAAGGGAGTTGCCCATATCTGACTCGCATACATGCCAGCGGGAATTGCGTAAGTTTTGAGAATCCAGATGTGAGTGTGTAATATGTTGGCAAGGTCATGGCTCTTGACAAGTTGCTTGACTCTGATGGTACCAGCCATGAATGGTCGCAAAGCTGAGTCAGCTTTGCAGCTGCAAAGCTCATTGATCTGTCTGTCACACCATACCGAGGTGTTTGAAGGTGTCTGGGTAGGGGATCTGTGTGCCATCGAAGAAAAGGGGAGGCAAACAGCTTCCAGGCCTGGAGTTCAAGTACATTACCTCAGACCAAGTACAATACCTATTACCTCAGACGAGATGGGTGTTTTCTGTCAGGGACTTCTTTTGGGCGTAAACTCTCAGTTTGTTAAGTAAGGTCTTTAGCTCGTTGTGATCAGTAAATGCGAGGGAAAGATTACCAGCAAACATCGAGTGGGTCACTGTAAATTTGTGAATGCCCGTGATCGCGCCCTGCTCTCCCTCAGCCAGGATGTCGACGTTATTCAGGTAAATTGAAAATAGGAGGGGGGAGAGGGGGCACCCTTGTTTGACACCAAAAGATAATTGCACATTTGTTCTTTTGCCCCCATCCAGCATCGTATACTCATCAGCATGATACAAGCCTTGGAGTATGGACAAGATATAGAGGCATCTGACAGTGTTTTAAGTGATCCCACAACATGTCTCTTGGAATCAAACGTATGCTTGTTTGAAGTCAATGAACACAGTGTACAGGCTTGATGAACCCCTCTGCATCTTCTGTGCTGCGTCTTTAAGGTGTCGTAGGATAAACAGTGGTTGCAGTGTGCTTCTGCCTGGGTAAAATATAAAATGTGTGCTGGATTTATATCATGCTGACCACACCAGTCTTGAACAGTAGAGCGCAACAAAATAGCAGACGCCAGTAAAGCGTGCCACTCACTGCGATGATTCTAGCTTTCTGGATTTGTCACTGGACCTTTATTACGGACATGAAACCAAGAGACATACAAACAAATACAATATAACACTTGACCAAATTAAGTACTGTATAAACACTTCTTCTACCCAACAAGCAGGAAAGGCACAAGAACAACATAAGCCCTAATGCCCCGCTTACTTGGACACCGCATGCGCAAAACCCTTCACACCACATCTTATTGGAGCAACAGGCACCAATTACAGCAGCCACACAAGGGGCCCACTCCACAGCCTCGGAGTTACTGTCTACATGCCACAAAACTCGTGAAAAATCAAGCCGTCACAAGCAGTCAGATCCGCAACAAAAATCACACTGCCACAACCCCCACAGATATCTCAGTAATCAGTAACAATTCTCATGCCCTATGAATGCATATTAAATATGTAGGAGACCCCGAAACTCCGAATGGACAGAGTAACTTTAATTTTTAATTCAAACTTGTTCGCAAATTAGTATTTTGTACGTAAATTAAAAAAAATGTTCACATCAATTGCAATCTTGTTTATCCTCCTCGCACATGGTGCATCATCCAGCCAGCAGCCTAAAACTGAGGAAGCCTGCCCCGCTACATCAGCGCATCATGATGGCGGCTCTTTAAACGCAACAGGCAGAGTTCACGCACTCGTGGACCAAGCAGTGAGGTATTTATTTATGGCTGATAATACTAATTTTGGCACGGAAGAGAAACGGAAAACGGATATGTAGCATAAGCACCAGCCTCGTTTCAAGCACCCTCGTTGCTTGCTTCAAACTGAGTTTAAAGCTGCTGTTGTCTAATCATATATATAGACTTCAGTTGGCACATGCATTCAATTTCGCTGCATCCAGGTTCATCGAGCTCCTGCCCAGAGATCAAATGCACGGAGACGAAGACGCCCTGCCACTTGAGGCGTTCACCCAGGCCGTGGCTCTTGTGCGTGTGTAGTTTTGTTTGGACCCAACCAATATTCTTGCTCTCATGCCACACGTTTTGTTGAATAAGGCGCCAGGCTTCAAACCGACTGCTTCTGCGTTTGAACGTTGCTCAAACCTGTTTTGCGCACCCATCCACGTGATTGCCTGTGGAGTTTTTATACTTTTTAGGTAAGGAGATTTTGAATGATGCAGATGTCACTGTCTTGCAATTGGCCGTTTCACTGTCTTGAAATACCTTTTTAGGTGGAGGAGGCTGATAATGAGCTGATAAAGGCAAACCGCCTAGTGGGCGACAAAGGCAGCATCCAAGGAGCGCACGCCTTGCTTCAAGATGGGAAGGTGATTCCTAAAAATGAGCACACAAGGCGCAATGAAATGCTACTTCATCACGTGTCGATTATACTTGAAATGTATTGAGTAGGTAAAGTATAGGTATTTCAAAGTTGTGGTCTACTGAGTGCGGGTGAGGCAGGTTTCCACGTTTGCAAGAAAATGAAGAGAAAGTTCCGATGCAGATTGTCATTTACACTCAGTTACTGGTATGCTTAATGGGGAAGATCTTGCTCGCATCTGCAATTTATGCTTATGGGGTACCATGGTTTGTCGTGTTACCTGACTGACAATTTCTTCTTTGTTATAAGTCACAAATCCAGTGTACAGCTGAGAATACAGCAGCTGAAATGTTTCAGCAAAGTGGCTGCTGAATTGAGATCATGCATTGTTATTTGATTGCAATTCCAGGTAAAGCTGCAAGAAGCCTTTGCTTACTTGTACAAAGGGGCTAAAAGCAAGGCAAGGCGGGAGGTCTTGGACGTTTTAGAGGTGCGCATTTAATAATGCTTGCTTAATTTATAATTGAGGCTGGTTCTTGCAGCAAGAATGTGTTCAAAAAATTAATTATTTCACCAAACAGCTTAAAAGCCTTAAAGATGCGCACGCACCTTCAACAACCCTATTCATCCCTTCAGGGAATTCAAAATGCTGGGGTCCTGATGCCGGATTCCCTTCAAAAGCCAGACACGTCTGACGAGAAGTCCAACTCACCAACCATCCCAATCGTGACCAGCGATGAAGTCTACACGAGTCCCCATCCCCCTCGTGTGACTTCCCCCGCCAGTGCTGGCACTTCAGGCCCAGAAGCACCTTCTTTCCATCGCTCACACTCCAACATCCCCCACTCTGAGCCTGGGCCTGTTCCATACTCGCAAAGGCATGCGGAAGAATGGCGAGCTGGTTTTGATGCGAGTGTTGCAAAATTGTTGAGAGATTTGGTGTCACGTGTGCAGCGTCTTCCGTGGCCTAAAGCAGTGCAGGAGCAGGCACACAGGGTCGCGCAGCAAATGAATTACAGTGCACAAGGATTGCTGCAGTGGTGGTGGCCCAGGGCGTAGTGGTAGTGCAGAGCAAGGAGTGCCTGTGGGTACGAGGCTTAGATAAGATTTTATTGACGAAGATTTCATTCAGCATCAGCTGTTATAGGTGTTTTTAGCTCATGTTGGTTTGTGACCTGTTGAAAAACCTGCTTTTATGGATACACCAATAACTGACAGGCTGAGCCAATTTAGTTATAAACTGATGTTCAATGTGATTTTGATGGCATGCATTTTCAGTGTTTATGCCGATATGAGTTAAGAGGAGAAAATTGCCCAGTGGCTTCTGACTGACCAAATTGTGAGAACATGATGCAAAATTGTTTTAAGTTATGCAGATGGATTCAACCAGGGGCTGGATTTATAATGTCGCAAAAGAACAGCACAAAGACCTTTGCAACATTCTCCAAGGAGCCTCCGTTACTCTCCACATCATCCTTTTGGGTGTGGGCGGCACCATCTACAACACTCACACTCTGAAGCTTTTCAAGGAACTGGGTCTCAATTCTCAAAGAATTAAGAAGCTTGCCTCCAAGCTCCATGTGCACTCTGTGAACTTTGCTGCTAAACTGGTCCATACCAGACGTGCCCTTTCCAGTACTGTTATCAACTCTCATCAGCAGCCGGTTTCAGGCCAAGCCTGCAACCCTCTTGATCCCCAATAATTTTCCTTTCCCTTTCGCGGTGGAGGAGCTTTACGGTACTCGGTATCAAAGTGGCTCCTTTTCCTTAATTAATGTGGGGAGTGGCTGTCACTGCCTGCGTAGTTTTTCTTTTTTCTTTTTTTCTTTTCACTCTGTAAACTCTGTAACAGAGCAAAGAAGCCTGAATTTTGTTGACATCAAAGCGCTGTTAAGGTTGCACCTTGGCGGTAGTCTAGTAAAGATGGGTTTATTAACAGAGCAAAGGGGCCTCAGTTTCGTGGACATCAAAGCGCTATCTAAATTGCAGTTTAGGGTAGTTTAATTATCCTCCTGTCTAGCATGTCAGGCTCTTACTCATCCAATGCCTTCCAAAAGGTAAAAAGCTCAGGTAATAAAACGTTTCTCTATAGCAATTACCTAGCAAGCAATGCAGATATCTTAAAAATCAGGCACACAAATGGTTGGCTGCATTCTTGTCCCCAGCCTCCAACATCTCATCAAAATCATGCAGCCATTTCCCCCAGATGGACTCTACTGCTTTTGGGTGGGTCCAGGTGCGTCTGCTGCCAAACACAATGCAGCCCCTCTTTGCACGTGTCAGGGCCACATTTGTACGCCGCGCGTCAGCTGTGAAGCCCAGCTGTCCCTGTAGGGTTGTACCACATCAAAGCAAGAGTGAAGAACATGCCTTGCTGCAACCAGTCAATAGGTGTTTGTGCCAGGTCAAACCCAATATATAATTCTTCAAAACTACGGAGCAGCAATGTACGTAAATGCGTAGAAGACTAGTAATTCAAGCGTGGCCTCAGTTACACAGGGGGAATTGCAGCAGAACACCACCACCGTTTCCCAGATCACTTAAAAGACTCTCAGGTATTAGACTCTCTCAAGGCAGTCGTGGGCTAATACTACATTAAACCTGCAAGCACGGGCTGAGGATCCAGCTACCTCATTTAAAGGCCTGCCTCATTGTGTTTTGGCAAAACAAGGCTTTCTGCAGCCCAGCACCCTCTCACCTTGTCATTTGAGCGAACAGTGCAGACCAAGATGACTTCCTTTTCTCTGCCCTGCATGGCGTCTACGGTGTCCGCATCAATGTTTGTGCCCCTCAGCTTCTGCCTCAATAGCAACACCATCTCTTTGTAGGGCGCGATGACGCCTATGTCCGCAGCTGTGAGTCCCCCACCTCCCGCTCTTCCGCCCTTCCCTTGCAGCAGCTGGACACACAGAGCAGCTGCCCTTTCTGCCTCGGCATTGTTGATCTTGGAAGTGCCCCGGCTTTCCTCCCTCCCATTGACGATGTCAATGAACGTCAGGGGTGCAGACAGAGGCCAAGGTAGGTGTGCTGCTGCTGTTGTACGTTTGGCCGTTTTCAGACGGCCTTCATAGAACTGAGTGCTGGAAAATTTGCAGATGGCTGCGTGCATGCGGTACTGGAATTCCAGCAAAATAGGCTTCACCCCCACCTGCATGTACAGTTTTGCGAGTGAGTTGAATAAGGACTTGTTCACAACTCCTGATTCGAGCCAGCAGCTAAGTATTTTAACTGATTTTAACTTATTGCGAGAACTTCACACCGTACCAAGCTATAAAGCTTGTCGGTAAGATGTGCCAATTGTGCAAAGCAAGTCTGTATAAATCATCCCTTTCCCTAGGTGACGTTTTCCAATATTAACTGATTTATTTTAACTTATTGCGAAAAACTTAATGCCGTACCAAGCTATAAGGCTTGTTGGTAAGATGTGCCAATTGTGCAAAGCAAGTCTATATAAATCACCCCTTTTTCCTAGGTGACATCTTTTCAATATTTATTGGTATACAGTTTACATCTTTGCAGACTAAACAACCAACTAGGTGACATCTTATCAATATTATATTGGCATACAATTTACATCTTTGCAGACTAGACAACCAACTCAAGCCTTGCCTTACATCGCATCTTTTGCTGACCATCCCACCTGCATGAGCCGCTCAAAAAGTGTGACACTCAGGTCCATTGCCTCTGGTGATCGCACACACGGGCCAAGCTGCTGTGGATCTCCCACAAGGACCAAATGCTTTGCGCCCTTACGGGTGAGGGGGAGGAGTGTGCGTGGCTCGGTCACCTGACGTATATGTGTGCATTGCATCTTGCTTTGTGGCCAGCTCACTTATGAGATCAGTGTGAAACAGTTGAACTCAGGTTCTTGAAGTGTAGCATAAAGTGAGATGATCTCACTTTCTGGTTTTATCAGGTTTCTGCTTCTTTTCTCCATTCTTTTTATTTCTTGGAGAACACAATTCTCTCTTTAGCATACTTCCCCCCCTCCCTCACCTCTTTTCTATACTTTAATCTTTAGTTTGCTCCCTTCCTCCGTTTTCCCTGAGTTGTTGTGTTCTCCTTGGTAATAATGACAGAGCCGTATGCTTCTCACAATGCAAGCGGAATAGAACTCACGTGTTCACGTGTGTGCATTATGTATTGAGTTTTGAGTGCACAGAGTTGCAGAGCTTGGCGATTGATCTGTCTGTTTGAGTTAACAGCAGGCGTGTAAAGGAGATATCTTTTGCAGACTGTACTTAGTAATTGCTTTTTATGTGGACTTCATCTTTTACCTTCACGGTTGGCATTACCCTGAATATACGCAGTATTTGACGCTGAATGTGTAATGTGTGATTAAAAGATGGTGTGCAAGATAACTTTGTATACACACCGTGTTTATATCATTTTGGCCGTCCCTGCTTACTTCCTGTCTGAGGCTTACAGTAACACATGCTCCTAACACTGACACAACATTCCAAACAGAGGAGGTTATTAATAACGCCATCATACCCTGACCACCCAGCCTCACCTTTAGACTTACACAGAAATAAATGCTCCTAACGCTAACAAAGCAGTCCAATCAGGAGGTTATTAATTAACGCCATCATACCCTGACCACCCAGCCACACCTTTACACTTACATAGACGAAAATGCTCCTAACGCTAACAAAGCAGTCCAATCAGGAGGTTATTAATTAACACCATCATACCCTGACCACCCAGCCACACCTTTACACTTACATAAAAGAAAATGCTCCTAACGCTAACAAAGCAGTCCAATCAGGAGGTTATCAATTAACGCCATCATACCCTGACCACCCAGCCACACCTTTACACTACATAGAAGAAAATGCTCCTAATGCTAACAAAGCAGGAGGCTACTGCTATACAATGCCGTCACATCTAGCGTTGGCCAGAACTGTACACATATATGCCGTATATGACCGTCCGTATGTTTGACGAAATCCCTGCAGAAAATACCGTATATACACCGTATAAATATGGTTCTGGCAAACCCTAGTCAATTCTGGAACACCCAACCACACCTGTGAGGCCTCGTCTAAAACAACCATCTTGAACGGGTGTGTGCTAAGAGACAACAGGGTAGACCCAGCTCCCGCACACGTGGAGAAGACAACGTGTGCTCGGTTAAGCTCGCGTGTTACAACCCTAGAGTCAAAGCGCCCTTCTGGGGTGCGGACCTTGGGTACAGCATCCAAGCACAGGCTGCAGGTGATGCAGAAGGCGGAATTAAATCTGGAGAAGAGGAACTAGTCGATTCGTGAAAGCAGAGGCTGCAGGAGATGCAGAAAACGGAAATGAATCTGGAAAGGACCTTCCAGTAAAAGCACGAGAGCAGAGGCTGCAAGAAATGCAGCAAGAAAAGGACTCAGGAGTTGTGAAAGGCATAAAATAATTCGGAGGGGACCTTTGAAAATAAGAAGCAATCAATCCAAGCAGGAGCTGCAAGACACCTAGCGAGAGGTGTCGCAGAAGAAGGAAGCACCAAGACCTGGATGCTGTCTTGAATGTGTGCAAATGAAATTGGGTGTGCACCCCAAGGGGTGCAAGATGGTGAAAATGTGTGTGCATGCTACATGACATTTGGGTGGAAACATGTGCGTGGACATGTGAGCAATTTATGCTGCAGCAACATGAATCTGCAGCAACATGATCATTCAATGGGCTTTCCCCCAACATGCTCAATGAGCACAGGTTTGCGCAGGCTTTAACAGTTGAAATTTTATGGCTGCATTATGCACCACGTTACGATCGATAAATTGCTGTGCCCGAGGGTAAAATTGCCTGCTTGATTCCCTTCGAAAAATCCACCCCCGCCCTCACCACTCAATATGCCTTTCAATGGCTTTTGAATCCTAACTTAGTGACACTCTTACCGAGCTGAAGCCACTCAATCCCAACTCAATGCTAACTCAATCCTAACTAAATCCTAACTCACCACTCAATCCTAACTCAATCCTAACTCACTGACGCTCTTACCGATCTTTAGCCAAAAGAATAGAAAGAAAAAGAAAAGACACCGCTGGTAGTGGTGACACAGCCAGCATGATTAAGGGAGGGGGTTACTTAGGTGCCCGCACCAGGCAACCAATCAAAAAGAAATTAGTGTGGGTCAGGGGGGTTGTGTGCCGTAGCACCCAGACCCAATCCTTGACAGTTGTTGCTTGCCTTATATTGCAGTGCATACCTTGCTGCCGAACTTAAGCCACTCAATACTTACGTTCGAAGGTCCTTTGCAACGCTGGAGGTGTCACCTAGTCGAAGCAGACCAGCTTCAGCATGACCAGGCTTTGCAGTTACCCTGTGCTTGAGCTTGCGCAGCACGTTGTCCACTGCAGTGTGTGTCTCAGCAACCACCAGGACGGGCAGATGCTCAGGCGAATCCAGGCACCGGAGAAGCAGCTCCACGATCACGTGCGTCTGCAAAGTACATAAACAAAAGGCAGCGTTTGCTTCCTTGTGAGTTCTGGGATGTGTTGCCTCCTGGATTGCCTGCAAATGCAGGTGGACTGTTTTCAGAGGGAAACCCACGTACTGTGTCTGCCGAACTTTTGATTTCACAAACGCAGCAGAATTTGATGTGCAGGAGTTGTTATGCAAGCTTTTGTTCCATGACGCTCAGGGTGACATTCCTGTTTTAATTTAACCTCTTTTACAGTATTATTGCCCCCCCTTTACAGCCTGAAACAAACAATGTGCACTGTTTTTCAGCATCAGTCCTGCTCTACTTTGGGCGTGTGCAGGCTCATGTGATCTTAAGAAAGAATAAGAAAAGCTTTACAATTCTTGGGGCGTGTGCAGGCTCATGTGATCTTAAGAAAAAAAGACAAGCTTTACAACTCTATCAAGTGCAGGGCTCCTGCAACCTTGCCAGACCCAGGCGGCCCATGGATGAGAGTGAGACTGTCTGTAAAGGCCCTCTGCACAGCCAGTCCCTGGCTTGCATTGCATCCTGGCAAGTCCAAGCTTGGCTGATCTGGGCTCTCCGTTTGCTGCTGCTGCTGCTGCTGCTGCTGCTGCTGCTGCTGCTGCTGGTCAGGCTGCTGCTGCTGCTGCTGCTGCTGGTCAGGATGCTGCAGCTGGTCCAAGGTGCGCACCAGAGTCTGGAAAAGCAGGTCACTGTGTGCGGAGCTTGCCACTGCTTGAAGTGCACGTGCGTAGGCTTGGGCTGTGTGCAAGTTACCCAGCCGGTCCACGCGCCAAACAAGAGAGCTGGGCTCATGAAGCTGCAGCACGCGCAGGCGCACTGTGATTGTCATTTGTTGAGCATCTATGACCAGTCCTTCAAGACTGCATGGCTGCTCTGTGCATCCAAGGTTGTGTGAGCTGACGGTACTGAATGGTGGGTGGCGGTGGATGGAGGGTGGGTGTGGCGCAGATTGCGTATTGGAGTTGATGTGGAGTGATGGACGGTGCGATGTGGCGGGCAGCTGAGGAGGAGGCGCTCTGCTTGCTCCGGGTGGCCTAGGAGAGGTGTGTGGTGCTGTCGGAGGTGTGCAGGGTGCAGTTCTGGCTGCTGTAGTGGTCTGAGCGCGTGATGGAATGGCAGGGGGTCGAGAGTGGCACAATGGAGGCAGGGCCTGAGGAGCAGGCCCAGCAGTGTTGAGAGGGGGCCAGCTGATGCTATCTTGAGCGGTAGGGTGGCTTGCTTGTGAGGCAGATACTGTAGCTTGAGCCCCTTCCTGTCGTCGGCCAATGGGCGATAAGCACACCATGTCTCCGATGCGCAGACTGCCTTGAGAACCCGCGGGAAATAGGTGCCCTCCTGTGAGGTGAAAACGTAGCTCCACTCCGACCTCCGTGTTGTTCAGCTCTTTGCCTCCTTCATCTGCCAGACAGTTCTCCGGCCCTTGGCTGAGTGCACACACTTGTAGTCCGTCCCCTGTGTTGTCGCTGCTCCCACTGCTCCCGCATTGTGCTGTTTGCCCCCTGCTTTGTGGTTCTGTTGATGCTCCTGCTGCAGCTCCTGCCCTTCCCTCTTCACCCCTCTCCCTGTCTGCTGCACCACCACCATCACCACCCCAGTCAGTGACGAGCCCCAAAAGAGTAACCCCTGCTACAGCAGCCACAGGCTGATGACTCAGCGCTTTCAATCTTGCCGCAGCTGCCTCTTTCCTGGATTCAGACAAAGCAATCTGGTATAGCCGCTGCTGCCCCACAGGTGCTGCTGCATGCCTTGCTAGAGCTGCTTGTCGCACGTAATGCCACAAGGGCACCTGCTGCATGCCCTGGGTAGTGGATGGAGCAGTGGTAGTGTTGGTAGGGGTGGGCTGGCCGCCACGAGGGCTGCATGCCTCTGAGGGTGGTAGAGCAGCCAGCGCTTCTAGCTGATCTGAGAGGGCTTCAACAGCCGGCAGGTAAGACCAGTGGCAGACGTAAGAAGCAGTGCTTGCATGATGCTGCTGGATCTGCTGTGCTGTGGACGGAGATGTATATCTTGATGCATTACTGTTGCTGCTGCTGCTGCTGCTGCTTCCATTGTTGCAGCTGCTGCTTGCAGGAGGCACACTGCTCCTGCTGCTGGTGCTGCTGCTTGCATGAGGTACGCTCTTGGCGCTGCTTCTGCTGCTGCTGCTGCTGCTGCTGCTGCTGCTGAGTGTACAAGTGGCGCTGCTGCTGCTGCTGCTGCCGCTGGTAGGGGTGGCGCTGCTGCGAATGTTGGAGCTACTGATGGTGGTGGTGGTGGTGGTGGTGG
>Ga0307960_1002303_pt1 | contig 11376 bp, 17 predicted proteins | sample OrgLakmetagen542_FD_201832 | JGI IMG/M metagenome (GOLD analysis project Ga0307960, IMG submission 201832) | Saline water microbial communities from Organic Lake, Antarctica - #542 | ecosystem: Environmental > Aquatic > Non-marine Saline and Alkaline > Saline | place: Antarctica: Organic Lake... | reverse complement strand
GCGTAAAACATGCCTCTGCCTGTATGAAACATGCCTCTGCTTGTATGAAACATGCCTCTGTCTGTATGAAACATGCCTGTGCCTGTATGCAACATGCCTTTGCCTGTATGAAACATGCCTGTGCATGTATGAAACATGCCTGTGCCTGTATGAAACATGCCTCTGCTTGTATGAAACATGCCTGTGCCTGTATGAAACATGCCTGTGCCTGTATGAAACATGCCTCTGCTTGTATGAAACATGCCTCTGCCTGTATGAAACATGCCTGTGCCTGTATGAAACATGCCTCTGCCTGTATGAAACATGCCTCTGCCTGTATGAAACACGCCTGTGCCTGTATGAAACATGCCTGTGCCTGTATGAAACATGCCTGTGCCTGTATGCAACATGCCTCTGCTTGCATGAAACATGCCTCTGCCTCTATGAAACATGCCTCTGCCTGTATGAATCATGCCTCTGCCTGTATGAAACATGCCTCTGCTTGTATTAAACATGCCTCTGCCGGATTGAAACATGCCTCTGCCTGTGTAATTGTACACACGCCAAGCAACCAAGTGCGCATGCGCACACAAACAGCCCACTGCTATGAACACATGCCCATGTCCACTACTATATACATATGCACACGTCCACTACTATATACACATGCCCACGTCCACTACTATATACATATGCCCACGTCCACTACTATATAAATATGCACACGTCCACTACTATATACACATGCCCACGTCCACTACTATATACACATGCCCACGTCCACTACTAAATACACTATATAAATATGCACACGTCCACTACTATATACATTTGCACACGTCCACTGCTATATACACATGCCCACGTCCACTGCTATATACACATGCCCACGTCCACTACTATATACATATGCACACGTCCACTACTATATACACATGCCCACGTCCACTACTATATACACATGCCCACGTCCACTGCTATATACATATGCCCACGTCCACTGATATATACATATGCACACGTCCACTGCTATATACATATGCACACCCGCACACAAACACACGGGCACACTCACGCCCAATAAAGTACCATACACACCTCCTCCCCCACCACCCCACCACCACCACCCCCATCCTCAACCCCACCTCCACCATTGAGACCGCCTTGCAAACACAAACGCACACACACACACACACACACACCACGGAAATACACACACCTGGAAGTTCTCCAGTAGCTCTCCCACGCGTCCCCCTTTCGTCGCCCATTCGCTCCCTGCTGACGCTGCTGCATGCACCAGCTTGAATTCGGGGGGGGGGAGCACAAGCTCGCTCAGGTCCACAAAGAGCATGGACTGCTCGGCATTCCTGCGGGTCAGTGCGTGCGAAGATGAGACATTTCACGCAATACACATACACACACCCACACAAGGGGATGGCAGAGACCGGGACCGGCCCAAACCAGAAACATTCATAGGCCAACCAAATCCAAGACGAGCACAGAGAGCTCAGCATTCCTGCGGGTCAGAGGGTGAAAGTCAGAGATTTGACGCAACACACCCACACAAGGGGATGGCAGAGACTGGGACCGGCCCAAACCAGAAACATTCATAGGCCAACCAAATCCAAGACGAGCACAGACTGCTCAGCATTCCTGCGGGTCAGAGGGTGAAAGTCAGAGATTTGACGCAACACACCCACACAAGGGGATGGCACAGACTAGGACCGGCCCAAACCAGATACATACAAAGGCCAACCAAGTCCAAGACGAGCACAGACTGCTCAGCACTCCTGTGGGTCAGTGGGTGAAAGTCAGAGGAGTTGCCCTCACCAGTAGACCTTAGTTCAGCACATGAGAAGGGGAGGTGTTTTTTGCGCTTTGTTGCGTTCTGAGTGTGCAAAGGGAACTGTAATGCAGCGTAATGCAGCGAACAGACATGGTGACCAAAAGGAAATAATTGTACATAAAAACCTGTATATAACCGTATGTACTGTATACACACTGTATATACTGTAATTAACCGTATATACTGTATATACACACCGTATATGACCGTATATGTGGTGATTTCCCTGCCAAAAATACCATATATACACTGTATATATCTATACATGTATAGTTCTGGCCAAGCCTAGAAATAAGCCACAGGCAGTGAAGAGCACTCCCCACATCAATCAATGAAAAGGAGCCACTTTGGTACCGAGTACTGTAGAACTTTCCACCACAGTGAAGGAGAATAGACCATCACAGTGAAGGAGGATAGACCAATGGGGATCGTAACGCTTTGAACATGCAGAGCAGCAGGCCATCAACAACAGCGACCTTGGCCAGGTTTTGGTGATTGACTGCTCAAACAAAGGCAGGCAGGGGGTGCCAAATGGATTGCTCATCATTGGAAAGAAGAGAGGCCCACACACCCGCATCAGCCACACGCACTCCTGAACACACACACACACACATACACACACACACCTGAACACCCTCACACACAATCACACGCGCCCCCACACACACTCACACACACGCATGCACAAATACACATACACGCCCACACACACCCCCCCACACACACTTACACGCACACGCACGCATGGACACACACACTCACACACACGCACACTCACTCATACACACTCATACACACTCATACACACACGCACTCATGCTCGCGAGCACACACACACACACACACACACACACACGCACACACACACACACGCACACACACACGCACACGCACACATACACAAACACACACACACGCACACGCACACACACACACACACGCACACGCACACACACACATACACACACACACACACCTGTTGAACTTGAACATCCACAAGAAGAAAGCAGGCAGCGCTTCGTCCACGTTCAATCGCCGTGACTCCCATGGATTTCCATGCCCTGCCCCTGACTGCGCCACAGCCTTTGCCCTCTTAATCCTCCCACTGCTCAGCTCCTGGCCCAAAGGACCTGGACCAAGTTCGACAAGCATTTCGTGGCTGTGTATCTGCTGAGGCCGGAGTGTTTGCCTGTGCGTGTGCCCCAAGACGCTGCTGTTGCTGCTGCTGCTGCTGCTGCTGTGATTGGCGCTGCTGTAATTGTTGGCACTGCTGCTCCTCATGCTGGTCACGCTCCCGACCTTGCTGCTGCTGTTGATGCTGGGTACCGTGGTGGTGCTGTTGCTGCTGCCGCTGTGCCGAGTAGCAGTGGGAAGCAGGGGCAGGGTGAGACCAGCCCCGGCAATCTGTGCAGCGACAGCTGCGGTGGGTGCAGCGACAGCTGCAGTAGGGCCGCTACTGGGGCCATCCGCGGGCTTAACGAGAGAGAATATCTGAGGAGAAGCAGTGCTGGGGTGTAGCAGCCTCCGTCCTAGCCTGCATGTAGGATGCACGTACACACCATGTGCAAGGCAGTATGAGTTTACAGAACTACGACTGTGCTGCCGCAGTACGAGTTTGCAGCAGTACGAGTTTGCAGAAGTACGACTGTGCTGCCGCAGTATGAGTTTGCAGAAGTACGACTGTGCTACTGCAGTATGAGTTTGCAGAAGTACGACTGTGCTGCAGCAGTACGAGTTTGCAGAAGTTCGACTGTGCGGCAGCAGTATGAGTTTGCAGAACTACGATTGCTACGGCAGTACGAGTTTGCAGAACTACGACTGTGCGGCAGCAGTACGAGTTTGCAGAACTATGACTGTGCTGCTGCAGTATGAGTTTGCAGAAAGTACTACTGTGCTGCAGCAGTATGAGTCTGCAGAAGCACGGCTGTACTGCAGCAGTACGAGTTTGCAGAACTACGACTGTGCTGCCGCAGTACGAGTTTGCAGAACTATGACTGTGCTGCTGCAGTATGAGTTTGCAGAAAGTACAACTGTGCTGCAGCAGTATGAGTCTGCAGAAGCACGACTGTGCGGCAGCAGTACGAGTTTGCAGAAGTACAACTGCGTTCCCGCAGTATGAGTTTGCAGAACTACGGCTGTACTGCAGCAGTATGGGTTTGCAGAAAGTACGATTATGCTGCAGCAGTACGAGTTTGCAGAAGTACGACTGTGCGGCAGCAGACCGAGTTTGCAGAAGTACGATTGCTGCAGCAGTATGAGTTTGCAGAACTACGACTGTGCTGCAGCAGTATGAGTTTGCAGAACTACGACTGTGCTACTGCAGAACAAGATTGCAGAACTACGGCTGTACTGCAGCAGTATGAGTTTGCAGAAGTACGACTGTGCAACAGCAGTATGAGTTTGCAGAAGTTCGACTGTGCGGCAGCAGTACGAAAAGCAGAAGTACGACTGTGCTACTGCAGTATGAGTTTGCAGAATTACGACTGTACTGCCGCAGTACGAGTTTGCAGAACTACGACTGTGCTGCTGCAGTATGAGTTTGCAAAACTACGACTGTGCGGCAGCAGTACGAGTTTGCAGAAGTACAACTGCGCTCCCGCAGTATGAGTTTGCAGAACTACGGCTGTACTGCAGCAGTATGAGTTTGCAGAGAAGTACGATTATGCTGCAGCAGTACGAGTTTGCAGAAGTACGATTGCTACAGCAGTATGAGTTTGCAGAAAGTACGACTGTGCTGCAGCAGAACAAGTTTGCAGAACTATGACTGTGCTGCAGCAGTATGAGTTTTCAGAAGTACGACTGTGCTGCAGCAGTACCAGTTTGCAGAGTTTGCAGAAGCACGATTGCTGCCGCAGTATGAGTTTGCAGAAGTACGACTGTGCAACAGCAGTACGAGCTTGCAGAACTACGACTGTGCTACTGCAGTATGAGTTTGCAGAACTACGGCTGTACTGCAGCAGTACGAGATTGCAAAACTACGACTGCTGCAGCAAAGCTACGACTGTTACAACCCCCCTCACAAAGGGCTGAAAGACAGACACAGGCACAGAACAGTGACGGCACACCCTGTGCTATGCTAGGGCAGACAGAGGCCCGACACATACATGGCAAAAGCCACTGCATAAGGGTGCTTCACTCTTGCAAAAGCCACTGCATCACGCCACTTTTGCAAAAGCCACTGCATAACGCCACTCTTGCAAAAGCCACTGCATAAGGGTGCTTCACTCTTGCAAAAGCCACTGCATAACGCCACTCTTGCAAACGCCACTGCATAACGCCACTCTTGCAAAAGCCACTGCATAACGTCACTCTTGCAAAAGCCACTGCATAACGCCACTCTTGCAAAAGCCACTGCATAACGCCACTCTTGCAAAAGCCACTGCATAAGGGTGCTTCACTCTTGCAAAAGCCACTGCATGAAGCCACTCTTGCAAACGCCACTGCATAACGCCACTCTCGCAAAAGCCACTGCATAATGCCACTCTTGCAAAAGCCACTGCATAACGCCACTCTTGCAAAAGCCACTGCATACGGGTGCTTCACTCTTGCAAAAACACGCGCACGACCTTGTTGGCAAGAAAATGACTCAGCTCATGATGGCGGCTGATGGGGCATGCAAGCAAACTGATTCAGCTCATGATGGAGCGTGCAAGCAAACTGACTCAGCTCATGATGGAGCGTGCAAGCAAACTGACTCAGCTCTTGATGGCGGCTGATGGGGCATGCAACACACAAACAGCAAGTCCAGCTTGTTGCTAGCATAAGCAAGCGCATGTGGCAAGTAGGATACAATTGGGTGCATTATGTCCAAGGATGCGTCATACGCTCATTTGCTCATTTAGGACGTTCAAAACGGTAAATTACGCGCGCTAAAAACAATACGGCGTGTTTTACGAAACCGCCGTATGTCACATTCCTGATGATGTCCTATTTTCAGCTGACAGGGAAAGGCAGAGGGTGGTGGCTCTGAACAAGCGTATGCAGCTCAGGCGTTCAGAGGAGCAGTTCAGAAGGATTGCAGCCCCCCTGAATTGCTCGCTCACATGACACACACCTGTATATAGAGGTCTGACACACCATTGGCAAGCAAACAGCTACAGACACGGTATGGTATGACAGGGACTGTGCAAATGCAAGAGCAGGGGGGTGCAGGGGTGGTCCCTCCTGCAACATCACTGAGCGTGGACATTGATTGTTCTTTATCTTTCCTGATCGTGTAATGGTTTTCACAGTCCTAATTGCTCTGCTCGTTCTGATTTTTCAGCTTGTTTTGATCCTCTCACCTGCGAGAGAGGGGAGCTGGTGAGGGCGGCACGGATGCTGCAGCTTTGCGCGTCTGTGGTGATGAGAGATCAATGCGGAGGCGCTGCAGGATGATGGCGTTGGCCGGGATGTCTTCCAAGGTGACGAAATTAGAGACGGCACTAAGATCCAGCGTGAACAATGCTTCCTGTGTGCGTGTGTGCATGAGAGTACATGTGAGTACCTTGGTGAGCATGTCTGCACGTAAGTGTGAAAACGTCTGTACATTGCGTTTTTAAAGCATCAATGCATTTCAATTGTTAACAAACCTTGGTGCTGATCATCCGCTTTTAGCATTTCTGTGAGGAGCGGGTTCACCTGCCCTTTTGTTGAGCTGCATGCTAAAATTCTCTTCTGGTCGAGCTGTTGGGTCAGGCTCGGGTGTCTATTTGTGATCAAACCAAGGCAAACCCGCTTGAACCAAACTGCAGGCCAAAAGCAGCCTAAACACGTACGAAAGGCAAAGTGCAAACGTAGATCCAATGTCTATTTGTGATCAAACCAAGGCAAAGCGCACTTGAACCAAAACCACAGGCCAAAAGCAGCCTCAACACGTACGAAAGGCAAAGTGCTAGCATAACTATAATGTCGATTTGTGATTAATCCACGGCAAACCCGCTTGAACCAAAACCACAGGCCAAAAGCAGCCTGACACATACGAAAGCCAAAGCAAAAACGGAACTCACGTGTCGTTTGTTTCGTGATCAAGTTAAGGCAAACCCACTTGAACCAAACCGCAGGCCAAAAGCAGCCTCACACGTACGAAAGCCAAGAGCATTTCGGACTTACGTGGGAGAGCTGAGTGCCCATCAGCACACCGATCCCAAGCTGCACGCCATCTTCTGGCCACACCACTTCCTTTGCATCTCCCAGCACACTCATGCCGACACCTGGAATACGGAAATCACAGCTTGTGTTGAGGCACACCACCTTTGCAACGCAAGTTTGGCTGAATTTGGCAGAGTTTTATTGCGAGTTTGGCGGGTTTGTCGCGGGTTTGGCTGCCCTTGTTTTCTGCTGTCATTTGAATGCTTACATATAGGGTTGGCCAGAACCGTATATATACACCGTATATGACCGTATATTTGGTGATTTCCCTGCAAAAAATACCGTATATACACCGTACATACATGGTTCTGGCCAAGCCTACTTACATAACGTGAGAGTGGAGCGCGTTGCCTGTGACGTATGAACCTCCACCCCACACATTTATAAGTACTGCTCGTGCAGGGCGGCATCGCAATGTTCTATTTTAAAAGTTTTGTGTTGTTTTAAACCATTATATAGAGTGCATCAAAGTATAAAGCACGATGTGTAGTCGGGATTCATGTAACAGGTGCAAACACTTCAGGGGAGGACATTATTGCGTATCTAAATTATATGTTGAGTGCATTACAGTGGGAGGACAGCTCACATGATTTCATGTATAAAAGAGGCAGAGCATAAAACTGATGTCATTGACAGCACCAAAGGATACTTGCAACACAGGCAAAACAATGAATTCCTGCAAATGCAATGTGCCAGGAAAGTGCATGTTTTGCCGGTTTTAGGACATCAATAGAAGCTTCCTGCCAATTTGCACCCTTGGTTTGTCCATGTCCAGACATGCAGGGATTTTTTTGGCCAAAGGGAACTGGGGATATCTTAATTCTTAACAAGATAACTCAACCAGTTGTACCAGGAAGACTTGAATAAGAAATGGTCAGTTCATTTTTGTCACGATTTCAGCCGCCACTCACAAATGCGGCTGTCTTTTCGTGGGGGACGCCCTTAATGGCACAGCCAGCGATGAGGACGACAATACAAGATGTGTGTGCTAGCTAAACCACAAACGTACACACGCACACACACGTGCACACACACACACGCAAAACACACACAAAACACACATATATACACACACATATACACAAGCTGTACCTGTGGACTCTTGCAGCACCGGCCGGAGGTTTGTCCTAACGGAGATGTACCGAGGCATAGTAACAAAGTCTCTGTCCAAGGCGTCGTTTTCCCCATCCTCTTTCGTGGCCAGCATTGCTGCAAGCAAGTCCTCGCCCGCGCTGACCTGCAAGCGCAAAGCAAACAAAGCCAGGTTCTTCAATTTCTCCATCCTCTTTTGTGGCCAGCATTGCTGCTAGCAAGTCCACGCCCGTGCTGACCTGCAAGCGCAAAGTGAGCAAAGCTTAGTTTTGAAGGCGTCGTTTTCTCCATCCTCTTTTGTGGCCAGCACTGCTGCTAGATTCTCAAAGAGAGACTCAACAATCACATGCAACGAAAAATAGATCGAAGTAGAAGAGAGGTAGGTGACCGCACACAACGAAAGACAGATCGGAACACAGTGGAGAGGTAAAATTACAGAAAAAATATTGGATTTGTTGGGTATGACTCCCCCAACCTAGCGCTTAACACGCTGTCTGAGATGCACTCTTTCACGCTTGAGCACCACTGACCGACAAACTGTCTGAGATGCACTCCTCTACACTTGGGCGACACTCGAGCACCACAAACAAGACGTTGTCGGAGATGCACTCTTTCACGCTTGAGCACCGGTGACCAGCAAACTATCTGAGATGCACTTCTCCACACTTTCATACCAAAACCCCACGCGCTGACTGAGATCGTTCCATTGCAATTACGCACCACAAACTGGCACGCTGTCTGAGCTGTACCCTTTCTATTACATAGGCTCATACACACTCTGCACGTGCACCCCTCTTGTTAGCAGTGTATGTGCATCACAGACAGGCCTAGCGATTGTCAGTCAACTCACTCTAGCAATGTTGCCCTGTATTCTCATGTGTGCATGCGTGTGTGTGTATGTATGTGTGTGTGTGTGTATGTGTGTGTATGTGTGTGTATGTGTGTGTTTGTGCGCGCTTCTTATGTATGATGCCTGTGATACGTATGCTTGTGAAGTACGTGACCATGACAGAGGCTTGACGTACGAAGGGGTAAAAAATTTGACGAGGCTGCGTACATAAGGTGTGCAAATTTTACGACAAGCAGGTTGTGGGATCTGTATGCCAAAACAAGTTATGCCTGACATTAAACAACCTGCTTGTTGCTACCTTGCACTGGGAGGTCGGACTCTGGTGTTGGAGTGGGTGCCTTTGCAGACTTCAGAATGTCTCTGTGAATGCCTCGCACCTCAGGTATGCGAGAGCAGGCCCTCAAAGGAAAAGGGTGTGTCCTTCCAAGGGCGTCCTTCCAACTTCAAATAAACTTCTCGCACCTCAGGTATGCGAGGTCAGGCCTTCAAAGGAAAAGAGTGTGTCCTTCTAAGGGTGTCCTTCCAGCAGAAAAAAAGCTTTTCGCACCTCAGGTATGCGAGGTCAGGCCCTCAAAGGAAAAGGGTGTGTCCTTCTAAGGGTGTCCTTCCAACTTCAAATAAACTTGCGAGGTCAGGCTCTTGTCCTTCCAACTTCAGATAAAAAAAACTTGCGAGGTCAGGCTCTTGCCCTTCCAACGTCAGAAAGATTTGCACTGCATGATGCGAGGTGGGACTTACGATGGAAAGGGGTGCGTTCCAAAGCTTCACAGGGGCGTTCCTTGGTGGTTCAGTGTCAAGGTCCAGGCGTGGAAAGGAGGCTCCTTCTGGGTAGCTTGATGTAAGGGTCACATGCTCCATGCGAATGCCAAAGCCAACCATCCGCCTGCGATTGGAATAAGAGTTGTGAGTAGCATGTGGTTGTGTGCACGTGTGCACTAGTGTGTGTGCATGGGCGTGTGCGTATGTGTGTGTATTTGTGCGCGTACATGTATTCGTATATGCATACCATTACCTACCTGCACTTATGTGTGTGCATGCATGGGCGTGTGTGTATGTGTGTGTATTTGTATGTGCACACCAATACCTACCCTGCACTTATGTGTGTGCGTGCGTGTGTGTACATGTGTGTTCATGTGTGCAGAGCGCCTCCTAGTGCTTATGTGTGTGTTTGTGCAGGTGTTCGCAATTCATTCAACCCTGACACATAGCTTACGCACGTGCGCATGATTGTTCCTGTTATGCAAACTCATGATTCAAAACACAACATCTGTGTTTCACATTTCCAGTGAGTGCCTTACAGTAACACAGCAGGACAAACATACTACACTTCCCGACAGCCACATACTTAGCAGGGCGCAATCTCTGTGATCGATAGTGCACCGTGTTAAGCTAAATTGTAAAGGCACACACATACAGCCACGCGCACTTACCAACACTCCACACATTGTACACAGTCTCGATACTCGTTACAATGCACAAAGAGCACACACACAAACACATACACACATATGCACATACACACACAATCACACAAACACCAACACTGCCCACATTGAACACAGTCTCAATACTCGTTACAATGCACAAAGAGCACACACACAAACACATACACACATACACACACAATCACACAAACACCAACACTACACACATTGTACACAGTCTCGATACTCGGTACAATGCACAAAGAGCACACACACAAACACATACACACATGCACACACAATCACACAATTACCGACACTGCCCACACTGTACACAGTCTCGATACTCGGTACCATGCACAAAGAGCACACATATACAAACACACACACTCTAACCCAGTACAATGCGCAAAAACACACAGCAAAGAGCCACTATACACACACAAACACACACACACAATCTAACCCAGTACAATGTGCAAACACACACAGCAAAGAGCCACTATACACAAACACACACACATTCTAACCCAGTACAATGCGCAAACACACAGCAAAAAGCCACTATACACACACACACATTCTAACCCAGTACAATGCGCAAACACACACAGCAAAGAGCCACTATACACAAACACACACACACACATTCTAACCCAGTACAATGCACAAACACACAGCAAAGAGCCACTATAAACAAACACACACACATTCTAACCCAGTACAATGTGCAAACACACACAGCAAAGAGCCACTATACACAAACACACACACACACACACATTCTAACCCAGTACAATGCGCAAACACACAGCAAAGAGCCACTATACACACACACACACTCTAACCCAGTACAATGCGCAAACACACACAGCAAAGAGCCACTATACACAAACACACACACACACACACATTCTAACCCAGTACAATGCACAAACACACAGCAAAGAGCCACTATAAACAAACACACACACACATTCTAACCCAGTACAATGTGCAAACACACACAGCAAAGAGCCACTATACACAAACACACACACATTCTAACCCAGTAC
>Ga0307960_1002301_pt1 | contig 11382 bp, 10 predicted proteins | sample OrgLakmetagen542_FD_201832 | JGI IMG/M metagenome (GOLD analysis project Ga0307960, IMG submission 201832) | Saline water microbial communities from Organic Lake, Antarctica - #542 | ecosystem: Environmental > Aquatic > Non-marine Saline and Alkaline > Saline | place: Antarctica: Organic Lake... | reverse complement strand
ACACACACACACACTCACACACACACACACACACACACACACACACACACACACACACACACGCACACACATACACATACACACGTCCGTACATGCGCACACGCACACTCACACTCACACTCAAATATACACGCAAAATATACACACGTGTAAACATGCACACATATAAATCCTGTGTGTACTAGGCAAACTTCGTGATGGGTCGCCCTATCAAATAGCTGATGATTACCTGAGTGGATCCGAATTGCAGGTACTGCAGCTTCTTGCACGATCTTGAATGTGTGGACGGCAAATTGAATTAACAACATGATCTCGTATGTTAAACTCAAAAGAGTTTAAGCTTCTGCTGTAAGATGGAACACGTGCACAATCTCGCGTATGGCTGCACAATTGAACACAGGCTGCACGAACATGTGGCGAGGAGGCTCTTGCCCAGAAGCATCGCGCAGCTGGCATGGGGGGCAGCATAGAGGCATGGCATGCACAATCGGTGAGGGCTACGTTTGGTGTTCGCTATTTGATGTTTGGGTTATAAGTTAGAAAGGTGGCTTGCATGACATCCATCTTTTGTGTCTTAGTGCCTTAAAGATGTAAGAGTAAGAGCATAGAAGGGTAGAGGAGCATCCAAAGGCATTCATTCTTAAAACGTGATTGGCTAGGGGGAGCTGTTGATACTTCCTTTTGAGATCTTGGCTCTGTCTACAGTGCTGTAAGAGCAGCAGAGATCTTGGCTCTTTCTACTTCTTGAGATCTTGGATTTGTCTACAGTGCTGTAAGATCAGCAGAGATCTTGGCCCTGTCTACTTCTTGAGATCTTGGCTCTGTCTACAGTGCAGTAAGAGCAGTAGAGATCTTGGCTCTGTCTACTTCTTGATATCTTGGCTCTGTCTGCAGTGCGGTAAGAGCAGCAGACTTACATAAAAGATGGCTCAATGGTAGGGCAGCTCAATGGCAACTCAAAGGGCAGCTCAGTGTTTGGATAGCTCAATGGCAGCCCAAGAGTAGCTCAATGGTTGGGTGACTCAATAACCACATGAGAGGTAGCTCAAAGGCACACGCACGGCAATGTCTTACAAAGCGATTAGCAGGAATCACCCAGGTGCCGTACCTCTACCTCAATGGCTTATACGGCAATGTCTTGCAAATAGATTGGCAGGAATCAGCCAGGTGTCATACCTCTACCTCAATGGCACACGCACGGCAATGTCTTACAAAGCGATTGGCAGGAATCAGCCAGGTGTCATACCTATACTGCTCTTCGTTTACAGCACTTTGAAAGCACACAGAGAGAATTCGTTTGATCTCCATTTTTTGGTCCTTTGTTCTTGTTCTACTTTGCACAACTATGTTACGAGGCAGGGTCTTCAAAGCACTGCCAATGAAGGGGAGTTTTTGTTCCTAAAAATCAACTGCCCGTAGTGCATTATCCCGATTTAAACATAAGCCTTGCGTACAAGTATTGCCTGGGAGCAAATGCCAGCACACTCCAAGCCTTTTAAAATTGTATACTGATCTATGATCTATGCTTCAAAACGCAATGCACAAAAGCTGTGCCCGCTGAGCATCATCTTTTACATTTACATTAACATTCCCTTTGTACACCCATAAGGGGGGCAAAGGCATTAGTGTCGAGCAAGTCCGTTGTAACGTTGTAACACATGTACGTAGGCCCGAGGCGACCTTGCACGGTGGCTCTACGAAGCTGAGGAGGCATCAGCAGGGAGATCTGGGATATTGGCGGTGATGCGCAAGTTGCAGGACCTGAGAGAGGAGCTGCTGCAGCAGGGGTAGGTTTGCAGATGTGCAAGTAATATGCGCGCGATTGCTGCGGTCTGTATTGGTGTTATGTTCTAGCCAATTATGGGCATCTTTATAAAGGTAATCTTGTCAAATGCCTTGGCATGCTAAGGTCTGTGCAGCTACGTGCTTTAAAACCTAAGTGTAACATAACCTCTCCTTTTCCTCAGATCTCACTTCCACGCCCTCTCTTTTCCTAGACACCACAGGCACGACTGCGGAGGCAGTGCAACACACCAGCTGGCCCATTACCCTGGAACGTGTGTACCAGTTTTATTCTACCACTTGCTAAACTTCCACACCCTCCCTTCTACTATAATACCACAGGCATGACTGCGGAGGCAGCATGACATACCAGCTGGCCCACTGTCCTGTGGCGTGTGTGTTTGTATCAACCTCGCTCCACCACTTGCTAAACTTCCACACTCTCCTTTCTCCTAGAACACCACAGGCATGACTACGGAGGCAGCGCAACATACCAGCTGGCCCACTGTCCTGTGGCGTGTGTGTTTGTATTAACCTCGTTCCACCACTTGCCAAACTTCCACACTCTCCTTTCTCCTAGAACACCACAGGCAAGACTGCGGAGGCAGCGTAACATACCAGCTGGCCCACTACCCTGTAACGTGCGTGTTTGTACCAATATCGCTCCACCACTTGCTTAACTTCCACACTCTCCTTTCTTCTAGAACACCACAGGCACGACTGCGGTGGCAGCGTGTTTGTATTAACCTCGCTCCACCACTTGCTAAACTTCCACACTCTCCTTTCTCCTAGAACACCACAGGCACGACTGCGGAGGCAGCGCAACATACCAGCTGGCCCACTACCCTGTAACGTGCGTGTTTGTATTAACCTCGCTCCACCACTTGCTAAACTTCCACACCCTCCCTTCTCCTAGAACACCACAGGCACGACTGCGGTGGCAGCATGACATACCAGCTGGCCCACTACCCTGGAAACGGTGCACGCTATGTGCGGCATGCTGATCTGTCTTCCTCCGCCCCTTCACGGCGCATCACTGCCATTGTGTACCTCAACCCTGACTGGGATCCCAAGGTGAGCTGTTCTGTTGCTTCATTGCATGCTGCGTCACTGACGTGTAGGGATCTCTCTGCCCCTACCCCCTCATAGTGCATCACTGCGATTGTGTATCTCAACCTTGACTGGGATCCCAGCGTGAGCTGTCATGTATCAACTATGTATAAAGCGTGCACTGCATACCTCACAACTCACAATTGAGCAGCAACAGAAGATTTTCTATGAAACACAAACTTAGAAGTAAATTTTCGAGGTCCGATGGGGTTTGTAAAATACCATCATGATCTGAGCCTGAAGCAAGCAATCAGAGGTTGAGAATTGGAAGTCAAGAGATAAGGACACGCTTCTGCATTTAAGTGAGGAGTTGCAATAATGTTTTCTGTGTCTACATGTGGGCATGCAGGCACATGGCGGCCAGCTTGTGCTGTACCCTCCCAACTCTCCAGACATCAAAGTTGATCCGTTGGGGGGCCGCCTTGTTGTGTTTGAAAGCCACGTTGAACATGAAGTTCTGCCTACGCATGCCAACAGGTAAGCACGTGTGTGAAAGTGTGAGTTTGTGTGTGTGTGTGCGTGCGCGTGTGTATGAATTGGTGTGTGTGTGTGTTTCTGTGCTGCTTGTATCTGCAAGCCACTGTTACATGCACATCCTCTGCAGTAGGCAGGGAGTACGTAAAACGTTTACTGAGGTTACAGTGTGCTGCTCTTGCTTGCCTAACCTAATACCGTGCAGGATTGCTCTCACTGCTTGGTTCCACGCTTCACCACCAAAGCCGCCTGACACCTTCCACGCACAGCCCAGCCAGCCGCCCTCACAGCGGCCTTTTTCAGAGCAGCAGGCAAGCCAGCAGCAGCCACACATTCAGCAGCTTTCTTCAGAGCAGCAAGCAAGCCAGCAGCAGCCGCATAACCAGGTGCAGCCCACACCTGAATCCGAGCGCATATATGTTTCCATCGCTGCCTACCGTGACCCTGAATGCCAATGGACTATGCGTGATCTGTTCAAGCAAGCAACACACCCTGAGCGCGTGTTTGTGGGCGTGGTGTGGCAGGTGTGTTGTGTTTGTATGTCATGCAATGCATCACAATGTCCTGAGCGTGCACTTGTGGGGTGGTGTGGCAACTGTTCTTCTATGTCATGAAATGGAGCAATGCCCTCTGAGCGCAAACTTGTATCCATCGCTGCCTACCACAACTTGCCAATGGACTGTGCGTTATCTCTTTAAAGCGAGCAATACGTCCGGAGCGCGAGTTTGTGGGCATAGTGTGGCAGTTGTGTTTTTTAGTCGTAGATACAGCGACGCCCTGAGCGTGTGATTGTAGGTGGAATGGCAAGTATGTTTTATGAGTTATGAGACACCTTGAGCGTGTACAACTTGTGCGCACGCGCGTGGCAGGTGTGTTAAGCATGTGCCTTGCTCGATCATTATGCATACACTAAAAGGGTGCATGCGCGAGTGTGATACGTAGCTCACTTTCCTTGGTTCGTTTTGTTGCCTGAGTGTGTGGCTCTGCACTAATTCATACCGCTTTAGTGCTTTATGCAATTTGTTTAAATGGGCGTTTGTGTGGGGTTGTGTGTGCCAAGGTTGTAAGAGTAGAGGATGGTTGGGGCACTTGTTTGAATGTGACCCAAAAAAGAGATCATATCAAGAACCACTGCCTGTAACCCTCGAATAATTGTAAAAATGCCTGCACATGGTGTGCAGAGGTGTTTTGTGTTTGTGCTTGCGAGCGTTTCCGACACTACAGATTCCGTGACTGTCGTTACTGGTTATGCAATAGCTGTTTACACTCTTTGGTAACGCAAAGGTTGTCTGCACTCAATCGTTGACGCAAAGCTTGCGTGGACTCACTAGATAATGCAGAGTTGCGTGTATTCACTTGATAATACAAAGGTTGCGTGTATACACATGATGACGCTACGGTTGTGTGTAATAACCTGATAGCACAAAGGTTTCCTGCACTCAATTGTTGAAGCAAAGCTTGCGTGCACTTACTTGATAACGCAAAGGGTTGCGTGTATTCAATTGATATCACAAAAGGTTGCTTGTATTCACTTCATAACACAAAGCCTGCGTTAATTGATATCACAAAAGGTTGCTTGTATTCACTTGATGACACAAAGTTTCCGTGTACGCACTTGATAACACAAAGGTTGCGTGTACGCACTTGGTATCACAAAGCTTCCGTGTACGCACTTGGTATTACAAAGGTTGCTTGTACGCACTTGATATCACAAAGGCTGCCTGCACTCACTTGATAACACAAAGCTTGCGTGCACTCACTCTTTCTTGTAAAGGTTGCGTGCACTCATTTCTTAATGCAAAGGTTGTCTGCACACGCTTCTTAAAACACAAAAGTTGCGTGCACTCACAACCTTAGCATCAACAAGTGTCTGCACGCACATTCACAGGTGCTGCTACTATCTGCACGTACATTCACAAGTGCTGCCACCGCCTTTCACCTTCATAATTGCCACTCCCTACAGAGTGTGCAGTGTTTGCTCTGCAGATAGATCTTCATGGCCGTTACACCAGATGCTGATCCCTACACAGTGTTTGCTCTGCAGGGAGATCTTGATGGTCGTTACACCAGACGCCGATCCCTACACAGTGTTTGCTCTGCAGGGAGATCTTAATGGCCGTTACACCAGATGCTGATCCCTACACAGTGTTTGCTCTGCAGATAGATCTTGATGGCCGTTACACCAGACGCCGATCCCTACACAGTGTTGGCTCTGCAGATAGATCTTCATGGCCGTTACACCAGATGCTGATCCCTACACTGTTTGCTCTGCAGGGAGATCTTAATGGCCGTTACACCAGATGCTGATCCCTACACTGTTTGTTCTGCAGGGGGATCTTATTGGCCGTCACACCAGATGCTGATTCCAACACAGGCGTTGCTCTGCAAGTAGATGACCCCACCACGCGCAGCAGTGTGTGCCATGTGTTAGTGTACCCACATTTGCACTCCTTGACCAACGACCAACCCCCACTGATAACACACACGCACCCTGTTGTGCACAATGTTTACACTACACCCCCATGTTTTTCCATTACACTACACCCCCATGTTTTTCCATTACACTACACCCCCATGTTTTTCTTTTGGCGGAGGAGTTTTACTGTACCCAGTACCAAAGTGGCTCCTTTTCCTGAATAAATATGGGGAGTGGTTGTTCACTGCCTGCGTAATTTATTCCTTCTTCTTTCTTTACACTGCAGGTAGACTATATTACAGACACGCACTTGGTTGTGCACAATGTTTACACTGCAGGTAGACCCCATTACACACACACACACTCTGTTGTGCACAACGCGTACATTGTAGGTAGACCCCATTGCAGACACGCACTTTGTGCGAGTGGCAGGCTGTGAGCGGAACACCCTAGCAATGGAAGGGGGCACTGGTAGCGATAGTTCCGTGCAGCAGCCCTCTGCTGCCGCTGCCGCAGTTATGAGGGGTCAAGTGCGTGAGGTGCGTGTGTAGGTGTGGACGTGTGTGTGTGTAGTTGGTGCCTAGCGTATATAATCGTGTGGAGGGGTGTTTGAGAAGGGCTGACTTGAAGCGTTGCACTCAGAAGTGTATTCTTTTGTTTGGACGAATGAAGTTGTGTGCAACCAAATTGGTGCATCTCGTGGTCTTTTCTACATATAAAAAGAACCCTGCACAGATGACCATTGGCCGGCAAGAGCATTGGCCAAGTCTTAGTGGAACGGAGAGCAGGTATGAAGAACAGCAAATAACATTATAGGGAGCGTGAGTCACGTTCCAGACATGCACAATCACGTGCAGATCAGGCTGCACTGGAGAGAAGCAGAGGGCCCCTGCAAGGCCAGAGCGTTGGCAGGGTCTTTGTGGAATGGGGAGGAGTACATGCTGCAGGTTGATGCCCACATGAGGTAGGGCACGTACACACACGCACACAGACATACACACACAGCACGCACACACACAGACATACACACACAATACTCACAGACATACACACACAAAACTCACAGACATATACACACAATACTCACAGACAAACACACACACACACAGCTCACAGACATATACACACACATTACTCACAGACATATACACGCACAACACTCACAGACATGTACACACATACACGTAGCCTACATGTGTGATGCTGAGCTGCATTTGCTTGTAGCGCACGCGCCGTATGCGCTCATGCTTGAGATCAGCAACACGCCTGCCAAATCTGGCCACTGATTTCTGCTTCAGACTAACCTGCTTTGCTGTCAGAGTGTTCTTACCGCCAATCAATATCTCTGATAACGCATCAGTAAATAGCCGCTGTGTATCCATTTTAGACACGTTTGGTCTATGACTATTAGGTTAAGTATCAAATGCACGGCATGCACGCACGCACACACACACACTTACACACTCGCACACAAGCACATGTTTCATACAGGTTTGTGCAAGGCTGGGACGAGGCCTGCATTGCTCAGCTGAAGCGCGCAGAGCACCTTGCTGGAGTGCACTCCCACATCAAGCCACACGCAAAGGGGGTTGTGCTGTCCACATACCCAGGTGCGGATGTGTGCACGTCATGCTGCTGTCCTTGCTTGTGCTTTAAGTATTGAGAACAGAAGGGTTTAGCATGTCAGACTTCCTTCAGGTCAGCTAAAGCGCTTTGCACACTCTGCAACTAAAATCAATACATACGCACATTCACCCACATATTTGACTTTCAGAGGGCTATGAGGGTGAAGGGGCCGCAGCTTCATTGCCTTGCAACCCCAAACCAGTGCTGCTTTGTGTGGATCGCTTTGATGACGCTGGCATGCTGCGCACACGCGGGCGTCGTTTGGCAGGTGTGCACTTTGTGTTTAAATTATATTTTGTGTGGATCGCTGATGACGCTGGCATGCTGCGCACACGTGGGCGTCGTTTGGCAGGTGTGCACTGTGTGTTTGAATTAATCTTTGTATTCGTGCTTGCGTGCATTTGTGTGTGTGTGTTTACTTGCGTGGGTATGTGTGTGTGTGCGCGTGCATGCGTGGGTGCACGCGTGCGTGCGTGTGTGTAAGTGCGTGCGTGCGTGCATGTGCGTGCGTGTTTGTCAGTACGTGTGTGTGTGCGTACGTTTGTGTGCGTGCGTGTATGCATGCCTGCGCGTGCCCGTGCATGTGTGTGTGCTGTCATGCTATCAATTGTTGGGACCCAGAACTGCCTATCTCAATCTGCAGGCATATATACACATATATGTGTTTCTAGGAAACTTTCAGCAAGGACCATTGTTTGCAGCTCATGTTTTCACTCTCCTCTGTGCATGTGCATCATGGATGTAATTCTGAATGAACATTCTCTAGCGGGCCACCCATGGTCTTTTTGCCTGCTTTTTTTGTAGACTTGTGAAGAAATGTTTTCTATCCAACTCATGTCTCAAGTCAATCCAAAGTTTCTATCCAACTCATGTCTCGGGTCTTAAACGGTGCAGGGGTTACAGAGATATGGTGACTCAAAGTTGAATGGAACTGTTTGGTTTGCAAAGGGGTGGGCCGTCCATGGGGACAGCTTACTTTATGTATAATCAATTTGGGAAAATGTGGTGTAAACTCAACGTGGCGGGAAGTGTGTGCGTGGTGTCCTGTGCACTCCGGTGTACAATACAGGGATACTTGTACGTAACTAGTCACGGAGGGGTCCCAGGTTTGAGTCTTGGCCAGACCAATCCTTTTGGTGACCACCCTTTTTGTTCTTTGCTCCATTTAGCATGTGCCTGGGGATCTTTCAGCTTTCAGCCAATGATGTTCGTTGTGGGGGGCGCGAGGAGCAGGAGGCAGGCTAGTCCATGTTGAAACATGACAGCCAGGCAGAGCCAAGGCTGGTGGCCTTGATAGTTGGTAGTAGTGAAAATATTACCCCTATTTTGCCTTTTGCCATGGTCGGCAAGCAGGTCCAACTGACAGCTGCGAACCAACAGCTGCGAATTTTGAATTAATTCAATATTGCAATCTAATTTTCGAAAGACAGCTGGGCACAGACAGCACCAGAACCAAGTCTCTGAGGCGTTTCCCTCTGCTCCAAATTAATTTTCCTATTTATTCAGTATTATCCAACAGAGAACTTGCCTTCAGCTGTAGGAACTTGCCTTCAGCTGTGTCTCACGCACAGCAACAAACGTTTACAGAGCCAGTTGAGGCAGGCGTTGTTTTTATGCCAGGCTGGCGATGCCAGCTGTCACACACTGTCAGAAGATGCCCTCTTACAACATTATTCAGGGAGCTGTCTTCCGTACCATCCCATTATCCACCGTTGTACTTGTTCTTTTTCAGGTGTCTTACCACACAAAGAGCAGCAGCAGCACGGGAATTCCACATCTGTTACACAGCAGCGGCCTGGAGACCCCATGCTCACAAATCTGTGGGCTGCTGGCTTCAGCTTCAGTAGGTCTGCCGCCCTCATCAATGATACTCCCTACCCTCCACCCAGGTCCCTTCCCCACTTGTTTTTAGGTACGGCTGATGCTTCAGAAGCAAGTTTAGTTTAAATTCAAATGTTGGTCCTGAGATGATATGATAGAGGAATTGGTGGCTACTTCAGCAACGGAACGTGTGTAATTATGGAGAGGAACGAAACGGTTGCTGCCATGCTCAAATCCTGCCGATATCAGTTCACTTGCTTTATTTTCCTGATATGATACATGCATGACCTGAGTGCATACACCATGATGAACGTGCATACTTAACGTTTACTGCCTTTCACAAGTTTGGTGTGGCTTTGGCTCAGCCACTAGTTTAGTGTGAGCACTGCGGATCTCCCCTTGATCAATGTGCATACTTCACGTGTACTTTCTTTCACAGGTTTGCCAGTGGGGCTCTGGCTCAGCCATTAGGCTAGTGTAAGCACTGCGGGTTTTCCCTTAATGCACCCTGATCTGTATCAGCGTGGACTTCCACTTGTACTTTTACAGGAGAAGAGACCTACATGCTGGCAAGGCTGTTCACTCGTGGCTGGGATGCCTACTGCCCTGGCATCCCCATCTGCTTCCATCAATGGCGCCGCAGCGCACGAGAGTACACACCCCAGAAAGTAAGGGTTGTGCTGATTCATGGGTTTGCCTGCATACACACATTTCAGTAGCTTTTCCCAGGTTGCTTGGAAACTTTTTTATGCCCCTGATCACTCACTGGTGCAAACCCCTTTCCTAGTTTCACTTGTAAATAAAATAAAGGCACACTCCCTTTGGCTCGGCAACATTCGTACATTTTCAGCACTTGTGCATTTCAGCAGCAGCTCACCTCCGGCTCACGTATAATCCGTGGTGGTGCAGGAGTGCAAGCCTTTAAACTAAGGATCCACTACTCTTTGCTGCAACAACCCATGGCCTTTCTCTGTCTGAAGCATCTTGTTAGGAGGCATCTGGCTGGCCTCCTAAGCCAACCAGACGCCATCCAGACGCCTCTGTCCAAGCTGGCTGGCTCAGTCTATCTCTACGCCAAGACTGTCGTTTCAGAAAGAAAATTTTCCTTCAACACAGCTGGTCTCTTTCCAACGTTGGCTTCTAGAGCATTTGCTGATCAAGTTCCCCTTTTACAGCATATTCATGTTTTGTCGTGATGATTCTGTCTTTCTTTCCACATGTCGCATGTGACAGGCAAAGGCTGCAGAAGGTTTGGCAGAGGCCTCCGCAGCACAGCAGAGAGCAGCCAGCTTGGATAGAGTACGAGCAGTGTTGGGCATGACCTGTCAGCATCTTGAAGGTTACCTTCAACAGCAGGAGAGGTGTCCTGCGGAGGTCACCCTACAGCAGCAGCAGCAGCAGCAGCCTGATGGCCTCACCCTAAATCAGCAGCAGCAGCAGCAGCAGCAGCAGCAATATGATGGTATCGCCCTACAGCAGCAGCAGCAGCAGCCTGATGGCATCACCTTACTGCAGCAGCATGATTCAGCCTTGCAGCAGCAGCAGCAACAGCAAGGCCTAAGGAGCAAGTCCTACAAGGACAATGATCGGGTCCCAGAGAGTTGGAGAGAAGGGGGTGCATGGGGCTTAGGCTCAGAACGTCGCCTGAGTGAGCTAGGCGCCGCATGTGGCATCAGCTTCTCTGCTCAGAAGGTGCTGAATGCACGGGCCCAATTCCAATGGCTGCCCCCTACTGCTTTTCTTGACTGCGAATAGGATGCAAAAAGAAAAGAGAATTATTGGCTATCAGAGGCTGATGCTGGAGTGTCCAGCGTAAATAAATTAGACATTGCTTTCAAGTACTGATAATACCTATCATTAGGAAGCGGTAGCAAATCTAGGTTGAGAATCCTCTTGATCTCCATTGGCTTGGTCATACTAGAAAGCAAACAAGCGGGGACTTGCAATGACAGCAATGTGTGCCTGTTCAAATTGAGGAGAGCAAAGAAAATTTAGTCTGAGTGGGCTACCCTCCTGGTTCTCATTGCTATTTCCTCTTTTCTTTATTGAGGGGGGTTCGCGGTGCCCAGTACCAAAGTGGCACCTTTTCCTTAATTACTGTGGTAAGTGGCTTTTCATTGCCGACTAATTAATTATTTTTTTCTAACAGTGGG
>Ga0307960_1002298_pt1 | contig 11385 bp, 10 predicted proteins | sample OrgLakmetagen542_FD_201832 | JGI IMG/M metagenome (GOLD analysis project Ga0307960, IMG submission 201832) | Saline water microbial communities from Organic Lake, Antarctica - #542 | ecosystem: Environmental > Aquatic > Non-marine Saline and Alkaline > Saline | place: Antarctica: Organic Lake... | reverse complement strand
AGGAGGAGGGGAAGGAGGAGGAGGAGGAGGAGGAGGAGGAGGAGGAGGAGGGGCGGCATCAGCAGGGCGTGTGTGCTGGTACACGGGAATGCTATTTTGTTGTGAGTGCCACACAGGCGTGGACGTCCACCTCATTCCTGGGAGAGTGCTAGCAAAATGGGATCTGCAGGTGTGACGAGATTGGTGGATTGTGTGTGCTGTTGCTGCTGCTGACGATGATTGCTGATTGCCAAGTGAGTGGTTACTTTAGCTGGCGGTGCTGCGGTTTGATGTTGCGTATGTTACTGTGCCCTTCTTTCGGACCTGTTTCCTTCACGGGCACGTGGATCAGTATAAATAAGGTCTACACAGCTTTAGAATCCCAATAAAGAAGAGGTGCTTGGGAACAAAGGCTGCTTGAAGTGTGCAGGCCCTGCTTGTATGGGATTGGGAGGACCCAGCATGTTTTGGTTGACGCTATGATTGTTGTGTGTGTAACAAACATGTGTGTAACCTAGTTGCTAATTGTACAACTTAAATGACGCTATGATTGTTGTGTGTGTAACAAACATGTGTGTAGCCTGATTGCTAATTGTGCAAGCATGTTTTGGTTGACACTATGATTGTTGTGTGTGTAACAAACATGTGTGTAGCCTAATTGTTAATTGTGCAAGCATGTTTTGGTTGACACTATGATTGTGTGTGTAACAAACATGTGTGTAACCATATTGCTAATTGTGCAACTTAAAAGTCCTAACGTTTATGGTTTGGGCTGACCCATTTCATCTGTAGATAATTTACTGGTGCGGACAAAGGTTTAGTCTGTTCAAACTTGAGCACTTGCATCATGCTTGCAGCCAAAGCCTGTTTGCTCGGCGGCCTCAGAGTTCCTTCAGGAAATCTCCGCAAGGCCAGTGCTCTGTGTGCCAGCAATCAACCCAGACTTGCTCAAACGGTAGGTTTTTGGGGGTGTACGGGTGAACCATTACAATTGCCCTCTGCTTGTCTCGGTATGCGCACAACCAAGCGATTTGCATGGTCTGGTGAGTAAGGAAGTCTTTAGGTAGGGCAGGCCTGCAAGACCGGCATGGTTGTTTTTAGCCGCATACTGCCAGATTGAGTTGGGGATGCGGAGGGCAATCTCAATGGGAGCTTCACCAAAATGGATTAGCGAAAGTTTCTTTTAATAGCAGTGAAAACCATTCCCCACCAAGTCAAAGGCTAGCACTCTTAGACTCGGGCACTTTGTACCTCACATTTCCATATGTTGTGCACAACATGCAACACCTTTTTATTATATCTAGGGTAGCACCGCTGGTGAAGCTGCCAAACATGCACAGACAACAAGGACCCAACCAACAAGGCGCATTTTTGTGGGCGAGGTCTAGTGACATGCATTTCTGTGTAATGTACACACATTTCCACACACAACACCACCCATCACTTTCTCCTACACTCACACATGTGTTTCTGTGGAATGTACACACATTTCCACTCACAACACCCATCACTTTCTCCTACACTCACACATGTGCTTCTGTGGAATGCACACACATTTCCACACACAAAACCACCCATCACTTTCTCCTACACTCACACATGTGCTTCTGTGGAATGTACACACATTCCCACACACAACACCCATCACTTTCTCCTACACTCACTATCGATACAGGGTAGCACCATTAGCAAGGGCCCAGGTCCTGCGCCAGGAGGCAGCCAGTAGCGTGAGAGCCGCGGTCCGAGCTGGAGGCGACCAATTTGTACATGTTCAGCAGTTGTTGGATGCTGCAGGTAAAAGGAAGGACTGGTTAACGCCAAGCAAAGGAATGAATGGTGGCAGAGAACCTCAATTAATGTATGCTTGTTTGTAAATAATATCCTTCTTCAGAGCAAATCTAAGTTTTGATCACGACTAGTTAGCAGTGGAACTTTCTTTGGTCAGCCTATGTCCCCCCTCAAAGGGGTTTTGTAACAAGCTACAGGCCATGTCTGTAGCTTTATATCCGTGGTCTAAATCTGCGCGCGATCCTCCTGGGGGTTTTCCTGGGGGCCATCACAAGCCCTTCCAATGCAAATGCTACAAGATTGTTTTGATCGGACACTCTATATCCACCTTAGTGTCCTGAACTTCTCTTGTGTGTACTCGACAATAGGCCGACAATAGGCGTAACGGTGCAGGTCCCTGGAGCTTCAAAATAATGGCTTGTGAATTTCAGCAAAATTAACAAATTTGGACCTTTGCACTACTAAACGCCCTGACTGTGCAGGTTCCCGAAGCTACCTGCTAGCTGACAGTGAGCTTGCAGCATGGTGGGCTTTAAACGATCTCAGCGAGCTCAGCAAGGGGGCGCTGTCCTCCCTCCTGTCCTGGTTGGAGCTTCAATGCTCAATGTTGAAGACTTGAAACAGGGTTGTGTTGGTTGTACATGTTCCCTCTCCGTGGCACCTTTTTCCTAGAGCATCCAGTCAGAGCAGTCCAGTGTATATATAGGTGCAAGGGATTTCTATTAAGGAGCGAGGGCACATGTATTATAGACAATCATAGCTCTTTTTAACTCCTTGTCTTTTATCTGTTTTTGTGACTCTTTACAGTCGGTCTCGCCAGTCTTCTTTACATTTCTTGTCCCACCTCCAAAATGGAATCTATTTTTTATTGTCTCACCAGTAGGTACATGTACTATAGCAATACTGCTTGACCAATGCACCGTCGCAGATTCGTCTGTTTTGCCAGAGCAGAAGTGGATTCTGATTTTACTTTCCCACAGGGACTTGCTTCTTGCCGTGTGCGCAACATCCTTTTCACTTGTGTGTCTTCGTGCGGCATAATCCATTTCAAGGCACACCCAAGTTTCTGTATGTACAAGGCTTTGTTTTTCTAACATATACACGATGTACTTGTTTTGCAAAAAGAAAGGGCGCAGCAGCGCGACCAGTGCCTGCTGTTCATTGTGCAGTAGTGCTAAAAGACTAGCAGAAGGCGTCCTAGCTACTGGATATGCTGCTGTTGACAAAACGCTGCCCTCGTGTGTGGCCGCCAGCAAACCTTACAACGTAAGAGTACCTCAGACATCATCGTCTTCGTGCCCAACTTCCTCGCTCCAGCACAAGATTTAAAATCAGGTGGTACAGAACTGGAAATGCCAGCTTGGTTTCGGCTCCGTAGTAAAAAAAGACGCACACGTGTGACATGTCGTGGTATTTGTTGGCTGATAGACACTAGTTTAGGACACACTTATATCAAAGTCTACGAAGATTCAAATATCAACTAATTAGGCAAAATGTCAACACAAACTCGTCTGAGTAGGTGCACGCAGCCAGGTGCACCTACATTGGTATTTGGCTGGAGATAGGCACATCATTTACAAATAGCACATTTCCAAGCTTCTTTCGTTTCTACTATGATAAAGCAACATACCAACGATCAATAAGATATTGGCAAGATATTGGCAAGCCAGATGTGGGTACTATAAACTTCCTGTCGTAATAACGTTGCTCACATTAATAAAAGAAAAGGAGCCACTATGGTACCGGGTACCGTAAAATCGTCCACCAATAGAAAAGAGAAAGATCAATGTGGATCGGGAGGGTTGCAGGCTTTGCTTGCCTGAAACCGTCTCCTGATGAGAGTTGATAATAGTGCTGGAAATGGCACGCCTGGTATGGACTAGTTTGGCAGCGTAATTGACAGAATAATCATGAAGCTTGGAGGCAAATTTTTTAACTCTTGCTTTGAGAATCAAGACTCAGCTCCTTAAAAGGCTTAAGCGTGTGATTTTGTAGATGATGCCACCCACTCCCAAAAAGATGGTGTAGAGAGTAACGGAGGCTCCTACATGCGAAAGTTACGTACCAACGGATGTGTGGACACAACCAGCGTGTCCTAACTTTCAATTTCATTATCTTCATATGCACGGGTTGTCCAGAAATTCACCTCTAAGACCAAAGATCGCGAGCAATCATTCTATCGTGCAGTTTTGCTCATGTGTAAAAGTAAAGGAACACATGCCAGTGGTGTAAACACTTTCGGCATAGATTTAGGAAAGAGTTCTGTTGTGGGTTGAGCCATACAGCACCCCATCAAGCTAGCTTCATGCGTGAATTCAATCTGATTTTAATCTTAAGCAAGACCACACACATCAACTTTCGACAAGATACTTTGGAGACTGGCAAGGAGCTCTTTGCAACGCTACGTAGCAGGAACACTTGTTGCAAAGGTGGAGTGCGTCCCATCCCTCTTGCTTTTCCTCTTTCTTGGTTGACGTGGGGAGAGGTTCCATTGCCTATGTAGTTTTCTTCTACAAGTTTGCAAACGTGAATTTCATGACTTCTTGGAGTCGGGGGCACAATCCACAATCAGTACACCATAACTCCTCCACTAAACTTAAGCGTCCCCACGCACAAAGTGCACCAACTAGCTACTACTAAACTGCACTGCCATGCAATAAAAAGCATGAACAAGATTACAAAAACAAGACACAATTTTAAAATACACCTTAACAACAACAGTGATAATGGGGGGTCTGTCGGGGGGGTTACTGGTAGAGCGGCTGGCTTCAGGAGGGCTAGACGCAGGCCGGATTGCATTTTCTGACAACCCGCCGGATCCTCATTAGTCTCTGTTGTTTCTCTTTTTTTCCCCTCGTTTTTGGTGGGGCTCTGGCTAGTGTGAGCACTAGTTGAGAGCCTTTCCTTAATGCACACTGGTGACTTCCAGCGTAGACTTTTACTTTTTTCTTTTTTGAATTCATGCTGGGGCGAACAAGGGTACCTATAATTTTCTTGTTGACAATTATCGCAATTGGTTGCAACACGACATCACATCATTACTAGATCCTATGAGCACGTCTTATGGCAATTATTCATTGTGTCGGTTGTGTGGTGTTGATGGTAACACCTGTTCTTGTAATGGGAGTGGTGTTCACTGCCTGTGTGGGTTGCATCCCTCTACCGCAGGACTTAAGCTGGGACCTTTTGCATTGCAGCAACTTGTTGGACCTGCTGCTGGCCTGCAGTGGGCCCTTTTGCTACCGCAATCCCTGCAAAATGAGAAGAGCCAGGAAAATGTACTCAATGTCTGTGTGGTGCATATTACGATGGGGCTCCAGAGGAGGAGACCCAAATCGGAGACAATTTATTTGGATTCCGTATTCCACATGAACACTTTTGCAGAGGTGAATAGCTCTAGCCCTCCTGTTTCTCCTCCAGCAAATGAGTGCTTTGAAAATGTAACCATGAATTTCTCACCTCCCGTTGTGAGTGCGCCTCTGCTCATGGCTAGCGCCTCTAGCTGTCGTAACTCCACTTCAAACCTGCTTGCAAGTCACATCGGATAAGCAGCAATGAAAACTTCTTACAACTTACATATTTTGAACAAATAGGATGCTTAGCCAGTTCACACCGCAAACACACACTAACCACACACACACACACACACACACCCCGCAAACCCGGTATCTGAGCTCTCCTCTTACCTCTTCCTCCGCTTCTTTTCATCTTGTATAGTGGCTTCTAAGCTAGTCATGCGTGAGTCCCAAGCCGCAAGCTCAGATGGAGTTATACTGTCTCTGTCTGTCACCTACATCCACCAGGTTAAGTGTGTGTATGTGTGTGCATGTGTGTGCATGCGCATGTCTCTAGTGTAACCTAACCTACAAGCAGGCAGGCAGAGATCCATCTGCTGGCACTACACAGAAGCATTGTGCACTATGTTACAAATGTGCTCACGTGTTGCTGAGATCAAGCAGGCTAGCTTTTACCGGCAGAAGGATCAAAACAGTACACTTTGCTCAAAGTTCAAGGCCACCTTCAAATCTCCTGTCATGCAATTTTCTCTCTCTATGAAAAGTCTGTCTGTAACAACATCCCATTCCTTACAAACCTTACGTGCAGTCAGGGAGTGAGCAACTTGCCCAGACTCACACCTTGCAGGGCCAACCACCATAAAAACGTTCCGGAACCTATCAAATGCTCACGCTCCTTATAAACGTTCAGGATTGTAACACTCCTTACGAGCAGACAGGGAGCAAGCTGCTTGCTCAGGCTCACTCCTTACTCCTTACACAGAGCCAACAACCGCAACACAATCTCTCACATCTCGACTGTGTGATGCGCAATCACTTTATGTAAGAGCTCACTCACTGCTGTCGGCATCATGGCAGAACAGTAAGGCATGTGTACGTAATTCACGGTTGTGGTTGTGGCGAAAGCAAAACCTCACTCACCGCCGTCCGTGGGTAGCTCCTCACACTGCCCATCGCACTGTTGGCTCTGCTGTTCATGTTCGCACCCCCGCGCTTCCACCAATCTGCGTGCGTACCGGCCTCAGAGGGCACTGCTCGGTAGCCCCACGGCTTGTGCATGACAGGCAGCTGTCGCAAAGCAGACTCTGTGTGTGTGCAATTTTGAACGTGCGCACGCAGTGTGGTTCTGTGGAGTGCTGCATTCAAACTCGAAAGGAACTGCTCGGTAGCCCCACGGCATTCTGACTTTAGATCACACCTCAAACAAAGCAAAGAAGGGAGAACCGGTGACTTCTTCTGCACAAGCCATTATGCCTGAACACTTTGCCCAAACCTTATATTAATCCAGTTCCACCAAGTAGCACCTCAAAGTAAGCTGAGAAACGAACGGAATGCAATATTTCAAGGCTCACTTTCGTAAGGCCCACCTTCTTAAGCTCAAGGCACCATGCCTGAACATTTTGCCCAGCCTTTCTGCTTTGGGACCACCTTCACCCATCACATCTGCCCAGGCCCTTCCCCCATTCTGGATTCTGATTACTGAAGTCACTGGCACGTGCTCGAGCAAAACAAAACCGCCTCTCTCTGTTTACACACACCCAAGATCCCACAGCAGCACACACCCAAGATCCCACAGCAGCACACACCCAAGATCTCACAGCAGCACGCACCCAAGATCCCACAGCAAGCAACTCAGAACAAAAAACAAAGAAGCAGAGCACCGACCACGCCTGGCCGGGCCTCTTTTACCAAAAAAAGGCCGTCACCACTATTTGGCGCCTTGTACGTATGCATCACGTTAACACAGTAGCAAGCGCACACAGCAGTGAAGACACTACAATTCAGCAAGCAGACATGGCATGGGAAAATCCACAACAACACACATCATACTGTCAGCCCAGCCTGCTGGTGGCATCCACGCCTGGCCAGGCCCTGCACCCAAGTGCTCACAGAACCAGCCTGGTTCCGCCATTGGCACCTAACGCACAAAAATCAAACCAAAACCTAGCATCTAACACACAAAACAAATAAAACAACGCAAGCCCCACACCTGTAGGCACCATCCAAGCCTGGCCAGTACCCTGCTGTCCAGAAGGCAGTCCTGGATGCTCACCCTCTCCTGCCCCTCTCCCCCCCCCCTTCTGCAAAAGGCACAATATAAGGGATGGGCACACCGTTTCTTGCCAAGGCCGCGAGTCTTATCTTTGCTTGCTGGTGATTTCATGTGCTCCTGTATATGAAAGAGCACTCATAAGGGCTGCACCACGAGCGTGACTACTCACACACACGTGTGCACAGCGCATCTGCACACACGCATACACACACACTTACATGCACGCCTGCTCATGCACACCTGCACACACACATAATCTCACACACACGCACACTCCTATAAAATGTTCCATCTCACCTGTAGAGGGCCCGGGCTGGTGGGGGGCTGCTGTGCGCTGAAGCCTTGAACTCCTGCTGCTAGTGTGTGTGTGTGCGTGTGTGTATGTGTGTTTGTGCGTTGTTTGCCTTTCATAAACACTTCCATAAACAATCACAGGTACATCATTACCTGTCCTTACGAGCGTATGCATATGTGTGCGTGCTCACGCACGTGCTATTTATTATACAAGCATAAAATGCATGCAAGCTGCCGTACCTCTCCCTCTTCCAGCTCCCCCTAATCGATCATTTCCTGTGTTGTTATGGGCCTGTGAGAAAAGGGGTGAACGGGCTCATGTTGTTTATAAGTGCTGGTGTACATCTGTTCTCAACTCTACGTGTGCAATTGGTGTGCTTAATTCATTGTCGCATAACACTGCATGTTAATGAACATTTGGACACATGGCTGCCACGTAACCAATGACTTCCGATGATCTCATGCGTTTTCGTGTTTCTATGTATGCGTGTGTGTGTGTGTATGTGTGCTTTGTGTGCGTATGCACGTGTGTGTGAGTGTGCGCTTGTGTGTGCATGTGTGTGCAAGTGTGCGTGTCCAAAAACAAATGCACATGTGTGTGTTTCTATGTACGCGTATGCATATGTGCATGCCCCTACCATGGGTTGAGCGTGCAGCTGCAGGGCCCCTGCCCCAGCCAGACTCATAGCTGTGCCTGCTGCTGCGGGCGGCCTACCAAGGGTGTGGGGCGGTACCGGAGGGGTAGGGCGTAGAAGAAGGAGGGGGGGCTGTTGCCGCTGCTGCTGCTGCTGCTGCTGCTGCTGCTGCTGCTGTTGCAGCAGGCTGCTTTGTGGCTGCAGCTTTGTCTGGTGCTGCAGAGGGCTGCTGCTTTGCTGTTGCTGCTGCTGCTGCTGCTGCTGCTGCTGCTGCTGCTGTCGTTGTTGCTGCTGCTGATGTTGCAGTTGCGGGTGCAGCTGAGGGTGCTGCTGCTGTGTCTGTTGTTGCTGAAGGCCACTGCCACGCTGTTGTTGGTTCTGGAGACTGCTGCTGTTGAGAGCGGGGGGTGCTGCGTTGCTGGACCATGGTCGCAGGAGGGACTGGTCGGGCCGGTCTGCAAAAACGCTACTGTTGATGCCTGCCCGTTTGTGTGTGTGTGTGTTTGTGTATTTATGATTGTGTGTGTGTGTGAGTGTGAGTGATTGTGAGTGTGTGTGTGAGTGTGTGTTTGTGAGTGTGAGTATGTGTGAGTGAGTGTATGTGAGTGTGTATGTGTATGTGTGTAGGGGGGTGAGGGAGGGGGAGTGTGAGTGTGTGTGTCACTGTGCTGTGCAGCAATTGGGTCTGAGAGGACAGCAGTGGTAGCATAAGTACCCATTATCTTTCGCTTGTGGCCGAAGGACAGAAAAAGAGAGTGTGTGTGTGTGTGTGATGTGTGTGTGTGTGTGTGGTTATTTGCCAATGCATGTGAGTTGTGAGTGGTGAATTGTTTGGGTGCCAATACGCTTATCACACGGTTGGATGTTCCACGACTAAGAACCTGCTGTTTTCCCTATTTGCGCATGCTAGAGAAATTGCGTTTGCTGCTGTGAGCAGACATCTGTCACCTCCTCCTACTCCCAACACACAGACCTCACCAATTATGCGCATGAACTCACATGAAAGCACACGCATACACACACAGCAACACATACCCACAGCATTACAAACACACGTACACACACACATCACACACTTAACAATACAGACACACACCAGCTGCGTTGCTGCCTGCCAGCGAGGGAGCTCGTTGTGGATGGGCCTGAGGGGGAGGGCCGAGCTGCTGTGCGTGTGATGGGTGTGGGTCCTTGTGCCTGTCTAGGCGGCTGAGCCTGTTGAGCTTAGCCTGGGTCTGTAGGGAACAAGAAGAAAGAGAAAAGTGGATCAGTGTCGTACGGTCGTACGTGAAAGTTGAAAGCTGTCTTTGTGCCCGTCTAGGCGGCTGAGCCTGTTAAGGCTAGCCTGGGTGTGTAGGGAATCAACTAACTCAACTACTAGGGCGGCGCAGCCTAGTATATGAAAAAGTGAAAGGGCAGATGAAGCTCGAGCTGTGCAATGGGTCTGTTGAAACAGCGAGATCTGGCCCGGGTCCTGAGGGTGGAAACTATCTTTGTGGAATGGTAAAATGGTGAAAGCGGGTCTTTTCAAATGTAATGGGTACAGCTTGGGTCTGTAACAAAAAAGAGCGTGAGGATGTGAGGATACTTTGTACAAGTGTTCTGCCAAGACAGAGGTTGACCAGTGTTTTTGTGAAACAAAAGAGCGTGAAGAGGCTGGCTCCCTAACAACAGAGGCGGCTGAGCTTTGCACGAGGGGATAAAGGGAGGCGGCAAGAAATGAGCAATTGTGCCTGTGATAAAAAGGGTACCCAGACTCAGCAAGCGTGGTTGGCACGTGTTGCTGACCAGCCTTGTACGACCCTAGTTCAACTGGCGTACAATTTTTCCAGTCATGCAGCATGACCCATGCTGCTTTGCTTTGGCCTAGGAAAAGCAACTGGACAACAAGCCGGATAAATACTTGCTGTTGTGCTCGTCCATCAGCATCAGGGCAAGAAGGAGATGGCCGACGAAAGCGAATAGTTTTGCGTTTTGTGGTCGCAGATACAGCAAAGGTCACGCCACACTAAGTCACCTGCAGGATGGTGTGCTTGGGGTTGTGCATCATCCAGGCGGAGGGGTCTTTGGGGTCTTTGCCATGGGGGAGGGAGGTGGAGGCCAGCTGCCGATGGATCTGTGTGTGTATGTGCGTGTGTGTCTATGTGTGTACGTGTGCCTATGTTTGTGCGCATGTGTGTCTATATGAGTGTTTGTGCGTTTGAGTGCGGATGTGTTTATGTAAGTGAGTGTTTATATTCTGCCTCTGTGCAGGGATCATCACGAGCACGTTTTTCAATAGAGATCCCTGCCCTACCTTGCCTAGGGTTGCTGCTAAGGAGGGTGCAGCGCTGCCAGCTGCGCTTCCTGTGTTTGTGTGTAATTGTGTGTTTATATGTGTACATGTTTGTGTATTCGTATCTTGGGTGTGTGTGTTGTGCGTGCGTGTGTGTGTGTGTGCGCTTGCGCGCGTGTATGCACATTGTGTGCGTGTGCGTGTGCACAAGCGTGTGTCGCTGTAACTTACCTGCTACACTCCTTGCTGACCTCTGCGGGGGGGCTGGGTCTTGCAGCAATGAGCTGTGCAGGGTAACATGCTTGGGAGCAGCAGCTTCGAAAGAACTGCACCGAACGGCCCCGTTGATCGGGTGCTGGGAGGGCCGCATGTCAGCGCAGTGTGAGGCTGGGGCCTTTTGTGTGTGTGCCCGTGGCGCAAGTATTGCAGGTGAAGGTGGAGGCGCGTGCCGAATTCTAGCTGCACTGCCGGGCCTGGCGACACCTATCTTGTAATGGCTTGGGGTGCTATACTGGCCATCAGACTGGGGTTCCTTTGCCATGTATTCAGGGTCAAAAGACCTAGTTAATCTGTTCAAGGACCTTGTCAGCAAATTCAAAGAATCCTCCATGCAAGCATACTCAGCTCCAATATGATGAATTGGATATTATAAGTTTGTTATAAGCTAAACTAATCCAAATGCTTTATTTACAAAGAATGAACGTGGAAATGAAGACAAATATTTGCTAGTAGAACTGTGAAAAGCATGGGTTTGGAATTGCTGGCTGTTGCCCCTGCAGCAATTGGTGTGTGAGCACTGTATATGTAGCATAAATAAGCACACACACACACACACACACACACACACTC
>Ga0307960_1002293_pt1 | contig 11402 bp, 12 predicted proteins | sample OrgLakmetagen542_FD_201832 | JGI IMG/M metagenome (GOLD analysis project Ga0307960, IMG submission 201832) | Saline water microbial communities from Organic Lake, Antarctica - #542 | ecosystem: Environmental > Aquatic > Non-marine Saline and Alkaline > Saline | place: Antarctica: Organic Lake... | reverse complement strand
ACACACACACACACACACACACACAAACACACACACAAACACACACACACACACACGCAGGAGTTTGAAACAGACCCTTATGTGGAGTACCTTCAGCAGCTGGTCAGTAGAAACGGAAATTTTGGAGTACCTTCAGTGTAATTAGTTGTTAAAGCACTACAAATTTATGTTTTCAGTAAGGCATGCAAGCACACGCGCACACACACACACACACACACACAATATACACACACAATATACACACATAAATGCGCACATTGTACATGCTCTCACAGATCAAGGACAATGAGTTTCTGCAGCGGGAAAATTTACTGCTAGAATCGTACCTTGCTAAAGTGGACCTTGTCAAAATTGGGATATCAATGGAGGAAGACATTGCTAAGGTAGACTGGAAAACCACTTTAAATAGAATGATGTGCTACTTTGCTGCTTGGCGCCTCCCCATTTCCCCCTAAATCAGCAGGCATTGCTACCAAGGGCTGCCCTCCTGTCTGTGCCAGAGTGTGATGACACCACAGAAGCAAATTCTGCCTTAAGCATGCTTCTGAGATGTTGACTGTGCATCACCTGTTGCGTTAAAAAGGCAGATACAAGATGCAAATAAAGACATTGATAACTATTTATTATGCATATGCAGAAGAAGAAAGGTACCCGCAAAGGCAAAGTTGAGGTCAGCAAAAGCAAGGAGTTGTTCCAAAAATTGAATGACGATGAGAAGAACGACCTGGTGGGGCAAGAAGTGGAGCTGGTGCAGACAGAGATTGAACAGGTGAGAGAGGTGCAAAATCCCTTTCCAAATCAGGAAACGTCTCGGTTTGAGTTTAATCTTCAATTGACACTTAAGAAAACGTTGGTGTTGCTTAGCAAGTAGTAGTAAAAAGAATTAGTTGTCTCGATTGTGGACAACTTTGGTTCTTTTTTTAATGTCGCCATTGGGCAAAATTGAGAAAAAAACAGGCAAAGGTGCTCCAAAGCCAGCGCAAACCCGGGAAAGCTTTTAAATATCTGAAATTAACCTGAGCGCCTGATTTGTTTGGCTGATGGTGCGCACCAGAGGGTTTCAGCTAAACCTGGAAATGATGGCCTTCAGGCGTGGCTCCACCTCATCACACAAGCGTGACAGAGAGGCCACCCTCTACCCTGAATCCTCATCTTCTTCCAGCAGCGGAGAGGAAGAGGAGGAGGAGGACGGCTGTGATATGTTTCTCTCCTCCAATGCACGGGGTGTCAGCCCACACCTGGCTAAGCATAAGTGAGAGGCTGCAAAAGGAGCAGCAGCAGCAGCAGTAGCCCCAATACCTGTCCTTTTTGTGTATTACATAGCTAGCTCGCCACAGCGATCCTGGCCTGCCCTTTTAGTGCATGTGCAGCGGAGTGGAGGAGCAGCGCGCTTGCAAGAAATTTTTGCAGCTATCTGGACTGACTGCAACCCTAAACATTGCACTACGGACCACATTGAATAGGGCAGAGTACGCTGCAAACCCCTTTGTAGTTTACCGTACATGTAATTCTGTGTGTGTGCGTGCATACATTTGTATGCGTGCGTGTGTGTATGCGTGTGTGCGTGCGTGCGTGCTAACACAGAGCTGACAGCAGCTGTTGAAGGAGCTGCAGCTGTCCAACCTTGCCCATGTTGTTGCAACAACCAGCAACAACCAGCAAACAAAATCACCTGCACCCTGTGTGCCTTGTCTCCCGTTGGGCTGAACCACTTGTAAACGGTGCTTGAAGTCTTGCACAATTCTCTCAACTGTCTCAACGGGTGACCTCCAAACTCCTCTGCTATGCCACTGTAGCTTCTGCCCAAGGTAACATTCATGTAAACAATATGTTCCCTGGGTGCTTGGAGTAAGGTCTACAGGGGCCAGTTGGCCTGCATATTACTGTATAATAGATTTTTTAGCAGGTATTTTGGAAAAAGCGTGTTGGTCTTGCCCCCGACATTGAATTGGAGAACCGCCATTAATGGCATTAATGGAGTCATTCATAAATTTGGCGGTGAATTTCTTGAAAATCTGCTTCCTGAACCTCCTTCCTAAAGATCTTCCTGTACATACATACACACACCTGCACAACTCACATGCAATTCCTCGCCCGACTGCACACAGCTCAAAAAGGCGGGCGACAAAGACATGGATGACATCCGTACTTTGATGGAAGAGGTGGACATGCGCATCACTGAGACCAAGAAGGACACGTACGAGTTCAAGCGAGATATCATCATTGGCGCTGAAAACCCGCGGTCAGGGAAGATCGTCGCAGAAAAAATGATCAAGTAAGAGCAAACTGCAAGCAGTGTATGTGCTCGCTCATGCGTGCGTGCGTGTGTGTGCGTGCGTGCGTGTGTGTGTGCGTGTGTTTGTATTTTTCTGTGTGTGTGTGTGTGTGTGTGTGTGTGTGTGTGTGTGTGTGTGTGTGTGTGTGTGAGCGTGTGCGTGTGCATGTGTGTGTGCGTGTGTGTGTGTTGAGAGGGTCGATTTGCAGCACACACAGCATAGTGCTCATTCTTCACACACAGCCGCGATGTATGTTTTGTGCGCTTCTGATTCCATGTTGTTGACCGTCAGGAATGTGTGCGTGGGGTATGCTTAGCCTGGTTCGCACTTGTGCTCATACGGATTGCAAATTTCCATCGCTGGACGCGCTTGCATGGCAAGGACCCCTAAATTGTCCTCTCCAGCACCTCCCACTCGTCCAAGGCTATGTTTTCGACTCTCAGGAACACACACAGAGAGTCAGTTGTGTGTCATTCGTCCTGTGTGTGTTGACGATTTTGTCGATTTGCAGCATGCACAGCACGATGTCCAGAGTGGCCTGCACAGCCATTATGGACGCGTAGCATGCATTTAACCCCATGTATTCGACTCCCAGGAATGTGTGTGGGGGGTTTGTTTTGGCTGGATTCACTCTTGAAAAGCCCATTTTACACCCAGCTTGCACCCCAGCAGATTAAGTCACCATCTTCGTGCTCCACACAAATTCAAGAGCAACATGGTGCGCTTTGTCTACATTTGAAAGCTTTGTGTTGCGCGCATTGTAAAGTTAGGAATGGGCGCACCCAAACGTAAAAGTTGTTAATAACGCAAGCGTTGCCTCCTCCCACGTAGAACCGTACTTTCACTACAGGCACAGGGCGCAGTGCAAACACAAGGGGGCTGGAGAGGAAGCGGCCAGTTTCAGGGTTACATCTTGGCTGCACAAATGTCGGCTTAGACTTGCTGTAGTGCCCTTAGGCACATTTACGCAGGCAGGGCGCCATTTGTGCTCTTGGCTAATGGCTGTGGCACGTAAACCTTGCAGGTTCATGGAGGAGAAATTGCGGCAGAAGGATACGGTCATTGAAAAGCTGCGCCTCAAGAACACCACCACCAAGGCCTACATCGCCAAGATGGAGCAGCAACTTGCCCATAAGGAGGAGATGGGAGAGGTTCTACATTTGGTGGGTGTTGCTGTGGACTTATTAGGCAGCCCAAGATCGGGCATGCATGAGGATGTTGGAAGTGTTCAAACTGTGCAACCAACAGCAAAAGAAGCCAACCAAACGTATTGTTGTTTGCTCCTGGAATCTATGTTTTGAGTCAAAACTTATGACCTGACACTGAAGCTTGAATGGTGTCTTTGGGCCTGCTTAAAATTCATATAACATGTGATACACACCAACCATTGACTATAGACAAGCATTTAAATAAAAATATGTGCTGATCTTGACCTTGATTTAATCAACATGCCAATACTTCCTGCGCACGTCTTCATACTATTGGAGCGCCACTTCCTGAAACAACCAGGTGGACTTTGACCAGCTCAAGATTGAGAATCAGCAGTACATGGAGAAGATCGAGGAGCGCAACAATGAGCTCTTGAGACTTAAGCTTTCAACCAGTAGGACAGTCCAGGTAATGAATAGAGCAAGAAGTTGACGAGGGGATGCTTTGAGTAACACCTGATTAGTTAGATTCAAGTATTGCCATGCAAATGCTTACTTCCCCTCATATTTCCAACATTTTTGGGAAACGAATACAGCTTAGGCTTGTGATCTTGTTTAGGGATAGATGTTGCGAAGTATCCATTCGTGCTGCTCTGCAGGGTTTGTAAGTGACCAGTGTTTGTTCCTTGACGTTGGCCCGCAATGATCTGTCCCTTTTGGGGTCACAAATGGGTGCAAATAGACTCATCCAGAAATATCCATAAGATCTCCCTTCATCAAGCATCAGAACATCAGAACCCATATATTTTGCAGCCTTCCCTCTACAAAACTGCTTGCCGCGTTTCCACCAAATCAGGTCTTGAATAACCTGAAAAGCCAACTGGGTATTTTGGTGGTCACTGGGCAGCAGCTCCGTCGGACCATCACGGAGCGCCAGACAGACACGACCAAGTTTGACAGCGATTTAGTTGAGGTGAGACATGTGATGGCAAGTTGAACGTGTGCACCTTGTCATGGAAGGAGACAGCAGAGTTGCAGGTGAGGTGGCGATGCTATCGTGGTACGAGGTATAATTTTTAATTGCAAATGTAAATGATTTGTTCAATTCAGTCAGCAGCGTGAAGGGAGTAGGTATAAGCAAGGTTGGCCAAACAGTTTTCACGCTTTGTGTGCGAGAGAAACGACGGGTCCATTCCTGCGATCTGTTTCCCTTTTGGAAATGTTGTGCGCTTTTTAAATTGAAATGCAACTGTTCCCCTTGTTTCATTTTACAGGCGGGGGCTGACAAGACCACTGCAGACACCTTGGTCCGACAGCTGAAAGCGGAACAGGACGACATGTAAGTACCTATGATATTACGCTGCTGGTACTCCAAAGCAATGTGCACTTTGGACCTTCGGATATGTGTGTAATGTTCTATGTACCTGGTTGCGATTGGTCACCTACGAGGCCAGTGTTTTCACACTTTCACCTCTTAACAACACCCTGCAGAGACAATCCGTCCATTATGGACTACATCACACTCAAGCATGACATCACAGAGCTGGACAAGCAGGCTTCAGATTGGCAGCGGAAACTAGAGCTGTTGCAGGTAGGCCCGATTAGCAATCTTTATATCTGCATTCTAGTTTCCTTGACAATTGAAAGATTGTGCAATCGCCTCCGCCGTCCACGTTCCTCACCGCTCTGATCCACCGCCTCATATTTTCGCTGCTCAACTCTAACGGAATCAAGGATGCAGGTCTTGCTATTTGAGAACGCGCTCCCAGATGTCGCTTCACAGTAATGCCACTCCCTATTGCGTGATGCAGATGGAGAGAAATCGCACACGAAAGCTGCTGCGGAACATCAACAACACCTACTCTGCAGCTCAGGGCACACAGGGCAATAAACAGGGTTCGCGGAGGGGCTCGATGATGGAGGGCTTGTTATAGTATTTAGATCAGCACTTTCGCTATCAAGCAGTCTTACTTTGTTTTTTTTAATATCCCTGTTCAACTTTCCCTCTGAGACTGTACCCTGTGCTCCTCGTATGTTTTGAGACTATGAAGTGTCAGATCAAATCACCGTCGCTGCAAACTTTAAGACGCAGCGCATTAACTAATACCCCCCTACTAATCTAAGAGGTTTGTGAAACAAGCCTGAAGACTGCATAAATAATGTGCAGAGGATGATATTGTGAAAAGAAAAACTACACAGGCAGTGAACTAAACTCCCCACATTGATAAAGGAAAAGAAAGCCACTTTGGTACCGAGTATTGTAAAATTCCTTTACCAGCAGACAAAAAGGCCCAGTCAGAGAGGTCCAATATAGCACCAGCCAGAAGGAGAAAAGAAATCACAAAGAGACTGGAGTACCATGTCACGGCCGCCCAATCGTTGGCAGCGACGAATCGTGAGACAGAGCAGTTAAGTTGGTTGACAGTTGAGAATTTCTATATGTCTTGTTCAATAAGCTGGATGGCCAGTATTATTGATAATTGATTAGCCTTCGGACCAAGAAAGGCCTCCAAGAAGGTGGAAAAACCATCCAGCAGAGGAGTGGTTTTGCATCGCTGTGGTCCCTAATGCTTCTATCAGTTCTCTGGCTCATGGCCTTGCGCTCTCTGCACACACGTATGTGTGTCTTCTAGTGCCACTCATCCTTGATTGGCTCCCACACTGCTGCTCCTTCCCGGAGCTGGGACCATTGACTCGGACAGACCTCCCGGCCTCATTGTGGTATTAGTACTAGATGTGCCGAGTCTTATACTTTGCAGTGACAGTAATTTAATCTGAACAACCAGCCTCGAACAAGCAAGAGCACCAGGCACAGAAACTGCAGAGCTAAGTTAGGGTCTACCAGGGATGAACATCCGTGTGCAGTATGTGTTTTAGTTTAGTTGGGTTAGAAAGGCCTCAGGCATGGCTGCTCAAAACTAGGTCTTTACAACAACAACAAAAAAAAGATCGAAAGCTGCACTTATAAAATCATGAATTAGAAGGTAAAAATCAAACCCGTCTACTCTAGTGAAATGGGGAGCACGTAAAATGGCCTGAAGAATAACAACTTTTTGCTACCAAGAATTCAAATAATCAACCACCGAACTCCAGCTCCAAACATTTTAACTCAACTTCGTACGCCTTTCTTGACTTAAATCACCAGCTGCCGTAATAGCCACTTCAAAGTCATGCCCTCTTCAACCTACTTCTTATTGTCAGACAAAAGGCCACAGTTGAGATATGCGCTTGAATGACAGTTGATCATAATGCTGGAAAGGGCACGTCGGTATGGACAAGTTTGGCAGCGTAATTGGCCGAATGAACATGAAGCTCGGAAGCAAGTTTCTTAACTCTTTGAGAATCAAGACCCAGTTCCTTGAAAGGCTCCAACGTGTGATTGTTGTAGATAGTGCCACCCACTCCCAAAAGGATGGTGTGGAGGGTAACGGAGGCTCCTTGACAGATGGAGCAGAAGCCTTTGTGGTGTTCCTGCGCGGCGCTCAGCTGGTTCTGCGGTCCAGGGTCCTCACAGTACTTGATCTCGATGAGGTGAATGTCAACTTGGAGAGAGTGCTGAGATCTGAGAGGCTCAAGCGCGCTTGCGAACGCTTTACTAAAGCGCCACCAAAGTGTCTTTCAAAGTGTGAAACCAGTGTATTTTAAATACTTTAAAGCGCACTTGGAATACCAGTAAACTGTTATTATTGTGAAACATAATTTTAATTTCAGTGTAGATGTGCTTGACCTGCTTGTTTCTTGTGCACATTCTTCTCAGGCACGCAAAAATTACGAGGGAAAAGGTAGCCTGTACGCGCTTTGTATGCAATTTACTAGGCACTGAGTTTTCAAAGTGCCACTTTGGGATTTCAAAGTGCCAATAAGAAATTTTAAGTACGCTTTGAAGATCGAACGCCCTTTTCTGTCATTTAATGGCTCATTATGAGTCTGAAAGCACCCACAACCATCTATGCTCAGCAATATTGACACCAAGCCCCTCCTGATGACATAAAAACGACAGACCATTAAAATCAAAGTGCGGTTTGATGAGGCACTTTGAAATCAAAAGCGCACTTTTGAAACTCTGAAGAATTGACAAGCTCCAAAATGCGCTATTCACAACGCAGGCACGTTTCGCGAGCATATATGCATTGTAAGTTGTAAGACATGACACCATTTTGATACAATTTGGGCGCAGAGATGGATGTCCATGGTCAGATTCAGGTTCCGGCTAGGCACTTTAGCCTTCAAAAACCCGGCCCTGAGGACAGTGATTCTCCTCGATAACGTCCAGTGAGTGTCCCAATTACTTTGAACAGGATCCTAAAAACATCACAGCATTATATTAATAACCATCTTTACATAATAGCTCATGAATAGACCCCTATATCCTGTCTAAAAAGCAGTTTGATTAAAGTATCAAGTTAATACTAACAACCATCTCATCATCAAAATTTGCCAGAGCTGGGAAACAAACAGCCTTCACGTTCCTTTCTTAGATGTCCAGGCCCTTGTTTCTCTATCTTATAGTGGGCAGAAATCCAGTTCAAATAAATTTTGGCACTGCATGTTTACGTATTGAGCCATCACACTCTACCCAGTGCCTCTTTTCACCTCAAAACACGATAGGAGTACTTCTTTTATGATCAGGAATCGTTTGACATGCTGAAAACTGGATTGGGTGGAACTTGGTTTTCCACCCTTTTTGGCCCCCTTTATGCTAATTTTTACCAAGGGAATTGGGCCAAAATGGGGTACCTGGCCAACTACTGCTCCGTTTTGCCCCATTTTTGTTGCAATGGTATTGTTTATTAAGAATGTAGACTATTCATATAAAAATGACAAAAATCGGGTCAGTTGGTGGTGAGATATGACAGATTGGTGGTGAAAAGTGGGGTTCACGCCGCCAGCAATTAGGCATGTGTGCCCCTCCTGGCACCTTTCAAGTTCAGGTGTTATCTACATCTGGGTGCTAAGCTTAGAGGTTTCCAGCTGGGGCACCCATACTCTGGGAACATTTCAAAAGTACCCCTTGTTCAGGCCTCCGTTCGCCACCTCTGCATTTTTACTCTAGCATAACAACAGTCTGACTTTGCTCCACATGAAAGGGCAGTACAAAGGCACACAAGGTAGCGAGGAGACTACAAATGTGCCCTGTTTTCCTCGCTAAGCATGCATAATCAAGTATTACCTTGAGAGAGTTGTGGGGTACTGGAGAAAGGCAGCATCCAAGCTCCTGGAATTCCGTTAAAGTGTGTGACGGTAAAATATACATTTGTGCTGTAGCCTAACAACAGTATGACTGTGCTGCACATGAAAGAGCCATTTTTTCCAACACAATCTTTTCTTCCGGCAGGCAGGGTACCAGGGGCAGGGTGTTTGGTTGATACTCCAAAGGCATGTGCAAGGGATATGTGTGTCTACGAGCACATGCGCACGTGCGTGCGCCTGCGCTGGCTTTCCTGTGTGTGTATGATGTGTATGTGTGCACGTGCGCATGCGTGTGTGTGTATAGGTGTGCGTGCATACATACGTTCGTGCGCGCGCGCGTGTGTGTGTGTGTGTGTGTGTGTGTGTGTGTGCGTGTGTGTGTGTGTGTGCGTGTGTGTGTGTGTGCGTGTGTATAGGTGTGCGTGCATACATACATTCGTGCGTGTGTGTGTTTGTGTGTGTGTGTGTGTGCTTGTGTGTGTGTGTGCGTGCGTGTGTGTGTGTGTGCTTGTGTGTGTTTGTGTGTGTGTGTGCGTGCGTGCGTGCGTGTGTGTGTGTGTGTGCGCGCGCGTGCGTGCGTGCGTGTGTGTGTACGCGTATGCATGTTGCCTTGAAGGATATTATCGTTCTTTCCAAATTAATACCTCACGTCTGTCAAATTTTTATGCAAAGCAGGATGTTTAAATATCATTTGCTTTATGCCCCCTGAAGTACTAATCATAGTCTAGGGTAATGCCACTGTCACAGAAGCTGATACACTTGGGTGCTCCACCAGACCAGGCGTACGCCTTAGCAGCTGTGTTCAGCACAGAGAGTGAGGCAATACATTACATTGACCGTCCGGAAGAGCGTAAACATGCCTTCAAGTGCCCTTGGAAAGGCAAGTCCTCCGTTTCTTCACTCGCTCCCAGACCAGTTAAGGCTGTATGAAATAATAAGGGGCCATATTCAAGTCACACGTCTTTAACTTACATCAAGAGAAAGGACCTGTCATTTCATATCGTTTGCGTTCAACCCTCACAGAGTACTACAGCAGAAAGTACCAACGCTATTATTACTATGATGACAGCGGGGAAAATACCTGGGATTTGCCTAAGCAGGTACGGAACGTGCAAATTACCAAAAAGTAAGTATGGTTAACGTGACATTTTGGGGCACGGTCCATTGTTGCAATGGAGCACACGTTCATCACGAAACGCCACGCACACTGTATGGAAACATCGTGCAGCTGCAGTTGCAAGACTGGATGCTTGATTCACGGATGTATGGAGTTGAAGTAACGATCGCTGCTTCAATTTCAAGGTACGCACGCTCTTGCCTGTTGTTCGTGCTTTTCAGAAGGTTGTCACTGGTTATTCCCTCTAAAAGTGCCTACTTTGTGATAAACACGCAGGCGCGTGCAAGAGCTGCTTTATAAGTCATGGCACAATGCTGGACCCCTATGGCTGTGTGTTGGACTGCTTGGAAAGCTGATCGGGAATGTAGTAATGTGTGGCAATGCTGTCGAGAAATACAGGTGAAACATTCTCTCAAGGTCAGCTGCCAAGACAGAGAGATCGTTATCTTGTTTCTGTCATGTACCGTACTTAAGTCATGTACCTAACAAATTGGTTATCTATTCCAGGCCGGTGGTCCTGGCAAGCGTTTCGTCATGTACATGCCACCATTATATAGCGTGCAGCACAGTTGTCAAGACGAGCAATTAGTGCCTCCTGGATATTATTGACGTCTAAAAACTAGCAAGCATGAATGCTCCTCCATCAAATACACTGCAGACGGATCAAAGCAGGTAACCAGCGAGTGAAAGACACCATCCTGCCCATACCAGGAGCCACCTGCATCGCCACTGAGGCAGGTATGTGGACAAGTGGAGTGGCGTCTGTGTGTGCCGGCTACCAAGCATAACAGGTTAGGTAGGATGTCAATGTGCTTTCCTTACTGTTGATATTTAGTTAGTGTTTTAGAGGACATCTTTGGTTTGTTTCATGACTGTCCTTGCTTAACTGGCCATCCTCATACCTCATAGCCCTGTGCGTCATCCACACCTGTTGGCAGCCGCGCACACACACACACACACACACACATGCACAGTGTTCGAGCATGTGTAATGTGTAGTGCAAGCCAATTACAACTGTGCTGTCACACCATGGCCCACCATATTCTGCAAACGTGTGCAAAGCAATCGGTGTAGGTGCTGCTACTAAGCATGCAACCACTCCTCACATTGATTAAGATGAGGTCACATCGCTCATATATTCGCTTTCGGGTGGGTTGGGTTACCTAGGTGGGTTACCCTTGTCTTTGAGGGGCTCTTAGGTGGCTGCACTTAATGCGCTCTTCCCTTAAACGTGATGGGTACGTAAGCATTGCAGTTCCTTTCCTTTCTGACGTGTGTCACGGTGTCTGCCTGCGTCAGGCTTTGCCCAAGCTCAAGATGGTAGTGGGGACTTTCTGTTTCCACCACCAGGGTCCGATGAAGAGGCACTCAAGCGTGCTGCCCTAGTTGCTGGAAAGCTACAGCAGCTTGTCGATAAAAAGGGGTTTACAGGTGAGCGTGCCTGAGTTTCTGTGTAACAAGTCACACTAAGTGCCTTGGCGTGAGCCAGTACTTTATGACATAGGGCATATAAGGCTCTGAACAAACGGACAGTCAATCCAATCTCTTTAGCAGTTCATACTGAATACTCCTTATTACTTTCTGGCCAAGGCCTTGTCCACGTTTCATGCTGTGCTGTTGCCTGCTCTCTCTCTCTCTCTCTCTCTCTCTCTCTCCTCTCTCTCTCTCTCT
>Ga0307960_1002287_pt1 | contig 11422 bp, 13 predicted proteins | sample OrgLakmetagen542_FD_201832 | JGI IMG/M metagenome (GOLD analysis project Ga0307960, IMG submission 201832) | Saline water microbial communities from Organic Lake, Antarctica - #542 | ecosystem: Environmental > Aquatic > Non-marine Saline and Alkaline > Saline | place: Antarctica: Organic Lake... | reverse complement strand
AGACACCTGAACCAGTAAAATTGCAAGGGTTCCTGCGCGCATTCTCGAAGCACACACCAGTTTGCAGAAGTAGATATAATTTCCAAAATTCTCTTTAACACGCCATGTGAGCGACCTGCAAAGGGTTGCTGAAACCAATGGCATGCTTCAGAAATTGCGTAGACCAAATCTGACTGGCATACATGCCAGCTGACAACGCATATGTCTTGAAAAGCCACAACATCGCATGAGGCCTGTCAGAAATCCTCTTTTCAATACCAAACTCTTCACTCTACGTAAAGCTCCATTAAAAGGCCTCAAAGCATGGGTCACAGCATGGTGCAAGTTCATGTGCTTATCAAATAACATTCCCAGATACTACCTAGGTAAAAGAATTTCTCTCTTCAAGCTCCTGATTGTAGAGACGAAAAACAGGAACTGCGGAATTTCGCATTAAAATAACTATGTAGGATTTCTGCACATTTACTGTAAGTCCTTTCCTGGCAGCATATGATTCTAGTCGTCTCAACATTTTCTGCAATTGGACTGGGTCATTAGCTGTCAGGGAATAATGATGAAAGATTGGTCCACAGGACAGAGGACGTAGTGTGTGCATTGTGCATACTTAAGAGAGGTTTCATTTATGTTAACGCCTGAGCGCAATACCTTTACACGAACAGCAATGTGATTTCCCCCCATATAGAATAGCAAGAACAAACAATTAAAAATACGCTGTTTCAATTGAACAAGTCCTAGGCTCGGAATGTGCTTGCACGATTTTGCTGTTTTAGCCAGGCAAGTGCTGGTTCAGAGTTCATCTAACAGCAGGGCCCGCAACAAAAGAGTGATGAACCAGACCGTGTTTGATGTTCCAGACCCTCTCGTTGTGCGTCTGCTGCTCCTTGCACATCAGTTTTAAGTAAGATAATATTTGCCTCCCTCATTCTTGATATCCTCAGTGTGGCAGTCCATGTTTTTATGTGCCCAGAACACACAGAGTATGATTCCCCCTTTTAATTAAAGCGGTCGGTTGGTCCTAGCAGATGCTTGATTGATTTCATTGGTTGGTTTTATTCAGTGCCGCAATGTCACAAAAAGCGTTGATCCTTTCCAAGGATTTTTTGTAAGTGCTACAAATCTAATGCTACTACAAACACAATTTACTATGCAACTTTACATACGCAGCCTAGCAGTCCCACGTTTTGACTGATGACGTGTTTTGAAAACTCTGTAAACCCTGCTAGGTGCTGCACGTCACGGTTCTGAGCTTGTGGATATGTTTGTGGCTGGCCAAGACCAGTCAGCAGCCGATCAGCCAAACAACCTGCTGAAGGTCACTCCCCACTCCCCGTTGTAACCATTGCAGTAGCGACCTTTTCCACTGCACCAATCCCCACATGATTTCTCACAAAAAAAGCGCACCTCTGTTTCCCCCAACAGGAGCTCGCGATGTGTTTACTTTCTTGAGCCCAAACAATAGCAGGCTTTAATTTCTTCTCCATTAACTAATTGCGTTTTATGAGCAGGCTAGCAGTCGCACTTCTTAAATGAAAGCCTTTCTTTGTAACCCTTACGGTGCCAACCTTTTTAAAAGTCCAGTACATAGCCCGGTCATTTGGCAGTTGGTTTACATTGGCTTTCTTCGAGCACAAGAAAGAGGCAGACCCTGGAAATAATTGCTATTGAGTTCTTAGGCGCCGGTGGCACGGGTGAAGATCTGTTGCGCTGAGTGTTGCACCACTGGCTTAATCAGGCCCTTGGTGTGTAGCTCCTTGATGGCAGCACGTGCCAAGCTTCCATTGATGCGTAGACGATCGGACAGGATTGACTGCATTCAAAAGAAACGGATATGTGAGGATGCGTTATGCAGGAGGGGAGACAAAAATACCGAAGAACTACTTATACGGCAGAACATGCAGCGCAAAAGCAAAATTTGGCAGTGAAATAAATCTCAAAAAGCTAGACCACCTACTGCTTGAAGTGGGTCCAAAGGCACAAAATTAAGGTTGTAATCTCTTTGATTGATGTTTTTTGGTTAGGATTCCCTGTATTTATGCAGCCATGCCAAACTCAAGGCCATGCATGTTATCTAAAAGAGCATTTCATTGCTGTATGACTTATGCAGGGAACTTGTTACATAAACCCCAACTTGCACAGTCTGTAAAGCCCGGACAAGTTGGGACAATGATACATAAAACAGTGAAATTTTGTCCAGGGATATTTCTAGGGTTGGCCAAAACCGTGTAAGTTTATATACGCCGTATATATACGTATGTATAAATAAGTTTTCTCTGTACCCGTATTCGTATACACCGTATTTGAATTTTAGCCGGCGCATATATATATATACGCCGTATAATATGTTTATATACGGTCTAAATGAGTGGTCAAAAAGTGACCTTTCACTGGCCTTTGAGACCACACAAATCCAAAGCCCTGCATCCGGGCAATATTTAACAAATATTTTTGTGGTATTGAACAGCCGTGTCCCTCGTAAAAGGGAATCTGTGATGGTCCAACAGCAGCCAGTGGTTCGACAGCAAGGGTTTCAGAAGCAGCAGCACCAGGAGCGCGAGAGTCGGAGTATTAGCAGTGCATGCAGGCCAACCCCACTGAAGATTTCCAGGGAGGAGATGATGCAGGATCAGAAACGACACACGCACTCTTCACGCAAATGTGCATGCACCCACCCCCGCACGCGCGCAAATCTGCAATTCATGCACCCCTGCACACGCACACATACATGCACGCGAACCTGTGTGCACAGATGCACACACAAAAACACACGTACGTGCGAAAAGGTACATGCACGCGCAGTTACACATGTACGCGCACGCACACCCACGCATGCATGTACGAACCTCTGCACGCACGCAAATGTATACGCACATGCACACACCCACGCAAAGATACAACCATAAGCAAGCACGCGCACATGCATTTTCGTGCACACACACAGGTAAGTTATCATGCAGTGGATTTGACAAATTGAGTGCAACAGGTGCATGCAGTTTTGAGTTCGGAACACTTGAGCAGAGAAAGCCTGGTTTAACTTTGACCCCCGCACTTTGTTTGCTGCTCGAGTAAAAATTGATCTTCAGCTTTAATTATAGCAAGCTTGTACTAAAGCATAGAAGGAGAGATTTGAAAAACATGTAATACCTCCAGTATCCATCCACCCACACCCACACCCAAGTTAAGGGCAAGGGACAAGCCAGGAGGGGCTCATGAATGTAGAATTGCTAAGCTTTTGTTCCTTTATTTGGTCATGGACAATGAAGCTTACACATCCCTGTCTTCGGCATAATACACATAGCAAACAGCACTCAACCCCGAAAAAGGGCCCTTCCAAAACTGATGCTTCCTGCTTCCATCTGTGCACTCAATGCACAGAAATCAGACTTTGTGCCGAAGATGAATTGTGGTAGTGACTGAGACAAGAGTTGCACATGCACACATTTCGCCTATGTGGAGCGCACTTACCTGGGTGATCATCTTGTACTTGGGCACCTCAGCAATCATCTTGTCGTACACTGGCTTGTCAAACAGAACAAGGTTGTTCACCTTCTCCTTGTTCTGCAAGGAAGAAAAAGAGGGGCAATGGTGAGCTGAAAGGAGTTCAAGAACTCGGACACTGCAGCTAGACAACATTGAACAAACACACACACATGCTCTCACACACACACACACACATGCTATCACACACACACACATGCTCTCACACACACACACACACACACACACACACACACACACATGCTCTCACACACACACACACACACACACACACACAAACTCACCTTTCCCTTGGACCTGAGGAGGGATGAAGGCGAGGTCGTCGAGGGGGAGCACAAAAGGTGAGGAGCAAGTTAGCAGCAGCAACGATTGATTGTGACGTGTGTGTATGTGTGTGTTGAATGTTGAATCGCTTGCTCGCAAAAGCGAGGTGGTTAGAAAGACTCGGCTGCTCATGCTGCTGCTGTGTGAACAACTCTTGGCAGGCCCTGCTGCTCCCCCCTCAAACTCCTGCAGCCTTTACACCCATGCATGCACAGCACTCACCCTGCAAGGCATCACACACACAGGAACAAGCAGGTGTCAGCCATCAGGTTTTACGTGTTTAGGAGGAGAGCGAGAGCAACTGAGAGGCCTGGTTACACGCTGAACACTCACATTTCTTCTTCTGCGGGCACGGATGAGGCGGTCATCGGGGCGGGTTATCGGAATGAGAGGGGCGCCAGAGGGAAAACATGTCAGTCCTCGAGGGGAGGGAACTGCTTGCACGAGTGCTTCCTTTGCAGTGCTGTGCTGCACACAGCCACTTACCTTGCCCTGCACACAACATGAGGGAAGAAAGAGGAAGGGTGTGTGAGACTCTGTCGCGGATGGAGCTCAGAAAAACCAGGAGAAGGAAAGGAGAGACCGACAACAGCCATGCTCACCTTGCCGCTGTTGGCTGCAGCCAAGGCCTTAGCCTCCTTGGTCTTCTACGCTCGCAAGCAGGGTGGGAGGGGACGGGTGAGAGGGAGGAGACGAGGAACATGAACTGCTTGCCGCCAAGTATGGAGGCGTACAGAGAGACAAAACCACGAACCTGCTCCTTGGGCGCCATTTTGCCAAAGAAAGAAAGTTAATTAGGGGAGAGTTTGGGATTTTCCCGGAATTTCCCCCGGCACTTAAAACTTGATCGTTTTCGAAAGCAACAATAAGGAATTTGAGTAGTTCGAGCAGTTGCTGCGTCTCTGTTCTTCTCGTTTTCTCTCCTCGCTCTGATGAGATCAAGGGGAAAGTGCATGGGGCATGTGGACACAATATATGGACATAACGTAGGTGAAAGTTACTACACCCATTTATATACGGGAGTTCAGAGGCAAAACTTCATTGATACCGGTACAAGTCTGCCTAGTGCTTACTTATAAGGAAATTTTTAATAGGAAAATGAGTATGGCATGAATGAAATGAACGGCAATAGTTTTGGACACAAGGAGGAGAGGATAGGGCCCAAGTCCCTGATCAACAAACATGAGTTCCTGCGTGTTATCGAGCAGTCTCTGTACAACTTGGGCTATGATGCAGTGGCCAAGCAGCTGGAGGCAGACTCGGTAAAAGGAACCCTAGTTTATTGCGCATTGAACAGCAACAATTAACAAACACACACGCACACGCACACGTACACATGCACGCACACGTGGTGGCACTCCTACAAGTACATGCGCGTACACATGCACACATGTAATCTCGTGAAAGTAAGGCGTGTGCAGTGAGCAAGCGTACACATATCATGCGCAAACCGCGCTGCAGGGCGTCCAAATGCAGCCTCGTTGTGCGTCAGAGTTTCAGGAACGAATGCTCAAGGGTGACTGGCAGGGAGCGCTGAATCTGTTGCCCACACTGACCAGCGATGAGGACGTGTGTAAGAACGTCAGGTGAGGACTTGAGCAAGAAAAGGGAATTGTCTAAAAATATGGTTGTGTATGTATGTGCAACCTTATTAAATGAGTGAGGACATGAGCAATCGCAGCCTGACCATTCTTGCGGTTGTTCAAGCATGCTGTATGATCAATAACAGGTTAGATGGGGGGAAATTGATAATGAGGATGCGCGTTTGAGAGTGCGCATATATCAGGCTTATGATCTTGAACAGGAAGCCCAAGGTGGCCACACCTGAGGGTAAATGAAAGAGCATACAAAACCACTATCGAGAATCTGTGCATGAGGTGAGGATGTGGTCACATTAGCAAGCACCTTTGTACGCATGGGAACCCCAGTTTTAGAAGTAGATGTGTGCAAGGTGACCGTGAAAGGATGTGCACATGTGAACTTGTAGTGAATTTCAGGTAACATGTGTATAATGAGCGGATGTGTATGCTGACCAGAGGAGGGTCGCACATCCCTCTGTCGAGAGCCACGAACCATGATATGCTTGATATAATGACATGGCACGTCAGGTTGGAAGGAAACTTGTCAAGGATGAACGAGAGCCATTAGCAGGGCAAGGCAAGAATCTAGCTTTCAAGTATCTCGCACAGTCTGGTTTCCTGTGCTTGTGCATGATGATTGAGTTGCTCGTTGAGTGCATACGCATGCTCTCCTATTGTCATAGCCCAGAGTCTGCCGTGGCCAGGGTCCATCGTGCTTTCCGTATGCAAGGTCTGCCGCAAAGCCCAGACGTATCTCTGGCTTCAAACCGTCTGCTTTCTCCAGTATGCAGGTTGACAGCAAAAAAATGAGCTAATTTCAGAGTTTGTACGTATTGCTAAGCCCGGCCTTCTGTCGCCTTCTAGATTTTTAGCTGAGACAGGACCAGCAGTGTGTTGTGGAATGTGGTGGACCAGGCAGCGGGCCAAAGCAAAGCATGCACCAAATGTGTGGAACCTGGTGTAGCGGGGTTTAGCGGATGAGCAAGGGGTCATTGCTCACCTCACGGCCAATGCACACTATTGTTCTGCATGCTGCAATGAATCTAGTAGTCTACTGCACACCACCCGAATTGGCCGCCTTAGTAGGCGAACACCAGTGGTTGGGTCCCCGCACATCAAGAAGAAACAAGGGAAAACGCTCGCAGTGAAAACTGTACACCACGTTTGCACTTTCCAGCAAAACGATGTGGTAGGTCCAACATGAACATTTGCAAGCCTGGTTTGATGCATTAACCTGGTCCATGTGGGCGCGGACAGCAGTACTACAACCAGGCAGAATATGAGTACCGTACCTTTGGATTCAGTTTTGGACCCTGCAGGGTGACTGCGGTAAGCTTGAATAAATATTTGTATCCTCACTGCGGGGTTGTGTAGGGAGGGCAAATAATACTTTGAGGGGTGCGGGGTGGTGCAGGATCCAACACAATATCTCTGAAATTGGGGTGCGGGATGGATATATATATATATATATATATATATATAAACCCTAACCTAAAAACCTAAAAACCTAAACCCTAAACCCTAAACCCTAAACCCTAAACCCCCAAAAAAAAATATATATATATATACCGCCAAGGTACGGTAGTAAGACAGGGATGATAACAAGCTGGCCTTGTTGCCAGCCTAGCCCCTGTTTGCTTACACAGGGCGCACCTACCAAGATGCAAACCTCTCGACACAGCAGGAAAAGGGCAACATGAACAAGGTCAATGTCATAAGCTAATCCTTGTCGTAGACGCCTTTGTGGCACCTCTCTTTTTATAAAGCAGAGCGCCCTACAGGCGCACAAGGGGGGTGGCAGTAACCCTTTTACCTTAGCCTTCCCTCCAAAAAAAAGCACACCTAGGTGCACGTAGGATGTGAGGGGGGTCTGGGCAAAACCACGGGCGGCCTACAAACAGTGCTTTTGGCAGGCAAACTGGTTCCAGCTCAAAAATGTTCTTCCTAGCCTCTACTTCTGTTGCTGTGCCCTCTTCCAAATGCTGCACGCTCGACCAAACTTAATTTCCCTGTCCTTTGCCTTCTATATCCAGAGGGTATGCAGTAAAAGCTCTTCTGAAGAAGCGTGGGGGAAAATCGACTTCACTTGATTTTTTGTACACAAACCTCTGAAACCGGGACCACACTCGCCACGTAATGCAACAGCACCTGGAGCCCTAGCAGCAGGCCACTATGCTGGCTTTCAGGACCGCATGCCTGCGTTTTGCTCATGCATTCTGTCCTAGGAAGCCACATCTATGTGCCCTGTGTCCTGCCCTGTTGTCTGCATCATGAGTTTTAATACAATGCAGGTCACGATGGAAAAAAAGTAAACTCGCTTCTGCCCCAGGTTCATCATCCTAGAGCAAAAGTATCTCGAAGCTTTAGAGGCTGGCCAGGCTGAGTCTGCCCTAGCTTGCCTGCGCGCTGAGCTCGCCCCCCTAAACGTGCACCAGCCGCAGCTTCACCACTTGGCAGGTGCGTGCGTGTTTGCAGCTGTACTCGGCTTTTGTGTATGTGTGCCCGAGCTTACCTGCGCGCTGAGCTCGCCCTACTGAACGTGCACACGTGCACCAGCCGCGGCTGTACGGCTGTACCACCTGACAGGTGCGTGTGCATATACAGATGACTGCGTATGTGTGTATGCATGCTCCGGCATGCCTGTGCACGAGCACCAGCTGCTGTTGTAGCAAGTAGCTGTGTTTGTGTGGTTGTATGGATGAATTGTCGTCTATTATAGTTATTTCTTCATAGCTATGCTTAACCCCAACTCTAGGCAAGACCACGTGGATGCTGTGTCACCAATCGGTATGCGTGCATGGGAAATGTCGATGTACAAAAGCCATTTCTGCACTATTACTACTATCTATGCTCCCCTGACATTTCTATAGAAGTCAAGGAGCATACCATCTTTTGATTTTGATTCTTTTGACGTTCTCACACAATAAAAAGTTACCACGCACGCATTAGAGAAAACACTCCCTGCATTGCTGAAAGAAAAGGAGCCACTCTAATATCAATTGCAGTACAACTCATCCATCACAAAGTGGAAACAGATGATGGGGATAAGACAGGTCGCGGGCTTGGCCTGAAACCGCCTCCAGAGGAGAGTTGATAGCACATACCCATCTTTGCACAGGCGATGCCTTTTAACTTTCCAAATTGCACACATACACCATACACCACACGCCGTCCCCCTGCCCTCAATCGATAGGCACAACAGGCCTACTATTCACTCTACGCACACATCATAGTTCATAATGCTACACACACGCAGGCTCACTAACACGTGCCTTTACTTGTACCGCCTTTACCTACACACGCAGCATCGTACGCACGCAGCATCGTACACACGCAGCATTGTAAACGGCAAACACACACACAATTACATACACACAACAAACACAGGGCTGCTGCTGTGCCCTGCTGCCCACGACCTGGCTCAGCGCGTGGGGTGGCTAGGGGGAGGGGGTGGGGCGAGCCACAGAGCCAACGTCCTGGCCCGTGTTCAAGACGCAATGCAAGCACCAGGTAGGGACTGCCGCCTGTGTAAGGTGTTTTGTTCGCTTTGCTATTTATTTTCAAGTCGCTTCTAGGCTTGTGTCCTAGCCCGTGTTAAGACGCAATGCAAGCACCAGGTAGGGACTGCCGCCTGTGTAAGGGTTTTAGTTTTTAGTTTGCTCTGCTATTCATTTGCAAGTCGCTTCTAAGCTTGTGTCCTGGCCCGTGTTCAAGACACGATGCAAGCACCAGGTAGGGACTGCCGCCTGTGTGAGGTGTTTAGTTTGCTCTGCTATTTATTTGCAAGTCGCTTCTAAGCTTGTGTCCTGGCCTGTGTGCAAGACGCGATGCATGCACCAGTATGCACAGTGTATCGCTGTCTGTTCCTATGCATGAAAAACTGCTGATTTGAATTACTGTCAAAGCACAAGTCAGTTCAGAGCCAATATCCTGGTCTGCGTGCTGAATGCCAAACAGGCACATAGGCACACAGGTTATGATGACCACCTGTTAGTGTTTGTAGGCACATAGGCACACAGGTTATGATGACCACCTGTTAGTGTTTGTAGGCACATAGGCACACAGGTTATGATGACCACCTGTTAGTGTTTGTAGGCACATAGGCACACAGGTTATGATGACCACCTGTTAGTGTTTGTATACATGCACAGTAAAAGCGTGATTCTCGTTTTCTTGTAAGGGATTTAGTTACAGAGCCTTGATGTGAGCGTGCAAGCCACAGGCCAGCTTTACCCTGAGGGCTGCGTATTCAGCAGGGATGCTGCCAACAAACACCCGATGCACACAAGACACACAAGACACAAGACACACAACACCCGATACACCCGATACACACAAGACACTCAAGACACACACACAATACCCGATACACACAAGACACACACAACCTCCGATACACACAAGACACACACAACACCCGATACACACAAGACACACAACACTCGATACACACAAGACACACACAACACCTGATACACACAAGACACACACAACACCTGATACACACAAGACACACACACAACATTCGATACACACAAGATACACACAACACCCGATACACACAAGACACACACAACACCCGATACACACAAGACACACATGACACACAAGACACGCACAACACCCGATACACACAAGACACTCAAGACACACAAGGCACACCTCAACCAATCCTATGCACACCCATCAGCACATACATACACATACGTCTACACACATTGATCTAGGGGTGATGCTTCCCGGTGCTCGTTTGGAGGTCCTAATTGAGCAGGCTCTTATGGCACAGATCACACGCTGCCCCTTCCACAACGGAGCAGCGGAAGCAGGGCTGTCACTGCTGTCTGATTACAGAGCAGGGGCAGAGTCACTGCCGTCCAAGTGTGTGCAGGTGCGTGTGCATGCGTGTGAATGCGTATGCAGTGTGCGTGCGTACGTGCTGTGTGTGTTTGCATGAGCACGTGTGCATGTGCGTGTATGTGCGTGTGCAGATGTGTTAACTGCTGTTATTGGTGCGACCTTGTTCCTGTGAGCCCAGGCTGTCACCTATGTCCAACAAAAGAGCAGGGCAGAATTCCTGTGTCTCAGTCACTGTTTGCATTGTGTGTGAGCTGTGCATATTTTGGAATCAAGATTGTGCTGCTATGGGTGTGCAGCGCTTCTGCACCCTTGGCAAACGAATGCACATACTCCTCTCTGCCTACAAGTGCTTGCCTTCAGTCACAAAATATGGCTCCCTTCCCTTTTGTCATTTTAGTGGCCACTCAGATGCAAGCACATACGTCCTCGCTGTGCTCTAACACTTGCAGAATGCTACCTGCGTTACTTGGTCCTAGGCGCCCTTAACATTGCAAGTGTGGCACATGGCCATTTCTCAGCTGCCCAAAAATATACGCACGCACGCACACACACACACACACAATAACACAAAATACACACACAAGCGCACTCTCACACACAAGCGCACACAGACTCACACAGACACACGCATGCATGCATGATCCCCTGCAGATCTTAGACGCCCACAGTGATGAAGTGTGGCATGTTGCCTTCTCACACTCAGGCACCATGCTCGCTTCTGCCTCCAAGGTATCGACCACAGGCAGTTGTGTGTTTGTTGTGCAAAGTTTGGGTCGGTTGTCATGAAACAGACGTGTTGCGCTGCTGGTCAACTGGTCATAAGTAGATCTGCATGCATGTACTAGGTAGATCTGTATGCATGTACTAGGTAGATCTGTATGCATGTACTATTTTCATGAGCATAGCTCTTTGTTCACGCTGTGTGTACGCAGCAAGCACGTCGCTCAAATTACTACAGGTATACAGAACTTAACACGTGCGCTCATACTGCAAGCACACATCCATGCACATACTCACAGTATGCATTATACACACACACTCACACACACTTACACACACACATTCACAGGATAAGACTGTCATTTTATGGTCGGTATGCTCTCTCCCTCCCTCTTCTGGTCGATCCGGCCCCCACCCCCTCACACCCCAGCACCCTACGTCCAGAG
>Ga0307960_1002286_pt1 | contig 11424 bp, 13 predicted proteins | sample OrgLakmetagen542_FD_201832 | JGI IMG/M metagenome (GOLD analysis project Ga0307960, IMG submission 201832) | Saline water microbial communities from Organic Lake, Antarctica - #542 | ecosystem: Environmental > Aquatic > Non-marine Saline and Alkaline > Saline | place: Antarctica: Organic Lake... | reverse complement strand
AAATCTAGGAATGGCCAGAGCCACATTTATAAACAGAGTATATACGGCATTCTTTACAGGGATTCCATCATATATACGGTCATGTACGGCTTATATATATGGTTTTGGCCAACTATAATCAAGTTGTTCGTGCTGCTAATTTTGCTAGGCGTGTACTTAACTATGATCAAACTGCTCGTGCTGCTCTATTGCTAGGCATGTACTTTTTGCTAGGCGTGCACTTTTCGTGCTGCTCTTTTTGCTAGGCGTGCACTCAACTAAAATCAAAGTGCTCGTGCTGCTCTTTTTGCTAGGCATGCATTTGCAATGCAGCAACCCCTTTGTATCAAGTAGCTTACAAGCAAGTTTTTTCTGGTCCTTGTCTTGTCCTGTGTTTCATCTGTGTTTCCCCCTAAAAGCCAGTGCTTATTGTTTAATTTTGAAGCATGCTGTGTCACAGCTGGTCGTGCCGGTGCTGGCGCTGGTGCTGGTGCTGCTAGTGCTGCTAGTGCTTGTAGTGCTGGTGCTGGTAGTGCTGGTCGTGCCGGTGCTGGCGCTGGTGCTGGTGCTGCTAGTGCTGGTGCTGGTGCTGGTGCTGGTGCTGGTGCTGGTGCTGGTGCTGGTGCTGGTGCTGGTGCTGGTGCTGGTGCTGGTGCTGGTGCTGGTGCTGGTGCTATTGCTGGTGCTGATGCTGATGCTGGTGCTAGTAGTGCTGGTATTTACTCAAAGAACTGACAATTTGGTCCCTTGCACCCTCATGCACATTTATGCCTGTACACAAACAAACTTGCACAGACACAAACACACACACACACACTCGCACTCGCACACACACACACACACACACAGCTACCTAGCCCTGTCACATTGGCCGCCGAAGACCCTCCCCTACCATGGCTCATGGTGTGTGTATGAGTGTATGTGTACGTCTATATTTGTGTTTGTGTGAACGTACATTTTTTTGCTTGGACGTCCCTATTATATCTCGCGATGAGGGCTTTAAAAGTCAGTCTGGTAGCCGGTTCGTAATCATGCTCTGTACCGGTATTGTATAGATCTGTATTGGAACACCACACCATTCATGCTGGGCTTTTGTCTCAGCTGGTGAGGTCGGTTGAGGTGGTTGTGCGTTTGGTGTGCAGCGTTGCCCCACAACCAAGCATTTCAAAGATGAATACATACTTCATGGATGAATACATGGAACATACATCAATACATGGAACAAGATGAATACATACTTCATAGATGAATACATACTTCAAAGATGAATACATGAAATGCTGTGTTGCCCCACAACCAAAAGCATTTCAAAGATGAATACCTGTACTCACTTATACTCACGCCCCCGCCCCCGCTCATACTCAAACTCAAACTTGCAATTACGCTCACACACACATTCATATGCGATGAGCACGAGGTTAAGCGCACTAGGCTGTGGAAGGGAATTTGCAAAAAATAGGCCATAGATTTGCACAAAATAGGCCAGAACCAAATATATACAGCATTTGTGGCAGGGGAATCACCAAACATACGGTCATATACGGTGTATTTATACGGTTCTGGCCAACACTAGCTGTGACCTGTGTGAAGCAAACACACATAGGGGTGGAGAAGGAAGGGGTTTAACTTATGGCCAGGCATAACGTCATAAACCCCCCCATTCAAGGACGCACTTATCCACGGTATATACATGGCATTTCCAGCAGTAGATTCTGTGAAAACACAGATCCATACAGTGTGCATGGACAATTGTCATGCAATGGTCAGCACTAGCAAAAGCTGAATCGACATGACCACCACAGTGCAGACACTCTAAAGGACACATACTAAGTGGCCCCTTTAATTGCATACTAAGTGGCCCCTTCAATTGCATATTAAGTGGCCCCTTTAATTGCATACTAAGTGGACCCTTCAACTGCATACTAATTGGCCCCTTTAATTACATACTTACTAAACTCGCTGACCCTACGCCTGATTCTGATGCACAAAGGTAAACACAGGCTCAGAAGGGTGGAGTGCGCTGCACAACATGTGTAGGGTTGGCCAGAACCATACATATACGGTGTATAAACGGTATTTTTGGCAGGGTAACCACCAAATATACGATATACGGTCATATACGGTGTATATATACGGTTCTGGCAAGGGCTGGTTGTTGAGCGTTAGGGCTGGCTACTGGTCAGTCAAAGCTGGCTTAGGGTTTGGGTTAGAATTAGGGGTTAGGGGTCAAATTATTCAACGACCTTCAGCTATGTCAGAAACGAATTAGGTCAGGAAATTACCAAAGCAGCACCCACCCCGCCACCACAAGTGTTGCAGCACGGCAGAAAGGATCTTGATGTGTATCTGGATCTTGGATCTTGGATCTCGATGTGTGTACTTTTGGCTGTGTACTTTTGGCTGTGTGGTTTGGATGTGTACTTTTGGCTGTGTGGTTTGGATGTGTGTATTTTTGGCTGAGCAACTAGAAAAACGCTACTTTGTTTGATCAAACGACACACTCCTACTACAGGGGGATATGCGGATATTGAACCCCGCCATCATCGTTGGAAAACCTTTGGACAAACTCCTGGAGAAAGGTGAGTGGTGCAATTGCTCTGTACATATGCATTGCATACCCCAATTGCAAATGCCACAGTTGAAGGGGAAAGGCCATTGAAATTATAAGCATGCAGCCAGGGCTTCTATTCCTACTTTAAGAGTACGTGCACGTGCAACTTGAGCACATGTTGTTGTTGTGCATGTGCGAGCGCTTTGCATCAGCATCAACCTTGCTCGACAGCATTAAAGCAAAAGTAAAAGGGTCCTTTTTTGGAAAGCGTCCTCATTCGAAGCAACTGTTTAGCAGAATCAAACACAGCTTGCAAATCCCTACTATGATCTCTCATTCACGTACAGCCTTCTGCATTCACACACACATGCACGCACGCGCGCGCGCACACACACACACACACAGGAGGAGCATCACTGCTCGTGGTGTTGCTCTCCACTTTCAAACTGTCGCGGTATTTGATGATGCCATGTGGCAGTGCCTTGAATGTGGTGCTTCATGCTGATGCCAAGCCTAGGGACCTGTGCCAAGCTTACCTTCAGGTGCGTGCCTGTGTCTGGGTGTGCGTGCGTGTGTGTGTGTGTGTGTGTGTGTGTGTGTGTGTGTGTGTGTATGTGTGTATGTGTGTATGCGCACATGTGCATGTGTGTGCATGTCTTTTTGTGTTTCTATGCTGGCCTGTGTTTGAATGTGGTGCTGCATGCTGACCCACACCTCTAGGGACCTCTGCCGAGCTTACCTGCAGGTGTGTGCCTTGTTTGGGTGTGCGTGTGTGTATGCCTGTGCTTGCATGTTCTTGTGTGGATGCATAGGTGTATATGTGCATGTGTGTTTTTGTGCATTTGAGTGCACGTGCTGTGTATTGCGTGTGGATGTGCATGTGGGTGTGTGAGTGTGTGGGAGTGTGTATGTGTAAACGTGAGATCGTGTGTGTGTGTGTGTGTGTGTGTGTGTGTGGAAAAAGAAGGAAGAGGGCGTATCATTCTTTGTGGGAAAGAGAGGTGAGTGATTGAGATATAGAAGAACCCAGTAACTGTTTTTAGTGCTTAGTGAGAAGGCTGAGGGGGGAGATGGGGAATACCTGAAACAAAGGAACTTATGATTTCACAGCCCTTTGTTCCCAATCCTTGATCCTGAATCTGCAATTCTCAATCCTCCATCTGCGACCCTCAATCCTCAATCTCCAACCCTCAATCCTGATCCCTGAATCCTCAACCCTTTGTCACAGGCCTGCCTGCTACGAAGGCGCATGCGCCAAGACCCACGCCTAGGCCAAGCAGCAGCTCTACACGCATGCGCGCTGGAGCAAGTCAAGAGCAATCAAAAAGCTGCAGCCGCCGCAGCGCAGGCGGCGGAGGGTGTGAGATTTTCTCAGGGCGGTGGATGCAGCAGTAGTAGTAGCAGCAGCAGTGATAGCAGCAGCAGTGGGGGTAGGGTTGCAAGTGGGCACAGCAGCAATTTTGATGGCAGTGGCGGCGCCACAGGCAGCAGCGGTGGTAGCAGCAGCGGTGGTGACGACAGCAGTAGAGGTGGCAGTGGTAGTAGAGATGGCGTAGGCACTAGCCAAGGCGATGCGCCTGGGAGGGATCGCGTGGATGATCCCTACGATTGTGGGGCTTCACTGGCTTCGAGCTCTGATACACAGGTGTGCTTGAAGTGCCTTTTTGTATGTGGGTGCGTGCGTGTGAGTATTGGTGCAGAGGTGTGCCTCTTTGTATGTGGGTACAAACATGTATGTGTGTGTGTTTGTGTGTGTGTATGTGTGTGTGTGTGTGTGTGTGTGTTGATGCACAGACGTGGACTTGTGTGGCTTCAAAGTTTCAAAATTTTCTTCTCGCTCGTGCTTTCCACTCCCTAGCCTATTAAGCTAGCCCTCTTTTGACAGGTATAACAACCCACCTACCACGCCAGGACTGAAGCATGGAGACAAACCTCAAGGACGTTGCTGCAGTGACACACATAACGAGAATGACCTAACTTGTATGTCAGATGCTAGCACAACCCTGACCCCCCATTGGCAATGTCTACAAACTTTCCAACCCCCCATTGGCAATGTCTACAAACTTGACAAACTTGAGTGCGAGCATTGACAAGCATGATCGCAAGCATTGTCAAAATTGACTGGGAGCATTGACAAACTCGAATGCAGGTGACACGCTTGCAGGATTCCTGCAGCAGGGTACATACCTTCTCGCTGGTATCCTGCTTGTGCTGCTTGATGCCACAGCCTTGACCGCGAGCATTGGCAAATATTACTAGCAATGCCAGTTTGTGTGTGTGTGCAGCTTGATGCCACAGCCTTTACCGCGAGCATCGGCAAATTTTACTAGCACTGCCAGTCTGTGTGTGCAGCTTGATGCCACAGCCTTGACCGCGAGCATCGGCAAATAATACTAGCAATGCCAGTTTGTGTGTGTGCAGCTTGATGCCACAGCCTTGGCCGCGAGCATCGGCAAATATTACTAGCACTGCCAGTCTGTGTGTGCAGCTTGATGCCACAGCCTTGACCGCAAGCATTGGCAAACTTTTCACTGCTGGTTTGTGTGTGTACATCTGAATGCCACAACCTTGGCCGCGGGCACTGACAACATTTACAAACGATCCTGGTTTGCGTGTGCAGCTGGATGGGCTGCCGGGAGTTACCTGGCACACGACACAAGGCATTTTGGGCGGCACCCACAGCAACCCTGATCCACTGTTTTGGGTCAGTAGTGCAGAGTAATGGCAGTACGCAATGCTCTCTTGTCTATAACAAGGGTGTTTGCTCTCATAGCTGGCGCACTTGCAATTTATATGAGAGATGGTGGAGATGGAACGCCAGCAGTAACCGGCCTCGCTTGTTTGAGTCAAGTGTACTTTGTAGCTGCATCGAAATTTCCCGGAAATGGTACTAATGAGTTAACTTTCGCTTGGTAGCTTGAAAACAAAATGGAAGGAAGTGTACAAAACACCTTCCATTTGCTTCCCTTGCTGTAGGTTAGCAGCACCATTTCCTTCCCTTGCTGCAGATCAGCAGCTCCATTCAACAGCGCCGTTCCTTTCTTTAAGTCAGCACCTGCCAATTCCTTTCCTTGCTGTAGGTCAGCAGCACCGGTGCAAGCAGCACGGGTCTGGCAGAGCTGCGGATTGCGCTGCAAGTGAGTGTTTGTTTCTATTGGTGTGAGAACATATGCGTGCAGGTGAAGGTATGGGTGTGCACGTGTGTGTGTGTGTGTGTGTGAGTGAGTGCATGTCACAGCTTCAGGGGGCTTGCTCATGTGTGTGTTGCTTTATTGCTGTACCTGCGCAAGGGTCCACTTGTCGCTTGAGTGTGTGTGTGTGCGTGGATTTGAATGTATGTGCGTATATCTTTTCTTGTGTGTTTGCTTGCGTCACGTGTGCGTGTCTGTATGTATAGCTGGGTGCCTCTATCTGCTTCAAAAGAGGAGCGCCATTGGTTTTACCTTGTTGTACTCTCTTAGCTGTATATCACACTAATATTCTTATTTACGTTCTTATTATTATTATATCCTTCTTGTTATTGTTACATCACACTATTATCCTTATTTACGTAAAACCTACTTGGCAGCTCAGGAACTATCTGAGAACTATTATTGGCCATGGAAGGGGCAATACAGATGCCCGCACCAGGTCACACCATTTAGCAACACAACTACAGAGCGTACTTAGAACCTGAGGGAACATATGAAAATGACAGTTTCGTGAAAAGAGCAACAGAGATGCCCACACCAGGTCACCTCCAATCCAACATCTATTTATGGGTTGGGGGGGGGAGCTGCCTAGCACACAGATTCATAGCCCACGGACTCATATATGCCTAGCCCACAGACTCATATGTATATGCCTGTATATGCCTAGCCCACAGACTCATATGTATATGCCTGTATATGCCTAGCCCGCAGACTCATGCCTAGCCCACAGACTCATATTCTGACAACAACCTTGCATACAAACGATCATGACTAGGGTTGGTCAGAACCGTATATATGCACAGTATATGACCGTATGTACGATTATTTCCAGGGATGGGTCATACGGACTTCTGAAACGTCCCATACGGTATAATACGCTATTAATACGCAATACGCGTATAATACGAAAACGTATTTTTGCTATATTTGGGGGGTACCCTGGGCTTGCACCAACCACCCTCCAACCACCACGAATTGTTCCCCCAGTCTCCAGAACATTATAATGCCTTCTGGTAAAGACCCTGAGTGGCATCGTGTTGTTGTTATGGGACAGAATGGGCAGATTTACGAGATGCCAGATGCCAGATGCCAGATTCCGAGATTTCAGCAGCGGTGCCCCCCGCATCCGCGAGCACTTCATGAGGCAGAATCCCAGCGTAGGTGTAGCAGCATGCAAAGCTGACCAGGCAGGAATCCTCAGGGCGTAGTCACAGCGCTCGCTAGCAATGGGAGAAACTGCCGACGCTAGCGCTCAGATGGAGGAGCATGCAGGAAAAGAGAGGCACCTGCACGGGACTACAGCAAGCACATCAGCAGCAGCATCTACACAGTCATTGGACACCTGCAGCAAGAGGGCAGTGTGGATGCAGCTGTTGCACAATTCATCTACGCTACAGGCACCACCTTCTGGGTTGTGGTAGCAATAAGCAAGTGATCATGCTACGTTCTGAAGGGCTGGGAGTTCCTCTGGGGGGCTCTAGAGGGCTTGGAAGTGCCTCTGGGGGCTCTAGAGGGCCTGGGAGTGCTTCTGGGGGGCTCTGGGGGGCTTGTGGCTGCAAAATTCGTTAAGTGCCCAAAATCGTATTATACGGAGCAATTTGAAAAATACGGTTAAATACGTGATAAATATGATACGATGTATAATACGCCTACGCCGTATGACCCATCCCTGGTTATTTCCCTGCTAAAAATACTGTATGTGCACCGTATATACGTATAAATATACGGTTCTGGCCAACCCTAATCATGACCCTGCTCTCTTCCAATATGGGCACGCATGTGCCGATCTCTATGGATACTTTGAGTGCATGAGAGCATAAGGCCCAACACTTGCCCTCTCGCTCGTACATGCAAATTCATCTGATCGTGTCCAGAGCACGTTTCAAACGGCTGAGCGCCTCACATCACCCTTCAGGTGACATTCTTCCTAATCCTTACCAAGACATTTTGCAAACAGTTCAGTGACTCACGACACACTTCAAATTGTGAAATGTTTCTTGTCAATATCAGGACACGTTGCAAACAGCTGAGCGCCTTACGACACCTTTCATGTCCGCACTTGAGGAAAATGGCTGGCAACTGGGCAAGATAGTGGTGCGTACATTCTATACTTTTTGTGTCCCTCGACAATGGAATCAAGACTACCAAGCAAAGAGAATGGTGGTGCGCTCATCAGTCCATGAACCCCTGGCTAATTTTGTGGTTTTTTTATATAGCCCTTTTGAGGATTAAGATGTTGGGCTCGGAGGGATATATTGAGTTCTGCTTTGGGCTTCCTGGGGCACTTTTTAAAATGTGTGAAGTTCCCGCAAGCATCTGGGCCCTGATGCCACAGATGCCCAGTGGCTGACCCAAACTAACATGCGCCTAATTGTAGCAAAGCTCACGCTGTCCAGAAGGGGCTGGCACATAAACTTTTTGGCGTCACTTGTCAATCCCAGTATAAGTTGCAAGCGGTACTTTTGTGAATTTTAATGTAACCTACGTGCTTGTACACATGCTGTACTTGTAACCTTTAATTTGATCTACGTTCTGTAGGCGCAAAGATATACTTGTACACTCCAATGTGATCTACGTACAGTAGGTGCAAAGATGTACTTGTACACTCCAATGTGGTCTACGTACTGTAGGCGCAAAGATATGAGGCAAAAGAGAAAAGCAAAGGTACCTGACTGTTCTTCAAACCCCTCTGGCATTCATTCCTCTCGACACCCTAAAATCATTTTACCATGCAAGCCTTGTGTCAGGCATCAAGTGATAGGTGCCTTCCGTCGTTGACGTCTGACCTTGCATCCAATCATGACTGCAAATTTTGCACTCATTGTCATTGCTGCAGGTTGAGGCGAACAGGCGCCGTGCGCGCTGGTGACCATCTGGCTCTTTTTTGGCGCTCTAGCTAATGTGAGTACTGGCGTGTATTTACACTTTGTTATTCTCCTGTGACTATGATAGGCACTGCGTATAGGACATCAGCAGCTCTGACTTTGCCAAGAGTGTTTTGTTGGAAATAAAGAAGTTGCGGTAACCCTTGTCTGCTCATTTAAATGTCTATCCGCTGGGGTCAGACCGTTCATGTGGTTCCTTTCCGGTGGCAATGTGCGTACGCACGCACACACGCACACACTGCTGACAATTACTCGACAGTGTTAGTTTAATACCGCAAATACTTCAATGCCCTGCGGCACCTGTGCCTTGAATCCTGCGGGAACCCTGCGGAGTTGCTACGGGTATTGATGTTTTGTCCTATATGTTCTGTAGTGGGAAGAGTTTCTTGTTACTTTGGTACCCTAGTGAAAAGACCTACACAAAGGGAGGGGCTTCTTGTGGAATTGAAACAGCATTTCAAAAAAGCTGCTTCCTTAATTTCCTCGTCCAGCGTCGAGCTTGATGTCACTGAGTTGTCCAATTATGCGTTGCTAGTTAGTTGGCAGGCACTGTCAGTAGTTTGCACTATCATTGTAAGTATCAGTTGTGTGTCCTTGTAGTAAACGTATACACGATGCCTGCCCCTGAAGGTCGTATCAATTGTGTTATGGGTGGGGGGAGTATGTCATGCATACCACGATACACTATGTATGCCACTGAAAGTATGCACTTTTAAAAGGAACAATGTTTTTCACACCCAGGTATACATAGCAACTGATCCTGGTCCAGGATACTTTGTATGAGGAGCTGAGACGGATAACGTGCCCTCTTTTGCTCTAAGGCTTCCGCTCAGAGATTATTTTGCACACATGCAGAAAGAAAGTGCCACGCATAAATTAATTTGTACATTCATGTGTGATCGATTTCGTCCCTCCTTTCCATTGTACATTTAATGATCGCAGCCGGCCCTTATTTTGTCTTCGTATTTGAGGGCTTATTCGCTGCTTCTTTTGTATAATATTTGATCATTTTTATATGTGTGGGTGGGGCAGCAGGACAGGTGTATTGAACGTAGTACCTTATTGTAGCAACATCTCAGGAGTCCCCTGATCCTTTTACCCTTCATTATTGATCTCAGCTCATTCATATTCATTATCTTACTGGCATGTTATGCACACATTATTAACAGCATGTCATATGCACATGCTAACTATATTCGTTTCTTTGATGAGTGTTTAATCCTTATGGTGTTGCTGGTATGGCAAGTTACTTTTGAAGAGCTCCATTTCATTACGCCTTTCTCCAACATGTCGTGCTAGATCAGAAAGACCCAGATCAAATTTTGCTACTCAGTGCTGCGTAAAGGCGATGCTGAAATTGAGCCTTTCCCTTAAATCTCATTTAAGTACTGTCATCGTTTCCAAAAAGCGTGGCAGAATAGCTGTAGAATAGTTTGTTGTGCAAAGAAAGGGAGGGAAAGAAGTGCACACACAGGCTTCTGAATATGCTTTCTGCATTAAGCAGTACTTGACGCCGCCCATTTAGCTTGATGCCCAACCAACACGCATACACATACTTGCTGCTTCTTACTTGTGCAGTCGCATCTGGTGTCAGCTTTTTACAGTAAAAGCAGAATTCTCACGCTCGTAATAATTACGTCAGACATTTCAGACCGCGGTTGGAGTGCGGTTAAATTTCAACCGACAATTTGCAGGGTCTGTAGAAATGTTTTGGTCTTTTCCGCCACATAAATTATTCACCACACACATCAGCCAAGTTGTTTATTTCTTGGTCTTTTTGAATGCATAAGTGTGTGTGTGTGTGTGTGTGTAGTACAAATGACGTGCACCATAATTTTACAAACTAGTGCACCAAAAAAATTTACAGTCAAGCTAGGAAGCCTGCTTAAGGCACACATTATACAAATAAGCTTTCCCGTCTCATTATGCGGGAAGTAAGCACACGCACATGAAAGTCTAAGTCATTGCTTTCATTCCTAATTTGCCTGATTCATGTGTGATTACAAACACACACCCAATATTAGGCAGTGGCTGTGGCTAGCAAGTTGCACGGACGCATGGTCACGTGCATAATGCGACAAAACGTCAACCGCGTAGGTACGACTGGTGAAGGATGCCTCCTCTGAAACCCACAAACAAATGCTTCACTACAATAATATCCAACCAATAGACCCTCATTTCACTTCATACCTACTGATAAGCTACTGTTCTAAGCCAAAATACAGCACAAGCAACGGCACCTTCACGACAAGAGTGCACCAAGCACGAATTGGGCAGCCAGACAAAGCAGGCGGTGGCCTTCAAGCTCAGCTCAATGCAAGCAGGCAAAAAGCAACCACCCCGCCTCAACAGCTGCAGCACGCCTCGTTGGGCGTCTCGCTGATTCCCACCTCGTCTCACTTCAACCAACAGCAACGTGGTTACTAAGGTAGGCCCATTCACGCACCCCTACATAGGCCTGCCCTGCATCTTGGTCCACACACGCACAGCTTTTCGCGTTCAGGAAGAGGCAACATTTGAGTTGCAGGGTCACAGATAGCCCTAGTACACGGCACATGCCCCACGACGCAGTGGAATCGCCACGCCTTCCTGTGCTAGCCTTCACAGGCCAATATAAACACCTATGCTCCACATCAGGGCGGCTTGACCAGCTGCTGATCCATGCTAAGTGACTAGCTGATCCATGCTAAGTGCCCAGCTGCTGATCCATGCTAAGTGACTAGCTGATCCATACTAAGTGCCCAGCTGCAGATCCATGCTAAGTCTCCCTGGGTCCCGTCCAGACCCATTCGATAGTGTTCCCACCACCCTGCTGCCT
>Ga0307960_1002274_pt1:0-7500 | contig 11456 bp, 14 predicted proteins | sample OrgLakmetagen542_FD_201832 | JGI IMG/M metagenome (GOLD analysis project Ga0307960, IMG submission 201832) | Saline water microbial communities from Organic Lake, Antarctica - #542 | ecosystem: Environmental > Aquatic > Non-marine Saline and Alkaline > Saline | place: Antarctica: Organic... | reverse complement strand
CTGCGCGCCTTGCGCTTAGCTGGCACAGCGTGGAAGTTTGCAACGTGCGACGCTTGAAGCTCACAAGATGCAAGGGCATTTTGTGAGCCACCGTCGCCCCTGACCCTGCTCCTCCCCTTTTCAGCAGCCACTGCTACATTGTGCTGACTAGGCGCTGGCTTAGGGGCGGTGACAGTGTGATTGCTTTTCTGTCGCTTTTGGGCGGTGTCAACGTGGGTGGCTGTGCGTTGCTTTGCAGGAGGCAAAGAAGCTCCAGGGAGGCAAGTCCAGTCAACACCTCCCTCCAACTTCACGCGCTGCATGCGCGCCATGACCTCTCCCTGCGGAAGTAGAAAGTAAAAATCAACATTGAGAAAGGAGATCAGCAACATGCAGCACGCGCACCGTGACCTTTCCCTGCCAAAGTAGAAAGTAAGGATCAACATTGAGAACGGAGATCAGCAACACGCAGCACGCGCACCATGATCTCTCCGTGCCGAAATAGAAAGTAAGGATCGATATTGAGAAAGGAGATCAGCAACACGAGCGATGTGTGCGGTGACCCCTCCCTGCTGTTGTAGAAAGTAAGGATCAACATTGAGAAAGGGTATCAGCAACACGAGCCGCACGTGCGGTGACCTCTCCCTGCCGAGGTAGAAAGTAAGCATCAACATTCAGAAATGAGGTCAGCAACACAAAGCGTGTGTGCTTTAACCTCTCCTGCTGTTGTAGAAAGTAAGGATCAACATTGAGAAAGGGTATCAGCAACACGAGCCACACATGCGGTGACCTCTCCCTGCCGAGGTAGAAAGTAAGGTTCAACATTTAGAAAGAAGGACAGCAACACGCAGCGTGTTTGTCTTAACCTCTCCTGCTGTTGTGGGAAGTAAGGTGAGGTAAGGTAAGGATCAGCATTGAGAAAAGGTTTGCAGTTGAAGGATACTTTTTACAACGGACCCCTGCTGTTGTAGAAAGTAAGGATCAACATTGAGAATGGAAATTGGCAATACGCAGCATGCGTGCCATGACCTCGCCCTATTAAGATGGAAACAAAACAAAAAAGGAAAAACAAATAAATTGCAAGGCAGTGAACTCCACTCCCCGCATGAATAAAGAAAAAAGAGCCACTTTGGTACTGGGAAACACTCTGTGTGTGATCTGTTGGGAAATTTACATGGAAAAAGCCCGGCAAAAAATGACCAATATTAAAAGATGTGAGGGAAGGATGTTGAATAGACAGCCTCTCTGTGCCAAGGAAGCACCATGTCATTTGGGACGTTGAATAGACAGCCTCTTTCCGCCAAGGACAGCACCATGAGACCATTTTCCTTGCCAAGAGAAATGAAAAAGCTTAGATGCCGGCTTCGGCCGAACAGGACCCCACAACACAGCTGGTGTGCGTGTGTTTTGTAGGTCTGAAGAAGGAGTGTGTATAAAGGCGACAGAACCTGATCTTTGCACCGTACATCTGTGCAATGTATGATTGAGCAATTTTGCTGCCTCTAATTGCCGATGCAACATGCATTCTAGTCCACTACCAGAAAATGCTGCCTGTAATAAAGTTTAACACTATCCTTCATTAAACAACAATTTTCCCCTGTACAGCGTTTTAATCTCTTCTTGCTTGCAACCACATAAGTCTTCCACGCAGAAAAAATTGATTAGGCATGCACTCCGCCCTGCCAAAACAATCGGAGCAAGCGGTTTCCACTAGTTTGTGATTAAATTCTTTTGATTACCCCTATTTAGACCTTTTGAAAATATGGTGAGCGTACAAAGTGACCCGCACTCACACACACACACAAAAACACACACATACACACACACGCACACACACTACGTTTTTAAATTACACCTTCAATTCAACCTCAGCATGCATCCTCTCACTGCGTGGTTTGAATTTGTGCGCAAGGCAGGACAATGTCTGAGGCAAAGCGCTACGTGAAGCAACCAATATTCTGTCTGTGGGTCTTGGTGAGGAAGAATTGACGACAGATCTCATAAGGAAGGAGAGCCTGGTGAGCTTGCAAGTCGTGTGACAATGCAGGGTTTTAAAAGAATACTATTCTGTGTGCAGTTGCGTGTGCGTGTGTGCATTTGCTCAAAGCGTCTGTGCGTCTGTGCGTCTGTGTGTGTGTGTGTGTTTGTACGTGTCAGTGTGTGTTTATGTGATTTTTTGTTTGTGTGTGAAGGAATGTACAACAGGCAGATCATTGAGGTGCTGTGCAGGTTTTCACTCAATTTTCTTTTCTGATGGCTTGATCTGTGTATCATTTTAGCAGACGGCTGTTTGTGCCAGTTCCACTTCACCAAACCCTTGGCTGTTTGTGCCAGTTCCACTTCACCAAAACCCTTGGCTGTTTGTGCCAGTTCCACTTCACCAAAAACCTTTGCAAAGATGCGCACACCTGCACAAAGCTGGGGAAGTGGTTTGCAAGGTGCTGCGGTTGATGACTGAGATCAGGGCACAGCTGTTTGTTGTCGGCATCTTGATTGTGGTGGTTTGCTTGATGCTCCTGCTCCTGCTCCTGCTCTTGCCACTGCCGTGTTTGCTTACGGCCCTCCCTTTGATGCAGCTGTTGGTTGTGGTGGTTTGAAACTTGATGCTCCTGCTCCTGCTCCTGCTCCTGCTCTTGCCACTGCCGTGTTTGCTGACGGCCCTCTATTTGATGCAGCTGTTGGCTGAGTTCAGGTGCCAGCCACAGATGTTCCTGCCCTAAGCCCTGATTGCTTTGGTGCTGGTGCTGGTGCTGGTGCTGCTGTTGCTGCTGCTGGTGCTGCTGTTGCTGCTGCTGGTGCTGGTGCTGGTGCTGGTGCTGCTGCTGCTGTTGAGATTGCTCATGCTGTGGTCGAGGTGCCTGCAACAGAAGGTCCTGTGCTAAGCCCTGTGCAGGCTGCTGTTGCTGCTGCTGCTGCTGTTGTTGCTGCTGCTGCTGCTGCTGCTGCTGCTGCTGCTGCTGTTGCTGTTGCTGTTGCTGCTGCTGCTGTTGCTGTTTCTGTTGCTGCTGCTGCTGCTGCTGCTGCTCTGTACGAGGCACCTCTGTCTGGAGCAAACTGGAGTAGGAAGACAGTGCGTCTCTTGACCAGGGCTCCATGGCACAGTACATGGCCACAACAGCCCTTGCACTCTGTGCCACCTGGATTGTTGGAGGGTAGTTATAATAACTTGATTTTTTATTCTTCTGATATATGATATATGACTGAATATTAAAAACAGGGTGCCTTGTGCATCGTGTCAACCATTGAACTGCTAGCTATTTTTATAACATACCTAGGGTGGGCCAAAACCATATATATACGGCGTATATACTGTAATTCTGGCAGGGGAATTACCAAACATACGGTCACATATGGTGTATATATACGGTTCTGGCCAACCCTAAACATACCCATGTTATATATGGTCCTATCAATACATGCGATATATGAAATTATGTTTATCTCCTATCATTACACACGATCTACTACGAAATAGAAAACCATCAAAAGCACACACAAACACACACACCTACGCCAGTGTCAGGCATCCTGCATCATCTACTGCTGAACAACCTATTGCAGCTGCTCTTTTGGATTAAGCACACACATACAACATACAACCGTACACATATACACACAAACTCACACGCACACACACACAAACACAAGCACACACGCAAAGACACGCAAAGAAAAACAAACATATAAACACATACATACCCTCAGCACACCTGCTGTCCAACATGCGAATACCAGGCATGCTGTGTCATGCGCCGCTGGACGGCTTGCTGGAGCTGCTGGACAGGATTGAGGCCCTCCAGCGCTTGCAGCCAGATCTGGTCAACATATACAACGAGACAATAGCGTGTAAGAAGGTACGCCCTCTCATATACAACGAGACAATAGTGTGTAGAAGTGTACGCCTTCTCATATACAACGCGACAATAGCGTGTAAAAGGTATGCCTTCTCAGTGCTGTCCACCACTCCTTGAAGGAACACGCGGCATAATTGTATCAAGTATGGGATAAAGACACTAAGCTCAGGATGTGAAACACATTAAGCTGATACAGACGTTAAGCTGAGGATGCGGAACACATGAAGGAACGGTGGTGGAATAAACACGCTAAGCTGAGGATGTGAAACACATGACGGAACAATGGGATTTATGTTTTTGATAAGCAGAAAGAAATTGAAGTATGAAAGAACAGAGAGGTAACAGTGAGGTACATAAAAAGGACATAACCACTCACACGTTTCCTCCCCCCATTTCCCCCATTCATCTTACGTAACGGAACATAAAACAAAGTGGGACGAAAGGATGAAGGTACGTGCCATGCGTTTTCATTGAACTAGTGATTGAAATGGTGGTCGTCCCCATGCAACCCCCCCCCCTCCCCGGGCAAATAGGGCCAATAACCCTAAATTGGGCATATCTCCCCAACCAATCCACCGTTTTGGGACCTGAAATTTGTGTTGGATAGCTTGATTTTTTCTACATGCACACAAAGAAAGCAGGCCGAAAGACTTAGTGCACAAGGACGACCTAGTGCCAAATGTTGTAATGACTGTGTTTCATTGATGCCTAGTGGTTCAGCCTATAAGTGCACTGGACTTATTTTCCCCTGCTCCTGTTCTACTTGTTTCTATCATCGCAATTAAAGACAGCAGACCCGAAAAAAAAACATCAGTTCATGCAAACCATGTTTAGCCAAATGCTACAAATACACACATACGCACACATGCACGCAAGCACGCACACATGCACGCACGCACGCACACACGCACGCAAGCACGCACACACACAAAAGCACCCAGAGAATGCTACAAACATGACAGGGTTCTAATCTTGAACAAAAAATGTTATCATCACCTTCTGATGCCCACTGATCTTTGCACTGCCTCTTGGTGGGAACTACAGCCACATGTGAATGCGCATTTGTTTGTGGGTGTGAATGTTTGTGTGCGTGTTTGCGTGTTTATGTGTGTGTTTGTGTTTGTATGTGCGCGTTTGTTTGTGGGTGTGCATGCTTGTTTGTGAGCATACGTGTGTGTTTGCTTTTGCTCGTGCGTTTTTTGTCGATGTATGAGTTTTTGCGCGAGTATTGTGTGCTTGTGTGTGTGTGTGTGTGTGTGTGTGTGTGTGTGTGTGTGTGTGTGTGTGTGTGTGTGTGTGTGTGTGTGTGCGTGCGTGCGTGCGTGCGTGTGTGTGTGTGTGTCTGTGAAGCACTGCGGGCAATGATGTTGATCATTATCAGGACTCCAGTATTTGATGCTCTACAATCAGACACAGGGGATATAAGACGCACAAGTTGACCTGATCTTAACATCCTCACCATACAAATACTGGATGATACTTCCTCCAGCATCCCTAACCGAACCGTTACATTTCACTTTGTAAAAATGCATCATATATTATATGAACATGCGATGTTCGGCGGTACCGGCAAAAAGTGTATGAGGACAAGCTTCCAACAGTTCTATTTTGCTTGCATCATGAGATGCATATGGCTCTGTCATTATTACCAAGGAGAACACAACAACTCAGAGAAACCGGAGAAACGGGAGAAAACTAAAGACTAAAATATAGAAAAGAGGTGAGGGAGGGGGGGAAGTATGCTGAAGAGAGAGTTGTGTTCTCCAAGGAAATAAAAAGAATGGAGAAGGGAAGCAGAAACCGGAGAAAAGCAGAAAGTGAGAACATCTCACTTTATGCTACACTTCAAGAACCTGGGTTCAGGTGTTTCACTCTCAACTCATAAGTTCCTTGATGTTGGACATGGAGGAAGCAAGAAACAGTTGCTGACGCACTTGCCGGAAGTCCATGCATCACAAAATTCACCCTAGCAAACTCACTCAAGCAGGCAGAGGGGGTACAGGACATTCAAGACGGGTGTTCAAGATCCATGCATCACACAAATCTAGCGTTGGCCAAAACCATATATATATGGTGAATATACAGCATTTTTGGCAGGGAAATCACCAGGCATACAGTCATGTACGGTGTATACCTACAATTCTGGCCAACTTTACACACAAATCAAGACATACAACTCACCATTGTTGTAGTAGGGCACATCCTGTTGCCCTCCTAAGTCAAGCAATGTGCCCTTCCGACGTCTCACCCAAGCAGGCAGAGGGGAACCAAGACTAAGCTGGGTGTTCAAGAGCCATGCATTTCACAGATCACGACAGCTCACCATCGCTTTAGTAGGGCCTATACTGTTGCCCCCCTATGTCAAGCAATGCGCCCTTCCCACGTTTCACCCAAGCAGGCAGGCAGAGGGGAACTAAGATTAAGCTGGGTGTTCAAGAGCCATGCATCACACAGATCACGACAGCTCACCATTGCTTTGGTAGGGCCCATCCTGTTGCCTTCCCAAGTCAAGCAATGCGCCCTTCCCACGACCTCCTGTACAAGTGTGTGTGTGCATGACTTTGCAAATGCATGAGCATGCCTTTGTATTTCTACGGGTGCACATGCTGAAGTTCTAATTCAGCAACAAAGAAGCTGCTCGGAAATTCTGAATTGTTGAATCGTTTTACTTTGAATCTTGCCGAATCGTTTCAATTCAGGATTTATTTCAGGATACGGCAGCAGGCTTTGCGTCTGTGCGGTAGAAGGTGCCTTGAGTGTAAGAAGGATAGGCAAGAGAGACACTGAGCACAATACATTGGCACATAAACAAAAAAGCAGGCTGTCCTGCATCCAACCACCATGCTCCAATCTGTTGCTGCAACTTCAATCAGCACAACACATATAGGCACATACCGTGCAAAAAGCAGGCTGCTCTGCACAGGAAACGAAAAGCTACGCAGCAGGCTTTAAAAATCGCTCCCCACACTAATCAAGGGAGAGAAAGCCACTTTAATAGGTACTGAGTACCGTTAAACTCTTCACCATTAAAAAGATAAAAAGAGCCTGTGTCAGAGGGGTAGGACTAACAGAGGCTGCTCTGCATTCACCTGCCATGACCTGATCCGTCGCTGCAGTTTCACGCATTTGAACCAGCACACAACAGCTGATATATTTGTGCATAATACACCCTGTTCTATTCTAGCAACCCAGAGCACATGCACAAGCACATATTCTACGTTGGCAGCTGACTACTACTCCTATACTAACAGAACAGGCATCACTGCACGGCGCCATGCCCTGTTCTGTTGTCACGACTAGTTGCGTTTGTAGGGTCGGCCAGAAGCGTATATGTACACCGTTTATGACCATATATTTGGTAATTCCCTGCCAAAAATACCGTGTAAACACCGAATATATTTTGTCCTAGCCTACCATAAGCGATTGGCATGTGCATGCATCGGGCACTGTGCCTGCCTTGGGTACAATATGGAAGGCACCCTATTGGGCACACACACACAAGGCAACCTATTGGGCACAATACATAAGGCACACTATTGGGCACACACACAAGGCACCCTATTGGGCACACACACAAGGCACCCTATGGGGCACAGTACACAAGGCACCCTATTGGGCACAATACACAAGGCATCCTAATGGGCACACACACAAGGCACCCTATTGA
>Ga0307960_1002272_pt1 | contig 11461 bp, 9 predicted proteins | sample OrgLakmetagen542_FD_201832 | JGI IMG/M metagenome (GOLD analysis project Ga0307960, IMG submission 201832) | Saline water microbial communities from Organic Lake, Antarctica - #542 | ecosystem: Environmental > Aquatic > Non-marine Saline and Alkaline > Saline | place: Antarctica: Organic Lake... | reverse complement strand
CGCACACGAGCGCATACACACACACGCAGGTGTAACTCTCATACACATGTGTAACCAGGGGTAGGTTACTCCTGTATTTAAACTTTAGAAAAGCATAGATCTCCCATTGCAACGAGATGCAGGATCAGGGTTGGCACACCGGAACCTGGTGTTGTTAGACATACTTTGTGTCCTGCATCACGTTGCAAGAGATGATCTTTGCCAGGTCAAAAATTGGAAGGGAAAGGATCGCAACTTTACCCTCTGGCTCTGAGACTTTTGTGTGAAATTACAACATTGTTGAGTCTATCTTGGACATTCAGGGTGAGCTGAAACGCTATGTGTGCGTTAGGCTGAAAATTGATTTTCTATATAAAAGAACGGCTAGCACACTCGTTTTTCTTGCACAACTTGTTTTATAACAGTTGTATGTGAGCTCACACAGCTGTTACTGTCCAGAACGGCCATCATGTTAACTGTTTCACGTATTTGCTCTCCCATGGCCAAGCGCTGGCCCGACTGCGCCACCATCAATTCCTGCGATATTTTTGTATTCATTAGGTTCCAAATTTTGACCAGAAATTGCCACGATATGACATTGTCAGGCTCCAATTTTGCCTGGGGCGGAATCCCAACCCTCCTCTCCTGTCCAATCTGAGGGTGCAGATGCTTCCTCAGCATTCCTAGACCTCTAAATATTTGGGAGCCAGAATTTGGGCAGTTTTGCCACTCTCCCTGTACTGGGAATCCCCTTCCTCTGCCTTCTGCACCCCACCGCACACACATGAGCCCCCCATGTCCCCAGCTTTTTAATCTGTGAGGTGCCTTAGGCTCCATAGAACATGTCTGTGGTAGAAGCTTAGGAAATGGTGCAGCCCGGGAAGCTGGCTGAAGTTTCCTAAGAGCAGGCTCCCATTTTGGGGGGGGTGACCCCCTGATGTGTAACACACATACATACGCACGTGTCACAGGTTGTGGGCTTGCGCCAGGCTGTTCAGTTACGGGAGCAAGATTTTGGGAACTTTCAGGACCCGCAGCGGATCAATCAGGACCTGTGTGACCGCAATAAGTTTGGGCGCTTCTGGTTCAGGTGTGACAACCTTCTGCAGTGCCTTTTTGTTTGCAGACGTGTATGAATAGGTGGGGGTGCTGGGTGCAAATTGTGTGAGTGTGTTTAAACGTAGAATGTGTAATGTGATGCTGGAGTTGGCTTTTCAGCATACATGCTGATGGTGCACAAGTGGCACTAGTGGTGCCAGACAAGATAGGTATGAGAGGGGGACCTCGCCACTAGGCACCTCGTGTCTCTTGGTAAGCTTCTTCAGTACCATGATTTGGACGAAAATCACAACCCTTTTCATTTATCTGCCGGACATCCTACGCGTACCCAAAATATACTAGAGAATTGTGTACTCAGAGCCGCGCTCATGTTATGTAGATTTCTGTTCCTCTGCATGAGCGCGGCTCTGAGTATATAACAATCAAGGTATACACAGATGCACACATGTTTGCACATATTCTTACATACACCTACCTATATAGAAATGCCTGATCCCTTGTTCCTCCCAGGTTCCCCAACGGAGAGTCAGGTGCTGACGTGTATGACCGGCTGACCATCTTTGAGGACCACCTCACGCGTGACATGTTCATGGGCCGCTTCTCAGACACCAACCTGGTGCGTGCGTTGCCACTATGATTGTGTGAGCATTGATGATGCAACGTGCTGCCCCCACTGGTGCTCAGCGTGCGGGCCACCACCCTAGTGCACTTCCCTGCACCTACCTTGCACTTCCCTGTACCTACCTTTGATTGTGAGAGCAGTCATGAGTGTGATTATTGTTTAACGCAGGGGCGCCCTCTCCTCACCAGCATCCGAGACATCAGCACTGCATGCCTGACACACGCACAGATACGCACACATACACATACGCACCACCACGTACGCTCACATGTGTACACACTAGGGTGCGAGGCATGATATGATATTTTCCCTATCGTACGACATATCATATATATACATCATATCATATATACGATATATCATATAATATATCAAACCCTAAACCCTAAAGTGGTATTCTCAAGAATTCAAGAATTTAACCCAGACTGTGCATTCTGATTATTTTGGACGCAAGGAATTGATTGGTAAAAACCCTGCAAGCGTTAATTATATTGCCAAGGAGGGAGACACACATACTTCCTTCCACACCAACATACACACACGCACACACAAACTCACACCCACTACACCTAACCTCCCCCCCCACACACACACGCTCGCACCCTTTCCCCCCCATACACACACACATACACACACTGACACCCACACACACACAGCCAAACTCACACCCACACCCGCACCCGCACCCACACCCACACCCATCCCCGTATGTGGGCGAGGCAGGATTCAACCCAGACTTCCCCGCCATTTGTTTAACCTATGCAGCGTGTTGAGCGTCATTCGAAAACCCTGGAAATGTTATATTATGCGGGGTCCGCATAGGTCGTCCCCACGCCAATTTTGTCACCCCAGACAGTGCCAATTAGCTATTCACCCATTTCAAAGCCCCTTATACCTCATCTGGATGTAAGATACTTAATATATACTAAACCATTGACATTTGCTGGAAATTCGGCACTCTGGGGGGCTGCGTGGGGCCCGGTGCGTCTTTTGCACCCACTTTGGCAGGGAAAAGGTGCATTTCTGAAGTCGCCCTGTTCGACCTCTGCTTCAGGATATACGCATTATAAATATTATATAACAATGCTGCAATGTCGAATTTGGGGCAGGGGTACTGGGAATGCCGGCGAGTAGGAGGCACTCAAACAAGGGACAAAGGAGAAAAAGAAAGAAAACATATGTCGCTTCATATCTGCGGCGAGTTTCATCCCGTTTTTGTTCTCAGAGTTGCAGGGTTGAATACAGGTTACTATAAAATTGAAATGGGGCCAATCCGTGGCCTGGTCGGATTTTGGTGCAAATCTGTGTAGCGGAAAATGCAAGCAACTTTTGCTTGTTGGCACTGTTTGGCTTGCAAAGGGGTGGAGGGCCGATCATGGGGACGATCATAATATGATGTATACTATTATATGATATTATATACTTGTAATATGATGAGGGCGCCTCGCACCCTAGTACACACGCTTGCTCACACATTGACACCATGTACGCCCAACACACGCAGGTCCTGGTTACACACGGCCTCACGCTGCGCATCTTCCTCATGCGCTGGTTTCATTGGTCTGTGGACGAGTTCCTGCAGGTCTACAACCCCGCCAACTGCGATGTGAGTGTGAGGTTGTACGTCGTTGAAGAGGTGTGCCTGTCCGCACCTCTGATGGAGTCTGCGGTGCAATTTTAAGTCAAAATCCTGCCGTGCGAATAAAAATTTAAAGCAACTTAAAAATGGCCCAGATGTACTCAAGTGCTGGACTGCCTACGATCACAGCGGTGCATCAAGCCAGGTTTTGATTTGAGGGAGCGGTAAGCATCATAAAAGGCGAAGTACGTAAGCAGACTAAGATTGACTACTAAAAAACAATAAATATCTCTTGCCGGGAGGGGTTACCGATGGCACAGCTTCTGGCATATGCCGGTTTGCTGCATTGACATGCTCATGGCATGAACATTCTTAGGGATGCTTAGTAAGGACTATCAAGGGCAAGTAACGCCTGATGTGTCTTACAAACCAATCATTTGTTTTTGCATAGTCGTGCACGCAGTCGCAAATCCATGCATTCGCACACAGTCATGCACTGTGTTAACAAGAAATGCTTTTCCGCTCCCAATGCGCAGCCTGTGGTCGTTGAGAAGCTGCCCTGGGAAACTGTGGTAGAGATCCAGAACCAAAAGTATGCGCACGCCAAGCATGTGTACTACATCACCTCCAGCAGCATGGCCAAACTCAGGGGGTGCCAAGTGGACATGTGCAGCTACATGCCTCGCCACTCGGGACGCATCAAGGTGTGTGTGTGGGTGTGGGTGTGCCTGTTGTGTGTGTGTGTGATTGTGTGCCTTTGTGTTCATCATGGAGTGGTTGCAGATTGCTGGCGTGCGTTGTAGTATTTTCGCTGCTCCAGAGGCATAATGGTGAGTGTATGGCTACATGCTTCACTTTTTCACTACGCGTCAGAGCACACAAGGAACGCTTAGCATCTGACCATGTCATCCCACCGTCTCGCATAGCATTTGGCGTTCATGATTGCCCGTGGTTGGTGTGACTGCCTGGCGTCAGCGTCTCTTTGATCCTGTCAAGCCAAGAACGTGTGACTGGTGTGTGAGACTAGCAGTTGCAACTGGTATATGCAGCTGTCTTTAAGATACTGCAGAGGTATATCTTAGCTTTACAATTAGCTCAACTTTAAAGTACCTGACGCCAGTGTGACCATGGCAGCAGAGAGATTGGTGGAAGGACACCGACAGATAAACTAATGCAGGTCACCTCCAGCCTGGCCGGTCACAAGCTGAATTGGGGGATCAACAACACAGGCATTTGAAGTCACGACCCACATCAGTCTAGGTGCAGGAGACATTTAGGTATTGATTTATGCACTCGCATTGTTCAGGGTTAAGCCCTAACTCTTTCACCGGGTGCAAAGGATTTGGCTGCTGCACCACAAACAGCACGCAAATGCGCCGTGTCCAGCGCTGGCCAGAGGGAGCCTTGACAAACCGATCCCTTGGCGTTTTTACTGACAAGCAGGTGCCTTTTGTGAAGTTGTGTACCTACCAGGGACAAAGGATTAGCCCTGCAGAAAGTGTGATTACTCTCCTCTTGAGTGCCGTTCTCTCCAGCCCCCTCCCCCCCCGGCCGAGTTCACCATCCCCTTCAAAACTGTGTGTAATCTCAGCACGAAGGAGCAGCACACCACGTGTTCAGCCCCAACATGCTCAACGTGCATCCTTGTCCGATCTTATTTACTTATATACTCTCAATGCTCAACATGCATCCTTGTTCCTTACCTGTGAACGTTCTCAGGATAAATGGAAGGCTCAGCGTAAGCGAACAGGCCCCCCCAGCGCACAGGCCCAGAACTTCAACGATAGGACAAGGCACAGTTCAGAGCAGCCCCCTCAGAGCATGTTGCAGATCTTACAGCCCCTGCAACAGCATTCCAGCCCAACAGCATCAGAGTCAGAGGCCGCAAGAAACCATTACAATGGACACATGAAGGTGAGGGGATGTACGCACAGAAGATTACATGACTGCGCTCACAATGGCAAGCTGAAAAATGTGCGCACATATTGTATACGTGCATGTGGCATGTGTAGGGATGGCCAGATCTACGCACACACACATATATATGTATTTATGTATGGTGTTTATGTATGTATACAGTGTATGTCCAGTATTTTTAGCAGATAAATCTAGACATACGGTCATGTACAGCGCACACATAGATGTATTTATATATGGTTCTGGCCATCCCTACATGCTGTGTTTCTGCGTGCAGCATGTATGAGCAGCATGTCAAGCAGGTACATGGTATGTGATATTCTCAAAGTTCGGTTCGTTTCTACAAATCAGGATATGTGCATTGTCTGGTTGTGTGGCCAATTGTAAGGTTTCAAGGGGTCATGTGCCTTTGTGCTTGAACAAAATGTCTCTTCCGTTGTCTGCCATGCCTCACAGCACTTGGGAGACAGCAACATCCTTCCCAGGCATGGCTTCAAGAACAAGGAGGCCGCCCAGCAGCAGCTGCAGCACCAGCAGCATCTAGCACATTTACAACCTCCCCTCTCGTAGCACACGGGTTCACTGCACCTCGCTCATAAATCTGCACTCTCGCCGTGATCCCAGCGTGTGGGTATGTGTGTAGTACAGGTGCACGGATGCACTTGCTGATGTATATGTCTGTATCGAGTTTTAAGGTGGTGATTGTGCTTCTGGCTACAGCCTGACACGTACAGCTAGCTGTGTTCTGCCCATATTGATTAGGTTTTAGGATCAATTTGTGGATACTTGGCTGTGTGCTTGGGTGACATACAGTGTAGACTCATAGAGCAGCACATTTGTTGACTTATACGTTGTACATTAGGCCACCCTTTCTGTGGTGTGTGTATGTGTGTGTATGTGCGTGTGTGTGTCTGCATTGAATTTTGACGCCTCCAGATTGCACTGTGACTACAAACTAGGGTCGCACGTAAATCTGGTCAAAAAACTGGGAATGTTTTTCCAGTTCCTCATATATTGTGGATTGTGTCAATGTGGATGAAAGAATGTGTTTCAAGTTAAAGATACAGAAAAGTTACTCCTTTGTTGCCCAAGAAAGGTTTTGAGCTGTATGAGAGGTGATGTTCTCGGCTTTCATTGCCCTTGTACTTAGGGGATCATTGCGTTTTGAGCAATAAATATTGAATGAATGAGCACTCTATGTTTGGTATAAAAGCCTTAAATTGAAGTCGCTGTGACTTACAGTGTAAAAAGCGAAGAGGATACGAGTGATTTTTTATATGGCTGGTGCAATTCAACGTGCACGAAGAAGCAAGAGAAGGGTGCACAAATGCATATAAAAGCCATTCATCAAATTAGGAGAAGAAACTTTTCAACGATGGTTAAGATTCTTTTGCAGCCAGTGGAAGAATTCCTTCCCCGCCCGTGCTTCATTGGTATTCTCAGGTAATGCGTCGTCGTGGAGCTAAGGTTAGGTTACATAGATATTTGGCCTTCTATAGGTTGAGCAGCCATGCCAGGCTGGAGGCCTTTGTAATCCAAACTAAACTAAATTAAATTATATTTGGCCTTCAGCCAGGTAGTTTGACTGCTCAGCCTGCTGGTCATTGCCAGCACCACAAAAAACAAGCGGACCTCTCTGACAGAAAGAGCACATGAGTCTTGTTCAAGAAAACGAGTAATTTCAGAAAAATAGAAACCATTAGCTTCAAGGGATACAAATGTCTGTGAAGAAGCGCCCAAAAATATTAATCATACTTGGCTCTCGTCGTGGAGATAACATCTCTAAAAACAAGGGTCAGTGAAGCAGTAGGCTATCATCCTGCCCACTTTGAAAGCCTAGCTACTGTATTCTAGCAAGGCTTACAGTACTTGTCAGGCTTTTTTCTAGCGGCACGTTAGCAATGATGGTACGCCGCGGCGCCAACCATTCCCCATTGATGTCTGATTCTCTTCTCTTTCAAGTTAATGGAGGAAGTACGGTACATGATTCCAAGGTCTTGATTTATGTGGGCAGTGCGTGGTTTTTCCACTACCTATACAGGTATCTTGCTTTCCTTTTTGGGCCAGTGCCTTTCACTACCTGCGTAGGCTGATTTGTTTAAAGGCGTTACTACCGTAGTGACCGCCACCTACTCCTGGCTTCCTAGACAGCACCAGCCCGAATGAGCTTACACTGGGCGGCCGATGAGTTCATATTCCCCACTTGCCTTGTTACGTTAAGTTTATTGCTGGCTTAGCCCAGCAAAAGACTCTTAAGCCCCTCAGTCTGACATAGTATATGGCTTCCGGTTACCCCTTTGTAAACCCTAGAAAGCATCAGCCTACCACACTGCATTACACTGCATCACCCATAAAACCATCTGGTACCTGATATTACAAGTAATTTGAGTTGGCTGTTTTGAGCCCATTCTTGCTTGCGAGCGATTAGTGCAGTCGTTTTCCCCAAGTCATCATGACACGAAATGCTGCCAAAAGATCCTAACACATTTAGCAAGAAGCCACTGGCAGGAATTAACGAAGGTAGAGACAAGGCGCCTGTTTCACCAAGCAGGCAAACACAACAGTCACCAAAAGAACTGGGCATTGGTACCTGAATAAGTGGCAATCCTACTCTGTACATCCCCTTGCAGCTGGTAGATGCAGCTGGTATGGTACCAGATGCGGACTAGTACCCCTTTTCCCTTTTCACACCAGCATCAAAGTTCAACACTGCTGTACAGTAATATTGATTACTGGTCAACCTCCATCTGCTGCGCTTCTTCCAAGTTCTCGTCTGAATCATCCGTGCATCGCTGGAGCTCCTCTATGACGTGGAACAGCAGCGCAAACTGTTGCCGTCGTTTCTGCAGGTATTCATGCAGGTGCACTTCCAGATTGTGAGGTTACTTCGAAAACACTGGCAATCCCTTCCCTCTCCAATACCTTCATATGCATTCTATGTGCAATCTGCTTGTTTTTCCCCTAGTTTAAAGCTGAGACTTGCTTGACATCAGCTTGTGTAAGCCATGTGTTCCATGCGCTACATTAACAAATACGAGTTGTTGTTGCCTCTTTTGAAGAGAGGTAGGGAATAGGAACACGGGTTGGAGGTTTGCCCCACATCTTTCCTTTGTATGTGATCTCTTCCCTGGCAAACAGGCGTCAATGCTTGTCATCACTTGGAGTCTTGTTCTCACACATAAGTGGTATGCTGATTGAACCCGCACCTGCATGGTGGCTGCCACTTTGCTGCCTTGAGCAGTTATCCTCTGAATACTGGCATTCACACGGTCTATCTCTGCCTGGGTCGCTGCCCGAGGAGGATGCTGCACAAGCAAATGGCGGAGCACCTGCGCACAGCAAAGGAAGAAAGGTTACAATTTTTTGCGCAGGCGTGTAAGCTTCCATGCACAATCAATTGAAAGATGTCGGTTGCATGATCACAGGGGTGCAAGTCATCGGAGCTAGTGAACTGAGGAAAGAGCTCCAGTAAGATGCTTCAATACGCACTATCAACATATCAACTTTGGTCAAGTACACCAAAGAGAACTTGCAATGGAAGTTACTGCGTTTAGAAATTGTTGGATGAGGCAGTACATTATATTGTAAGCAACTTATTACATCATTAGCACACAAAGGCCAGCGCTATTCCTCCAATTGTGGGCCTTACCCCAAGGACTGCCTAGGAAAAGCGGGGTGCCATGAGTGAGGAGAAGCATAGAACACACGGAGAAATGTGCTGCCCTAGATCAATTGGGCGCAGTGTGCACGCGTGCATGAATCATAGGTGTGACACAATTCAAGTCGGAGGAAAGTGCTGAAGCGTCATGTGCATTCAGACATGCCGGACGCCAAAACTTGCACAATTTCTTTCAGGAAGACCCATCTTCAAGCGGCTAAAAATATGCCATCGATCAGGAAGGTAAAAGGCAAGAGAGAGGAGCACAATCTCTGTCATATAGCGCGATTGTTTGCCTCTCTTTTTCCTCAAAATTTACGGGCGACCACAGGCAGACATTCACAACAAGTACGACTTACATGGCCACAATTTCTAAAGATTTACATGCAGAGCTTCTTGCACAATCATTGCTTGTACATTCATTGTATGCATATGGTCATGGCCGACTGAATCACTCGTACCTCGTATTCCTCATTGTGTTGCCGCACCACCCGTGCTTGCTCAAGCTCCAGCTTCTTGGCTTGGATGTCCACTTTTGCCTGAGCGGAGTATCAAGCGGCGAGGCAGTCAGAGCCAGGCACAGGCAAAAACAAGAAAAATCTTTCCTCACGTCTAGTACTCACAAGGACATCTACAAGAGTTCCTTAGTGATATAAGCAAAGGCAAAAATGGGATTCGAAGTGAACGCACATGCGCAAGGACATGCAACACTCACGTGCACAGACACATACGTGCACACATACACATACACTCACATCATGGTACGATGGTCGAATGATACACCACCACCCTCACCATTAGCACCAGCATGACAACATAACCGTTCTACAATGCTGGAGCCATTTATAGGACCAGGCTTTTTTAAGGCAACACGACTGGCATTCGTAAAAGCATTTTTTTATCTTGTCATCAGCTTACATCAAGGATACGCGTCAGACTGGTGCTCGCACCAGCAGGGCACCACCAAATAGGAAAGCAATTGAACAGACGCAAGTGCTCGCACCGGCAGGGCATCACCAAAAATAACTCCATTGAAAAATTCCAAGTGCCAGTGACACACACACACACCTGCTCAATCTCAGCTTCAAGCTGTTGCTGCTTGCGGATGTAGCTTTGCTGCTCACGCCTGTTCGCATCTGCTATGGCGTGCAGCCTCTCAAACTGTAGCAAGCATGAAAGGAGAGTCAGTGGGGGCGCTGTCAGTGGGTCATACATAAAGAGACACAAACAGGGCACTGGTCTCCCTAGCACCACACATCTACCTACAAAATCCATCCAATAAAGTGACAAAAGGTGACCTTGCTTTTCCTTAATGTAAAAGTGCTTCCATTTAGTTACGACTGAGGTAGGCGTGTGCAGTGCTGCGTGTGCACCTGCAGCTGGATCATTGTTGCCTCTCGCACAAACTGCTCATGGGCCTGCTGCGTGGATTCAGGTGATCCCCTCTCCGCTTCATCACACAGCTGAATAAACCTGCGGAGTTGATTTGCGTGCAGGAGCGTATGTGCTTGTGTGTGCACGCAAGTGTTTGTGTGCAAATGTTTGTGTACATTTGTGTGTTTGTCAGGACCTGCTGTATGAGCGTGAGAGTGCAAGGGCGCGCGCGTGCGTGTGTGTGCATGTGAAAGATGCTCTTTTGTGGGTGTGTATGTGCGTACGTGTATGTGTACGGGTGTACATGAAGCATCTGTGTGCGCATGAGCAAGCAAGAGGCACAGTAGGCATACATATATAGCATATGAGGTCTACCTACTTCTTTGTGAGCTTTCTGAAGGGAGGCTCTCCTCGTGTGACAGATGTTTGTGTGAGAAACCGTTGTCGAACAATCTGCTCCTCCTCTACCTGTTTTGTGAGTTTGCATGCGTGCATTCGTGTGTGCGTGTATGTGCATGAGTGTGTGCATATGTGTATTTTGGAGGGGTGTGTGCGTATGTACGTGTGCGTGTGTAAATTTACGTGCATGCGTGTGTGTATGTGCGCGTGCGTGTGCCTGTGCGTGTGCACCCGTGCACGCTTGCGTGTAAATATTGTGTGTGTTTGTGTGTGTGTGTGTACATGTGTGTGTGTGTGTGCACATGTGTTTGTGTGTGCATGTGTGTGTGTGTGTGTGTGTGTGTGTGTGTGCATGTGTGTGTGTGTGTGTGTTTGTGTGTGTGTGTGTGTGTGTGTGTGTGTGTGTGTGTGTGTGTGTGTGTGTGAGCGTGACTGGTGGACATGGTCGTCATGCGTGCAAGCAAGCAGTATTAGTGATCTTGATTCAGAAATGGACAGTCATGAACAAAAACCTGGCTTAGCGCTCCAGCACGGTTGACAGGTAGATTCCTGGCTTGAGCCATCCTTTTTGAATTTAATCCAGTATACAGGCCAATTTATTTACCAAACCATAAAACGTGAACTTTTTTCCGACTTTTCAACTTGATCTTCGTGTCATTTCATAATTTATTTTCCGCTGTATCTGCTCATGGCTAGCCGATTAATGTCAATTTGACATGCTGAACATGCTCAGACCTGGCCAGATTACCACGAGAAGAATGGCACCGCACAGCCCCAGAATTCCTGCCAATATACAAGTAGCCAGTAGCAATGGTGCACACAGTCCTGGTACGGAAAATATTGCACGGAAACACACGACATGCACACACACACA
>Ga0307960_1002262_pt1 | contig 11489 bp, 9 predicted proteins | sample OrgLakmetagen542_FD_201832 | JGI IMG/M metagenome (GOLD analysis project Ga0307960, IMG submission 201832) | Saline water microbial communities from Organic Lake, Antarctica - #542 | ecosystem: Environmental > Aquatic > Non-marine Saline and Alkaline > Saline | place: Antarctica: Organic Lake... | reverse complement strand
ACTCACCACTCACTCACCACTCACCCACCACTCACTCACCACTCACCTCTCACTCATACTCACTCACCACTCGCTCACCACTCACTCACCACACGGGCATCTGATCTTGCATGCGCACAAACAAACAAATGTGTTGCCAGGTCAGCCTGAGCAATGAGCATGTGCTTTGCAGGAGGGTCGGCATAGGGCCAACAGTTTAGACACACTGCAACATCCAGTGTTTCAGGCAGTACGGACATTGCTGCAACAGACCCGCACGTTCAAATGTATGTTCAACCAGCATTAGCTCACTTTGTCGCTGCTGCTTGCAAGTCAGCTAAAGCAAGGTCGGTCTGGCCGAGCGCGTGCCGCGCAGTGCCCCTCCTAAAAAGGGCCTTTGCATTCTCGGCTTCGATTTTCAGCACCTGTGACAACACAAGAACAGCATTCACAAAGCAGATAAATTTAAAAGAGATCAATTGGGGGTCTATATTGGCTATTATAAATTAGGGGCTCAAAAGTTGAAAGAAACAACTTGCGAGTTGTATCCAGTGTGTTGCAATTCAAGCTCACATACATAGGCCAATCGAGGGACGGCACTCCTGTCGAGCTCTCTGTAGCCACACCATTAAGGCAAGATGCACTAGAAATAAGTAGGGTTGGCCAGAACCATACATTTTTAGGTATATACGGTGTACATACGGTATTTTTAGCAGGGAAATCACCATACATACGGTCATATACGGTGCAGATATACGGTTCTGACCAATCTTAGAAATAAGAGAAGGGGGTAAAGGTCTAGACAAGGGCTGCTAATACTGAGCCCAATTTGACAAGCTCCCGATCAGGTAGATGCTCACACAGAGAAGCACTACTACTAGGACTATTGCATGTCTAGCTTAGAAATCCCAGCAAATGCAAGTCGCCTTTGTAGTGGGACCACTTTGGCGCCTTGCTTAGCACAATCTCGAGGGTCTAGCCTAGCCAATAAAGAAAGAGAAAAACAACGCAGGCAGTGAAAATCACTCCCCACATCAATTATTATTAAGGAAAATCCAAGTCTCACCGCGAAGCAAAATTTAGTGTTTTGAAATGGACTTAATTTGGCGTATTGTCAAGCTCAATAGAACAATAAAAGGGAACTTTTCCGCTCTTAAGATGCTCTCACCTCTGAGCAGTTGTAGATTGCAGTTTGGTAATCCTTGGACTTTATTTGGCACATCGCCATGTTTAAGTGGATGGGGAGCTTAACCTGATTTGCCTGCATACATGCAAACCATACGATGCTGAATGTTATACAATGTCAAATGCAACAAAAACTCAACTAGGTTAGTCTAATTCAGTGATGATCCTCCTGAACTCAACCGATATTCCAATTGTAAAATGGGGGATGTTTGTGGTTCTTGGTACCAAAGTGGCTCTTGTTCCTTTAGTGGTATGTGTGCACAATTCTTTCCTAATGCAAGCACTAATAAGTGTTGGATGGAATAAAGCATGTTTTTTGGTCGGCCAGCATTAGGTGAATGTGGTGGCAATATTAAATGCTTGCTGCAGTGCAATTTTAAACAAGCTTGGCCTTATTATGTGAAGCTAAAGAGGTAGACCCGACCGATGGCACACAAGCAAGGGGCCACACGCAAGCAATCGTTTGATGCAGTTGACTTGACAGGACATGAGATATGAGAAAACGAAAGGGATCAATGAGGATCAGCAGGGTTGCAGGCTTGGCCTGGAATCCGCTCCCGATGAGACTTATGGTACTGGTACTGGAAGAGTACAACTGGCTTGGCAATATGTTGGAGCGGTCAGCCTGAGCACATTGCCGTGCACTTATTGCACTTCACATAAGCTTTGCCCCAAAGCACAACACGACAACATGAATAATCAAACACGCATGACGTTCACTTGAATGAGTAACACACCTTGTCCTCGTAAAAGCCCTCTAATTGAATCATAAAGTCTTCATCCATGTATGATAAAGCCTGAGACATGTTGTAAGATGTGTGTTTGTGTGTAAGATGTATGGGCGTTGTCAAGCTCAATCACGGTTTTTGTGTACGACAATACGACAATGCCTGAATTGCAATACATTGAGTATGGGTACATTGAGCACGCGTGTACATTGAATTGTACATTGAGTATGCGTGTGGAAAATGTGTGTGCAATTTATAATTAAGGGACGCGTTTTGGGTACGGACAAACATTTTTGAGCAAAGGTACTTTACAGATGACCTCCAAAACTAAGCAATTGATTCACCACTTCTTTGGCAGTCAGAGGATCAGTCGGGAACAGCGGAAATTGTCCGAACCTACTATTTAGCCAAAATTAGAGCGGCCGTACCAAAACCTAGATGTATGCTCGCCACAGCATAGATAGACCGCACGCGTAACAGAACACCTCCAAATATTATTCTCAGATCACCAGATCACCAGATCACCATCTGTTATAGATAACACACCCACAGACTGTAACAGACATTTTAGGTAGTCCTGGGCTACTATTATGTAATAGCTGCAGGCACAGCCTCAGGACCTGCGCACCTCATTAGTAAACACGTGTTTCCTTGCAAAGCATCCCGGAACCCGCCATCCGCAAATAGCTGGTTGCCCTGTACACGACCCTTTTATTCACAAAAAGCAACGTCCTGCTCACCACAGCATACTAGGACAAGGCTTCCCTGAACTTGCCCTCCGCAAACAGCTGGTTGCCCTGTACACGACCCTTATCTCTTATTCACAAAAAGCACGTCCTGCTCACCACAGCATACTTGGACAGGGCTTCCCTGAACTTTCCCTCTGCAAACAGCTGGTTGCCCTGTACACGCCTCTGCTCAGCTCTTTCTAGCCGCTCCTCAAACAACAGCCCTGAAACATTGGCTGCCTGCAAGCATACGTGGAGGTGAATGCTTTCTGCACATGTCTCAGCTCTGCACGTATGTGTGTTTGTGTGTATGTGTGTGTGTGTGCGTGTGTGTGTGTGTGTGTGTGCACGCGCGCGTGCGCGCGCACGTGCGTGCTCTACATCCGCCTCTGCACAGTTGCTAGCTACAATTGCTCCCCAAACAGCAGTAATGAAGCATCAGGTGCCCGCGAACGTTTTAGGGTGTGTGTATGTGAGTGTATTTGTATGTGTGTGTTTGTATGTGTGTTTGTTATTCGTGCAGGTCTGCACATGAATGTGTGTAAGTGTGTGTCTCTCTCTGGTTCTTCAGCCAGGTGCAGCTCGCCAAAGCCCACCGTCTCACCTTATTTTGTGTAGGTATAATGATAACGGGTCAATCACAATTGACCACAAAACCTTCAACCTGTGCAGGGAGCTCACCGATTCATCAGCCTGCTGCGGCTCCTCAAAGCCCACCATCTCCACTTCGTAGGTAAGCAAAGAAGCCGGCGGAACAGAGGGAAAAGAAAAGCTGCCAGTTGCACCGTAGCCATAGGAGGGATCCTGCGTGTGTATTTGTGTGTGCATGTGCATGTGTAAGTACGTGTGTGTGTGCATGTGTGCGTACGTGTGTGTGCGTACGTGTGTGTGTGCGTGCGTGTGTGTGTAAGTGTGTGTGCGTGTGCGCGCGCACATGCGAGCAAAGCAGTTGCGAGGCCCTCCATATGCTTGAAAAGGGCCTCGTGATGAAGAAAGAAGTACACGGCATTTGGCTGTTTGCAACAAGCGCAATGCAGCTTTAATACGTTGGTCAGTATGTGTAGAGTCGGTGGCCGATTTTTCTTCTCAAGCATGCATGCGCACTCGAAGGCATAAACACATACACAAATACCTGTATGTAGACTATCGCCTTTTCTCCCACACACATTGTCGCCACAGAAAGCCACAGTCCTGTTTCCTTTGCTGAAGCATCTGCACAGGGCGCAATGTGTGTGTACGTGTGTTTGGGTCAATGTGTGTGTGTGTTTGTGTGTGCACGTGTGCGTGCGTGTGTGCGTGGGTGCGTTTGATTCAAGAGCCCACCGGTGTCCTCTCAAAGTCCCGGTTTAGCATTCTAAAAAGTTCCTGACAGTCACACGTTTTGACTGATGGCTTAATCTGTAATCTCTGTAACGGTTCCAGAAGTGAGGCCAGGGACCAATCAAGCCAGTCATGAAGAAAACTTCCTTCAGCAATTATTAAAAAGACTTTATCTCAGGTTCAAGAAGTGAAGCAGCCAGGAAGGACGAGAAGAACACTTTGACCCTGGTTGCATCAGAAGAGGGGGCAAGTACAGGGCGTGCTTTCATTATTTGATTTGTTTGACGCACAGAATAAAAGAGTGTTGGATTGAGATTCAACACCCCTTGCATGACACCTAAGATTTGCTTCATCTCATACAAGAGACTGAGTTTGAGTAGACTACAGCTAAATGTGCACGGCATTTTTCCTGGCGACAGATAGATGTGCACGGCTCTATCTGAGCGACAGCTCAATGTGCACAGTGGCAGAAAGGCTCAACGGTGCTGTCCATTTGCTTGGTTGATACGGAAATTGGCTTTCGACGCCTGCGTAGTTGTATTTTTAAAGCATTACTCACGTCTGCCTGCAACCACTCTGACAGGTTGCTGTGACTGGGACTCTGTGCGTGTGTCCATAAAGACGCTCCCGTCTTTTTGCAAGCGGCCCACGTAGTGAACTGTACACAGTAGCGTGTCGAGTGATTGTGTGTGTCTGTGTGTGATAAAGTGTGCGTTCATGCATGCGTGCGTGCGTGTGTGTGTATGTATGTGCGTGCGTGCATGTGTGAATGTGCGTGCGTGTGTGAGTGTATGTGCGTGCGTGCGTGTGCGAGTGTGCGTGAGTGTGTGTGTGTATGTGTGTGTGTCACATGCATAAGTCTGCTGCAGATTTTGTACAAATGTACATGTGCATTTTAACTTCTGACTTCAAACGCTAACGCACCTAGGCAGCGTGAAAACTGTGGGGGTGGGTTTCCCTGGCCCTCCAAGAGCACCTTTTTAAACACACCGCCATCCACCGTCACAGGAAGCATGTCCACTTCTTCCTCAGGGGGGCTCAAAACAATATTGCTACACTGTTGCAAGCTACCATTTCCTTGCGCATTGCCCTCAGCAGTGACTGCTAACAACTCAGGAGCCGTTAAACTGGCATGCTCCCCTGTGATTTCTGTGGCCGTATTCCCCATACTAGTCACGATAATGTTACAATTATGAATAAAAAAAATTCATTATCATTAGGACAATTTCCGAACAAGAAAAGCTAGCGCGGAAGAAAAAAGACTGACGCATCCCTGCTCTGAATACAACTAATACAATAAATTCAAAACCTTGTTCGCAAACGGCCGGAAGCTCGGAAGCGATCGAGGCTGTCTTCCGTCAAACTGCCTAGATGAGCACCACCTGCCCTGAGCGCACAAGATGGGCTATGGGCTGGTACCGTACAATAAACAGGTCATCTCTCCGCATGTCCACCGCCATGTCCCTGTGTGCGGCATATCGCAGGCAGATTTGTGTAAGGGCATTGAGGGGCAGCTATACATGTTACTTATTTACACTGATTTACACTTAATTACATGCTCCCGCTGCATAACTTGCGAAAGGATACAGATCAAGCAATCTTTGTATTGTGTTTTCTAAACGAAACGGGTTGCTATCCAAGCCATCATTCCAGTTTGCTTCATTTTTGACATTTGGTGCCTTGACGCATGTTGCGACAGACGAATTCAGACGGGCTCTAAGTGTGAGCCAGAAATTGCATGAGCAAGTATAACCCATTTAGAGGTGAATCCATATTATTCCACCCTGGAAGCTCAAGGTTACAATTTCTTGGGTTCGAATGTCTGAAGTGTAAACCTAAAATCAGGCCAGCCATCCCTGTGAGAGTTCTTGCCCCAAAGCCGAAAAGTACATTTAAGTATGCAGGACCCTTAATTAGATATATCTAAGCACCCCTGCACACTCAGTTTGTGGCGGGAGGTGCCCAGGTGGGCAGGGTGGAGATCCCTGCCAGAAAGTGGATTTCCAAAAGCTCCTCCCCGGTACCAGCAACTTACCAGGGGTGTTTGCAATAATATTGGGGACGTTTTCGTGAGGGTCCGGGGTCTGGGGTGAGGGTCCGGATTTGGACCCCCTTTTGGCAGGGAGGCTACAAAAAGCCTTTAACCGCACTTGACGGAACCCGAGCGTTTTTGCGATGCGTTAGACATTCTTCTTATCATTAAAAATGAACTTTGACTGGCGCTGGAGCGCTCTGGCCGACAGCTAGGTCACACCTGGCAAGGGTCTACTGCAAAAGTTGTGAGCAGATGGCATTGAAAATCTCAGCTGTCGTTGCCCACCATAACCCAGCCCAGCATTCCAGACCATAATACTTGACAGGGCATGCCTTGGAAGCATACTAAAGGGCTTCTGACCCTCAGGTGGTGGCCAGAAAGCCTGTTTTCAGGGTTTACATTTTGGCCCAGCAAATAGGCCCACACACTAATTCCCATACAAGCAAAATTCCAAACCCCTGTATTTCCTTTGATGGGTTGGTTTGACCCTAAACCTACCTGAGGAAAAAATAAAAATTTGGACAAGAATCCGTGTTTCTACACCTGTGCCACCTTTCTGGCAGGGAAATGGCACAAATTCAGCCCCCCACTCACACCCTTGACCCCAAACTCATTAATTTTTATCAGAAATGTTACATATTTGTATGTATAGAAACCATTGTGTGACCTCAGATGTGCACTTCAGGAAAGGGGCATTAACACCCCCTTTTTGGGTGGGCTCGACTGGGTTGATTTTAAGTAATCATCATGAAACAAAACATGCTGCAGCAGTTCTCAGGGCGGTCTCCTTGTGTTAAAAAGTATGAAAACAAGTTGCCTGTGTTGCAGCGCCTTCGCGGATGATATTCAAGAAACTGAAAGATCCTGGCGCGGCCTGATTGAGTATGCTGTTGCTCTCGTTGAGCTGAGAAATTGAAAGATCCTGACGCGGCCTTATTGAGTATGCTGTTGCTCTTGTTGAGCTGAGAAAATCTGAGAAGCGCCTCCTGTTCAATCTGCTGGATTTGGCTTGACAATATCATGCAACATGATGCCAAGCCTAAATCGACCATCAGAGATGGGGGGAGCTGTAAGACTGTGTTTCACGCCGCTATAATTTCAGTGTCTGACTCTGTGTCGCCCTCAAGCCCTGAATAGTGACTTGTAAAGAGGGGGAAACGCCTGAGGGCTGTTCTTACACTGAGCAGTTGTAGATCAGAATGTGAAATCCCTGAACTTTAGTTGGCGCTTCGCCATGCTGCATACCAAGTATGTAGTCGCACGTTTGTAACAAGCATGCGCAACTTATGTGTTTTTCCAACAGGATGCCCATCACTTGTAAGCGGCGGCTATTTCAATATTGTAATGATCGTTTGTTAAATTTAGGCTGACAACAGGCCAGAGAAATGCTACGCAGGAATTTAGCGCTTACTCCTTCATTCAGGTTTGCAGTACGCTGCATTGGCCAGAAAGGGAGGGAGGGAATCAGGGGAAATAGGGGGGAAAAGGGAAATGCCCAGAAAATAGACAGAAAGCAAATACATAGAGCACGTTATACTCACCCAACTTGCAGCACAGCCTTATATAAATATAGGAAAAAGAAAAGACACACTTGTTGTCTTTAAACACACAAACAAAAAGGGCAACCAATTTAAGCAAGTGATACACAGAAAATTTCTGGAAAATGTATTCATCATCTGTTGACCATCCCCTACCCTCCCCCTAAGCCACGCGCGAGGCAAGCTGCCGCATCACACACATACAAACACACACAAACGCACACACACACACACACAAACGCACACACACACACACACACACACACACGGAGTCTGCACTCACTCATTCAGCTGCACGGCCCCACAGTCGTCCACAGCTCTAATGAAAACGTGTGTGTTCAGGAGGGGCTGAAGAATGAGGTCATTGCTGGTGCTCTTCTCCGACAGCTTTACCTGTAGCAGAGTAGTCACAACACAAAACATTTTGTGTGTCAGACAGAGCAATTTTACTACAGCCGCAGCCCCACATGTGGTTTCTTTGGTATGCAAGTGCATGTTCCTATCTTAAAGAACAGCAAAGCGTAGGCCAGGACCACAATTTTGATGTGTTTCCATTTCAGGCAAGGGATTTACTGAATTTATGCTCTCACCAAATTTTTAGACCAATCTTGCAGTGCAACGGTCAGTGAAAGCACAGGTCCATCAAATATTTTGCCAAGGCCGTCTGTGTGGCATCGATCCTCCTTTTGCCAGACGTACCAGGGAAGTGAATTCATGTGGTAACTGATCAAGTGTCACTTTCTTTAAATGCCTGCCCAGGAGCTTGAAGTACTCCATGCAGTACACCAGCTCCGACCTGTGGTAATGGCAGGTACATAGTATTGGTGTACAGGGCGAATCTGGCAGCAAACTGGCAGCTTGGAGGGAGCCAGCATGAGCACATGCACCGTAAAATGTACATGGCAACCCCAGCCCTCAATTGATACGCACCTGCTGAGCTTCCTGCTTGCTTCATCATCTGCTGCGATACTAGCTGCAAACTTCTCAATTTTCTTGAGCCGGGTTTTGTGGTACATCTTGAGCAGGAACTTTAGGCGCATGTTCTCCAGGTTTAGCATTATGCGCCGCAACTCCTGGGTTATATCACTCTCTAGTTGTTCTACTAATTCCTCCTGCAAACAGAACAGGAGTTGCACGCTCCTCCTCGCACAAGTTGACAGATACCTGACGGTTCAAACCTGCGCTTGCACCTATGCAACCTCCCATCTGTGCAGTCTTGTACAGCTTCTGCTGTAAAACTATTCTCTAAATCAATACACAGATCCTCGCACTTCAATGAGTGTGCACCTGAGTGTCCAAACCGGCCTGGAGACGGGAAACAAGGTCATCCCGGTGAAACAAGAGGTCTGGGGCATTCTTCTCATTCATGCAGGCCTGCACCAGCAACTCAATGTCATTTCCCGGCTGTTGCTGCTGTGATTCGAGGAAGTCCATGGCTAGCAAAATGTGAAAGTATTATTATCTGAAATTATTTGAAACAAAATGCAGCAGAACGACGTTGAAACCAACCTGCTGCCTCTCAGCCAGGACGAGTCATCTGAGTGCTCCTGGGGCTGCTTTGTATCTGAATTCCTGTGATACGGCAGGTGGGATCTTGAGTGAAGCGTGAGCGCGTGCGTGCGTGTGTTCGTATGTGCATGCGTGTGTGTGCGTGTGTGTATATGTATGTGTGTGCGTGTGCGTGCGTGCATGTGTGTGTGTGTGTATCTGTGTGTGTGTGTGTGTGTGTGTGTGTGTGTGTGCGTGTGCTTGTTCGTTTGTGTGTGTGTTTTGTTTTTATGTGTGTGTGTGTGTGTGTGTGTGTGTGTGTGTGTGTGTGTGTGTGTGAGAGTGTGTGTGTGTGTTTGTTTGTGTGTGTATGCATGCGTGTGTGTGCGTATGTATTTGTGTGTTTGTATGTTTATGTGTGTGTTTATGTGTTTGTGTGCGTGTGTGGGTGTGTGTTCGTGTGATTGTGGTGTTTGCAGGTGGGATCTTGAGTGCAGCATGAGCGCGTGCGTGCGTGTGTGCGAGTGTGTGAGTATATATGTGTGTGTATATGTATGTGTGCGTGCGTGCGTGTGTGTATGTGGGCTGTATGTGGGCGTGTGCATGCGTGCATGTGTGTGTGTGTGTGTGCGTGTTTGTTTGTTTGTTTGTTTGTGTTTGTATGTGTGTGTGTGTGTGTGTTTGTGTGTGTATGCATGCGTGTGTGTGCGTATGTATTTGTGTGTTTGTATGTTTATGTGTGTGTGCATGTGTTGCTGTGCGTGTGTGGGTGTGTGTTTGTGTGATTGTGGTGTGTCCACAAAGTACAGGTGGTTACAGACTGCCACTGGAGGCACACGTGTGGAGGGGGGTCGTCTGTATAGAAATGCTTACGTGTCTGCAGCTTTCCACCACGAATGTACACACAACAGCTATTATTCTGTCAAGTACCTTGATCCTTGCTCTCAACACTTTCACAGGTACCTGGCACCAGTGCTTGCCATCAACGGTGCCCTTCTCCTCGGCATTTTACTGTGGTACAGCCTGTCCTATAGGCTGCTGTAAACAAAGCACACAGGCAGGACAAGAACAAGGCACAAGGCGATCCTTCTTTCTCTGCCGCTCACCTCCCCCTTTGTGTGAATCCATCGCACAGCTCAGCAGGAGCAGCAGCAGCAGGCCTTTGTTTGAGAGGCTTGTCTGACGCAGCAGCACCGAAACCCTTACGCTCTTCGCAAGGGGGGTCTGCTCGCTGAACCCCAAGCCCCACATAAAATTCCTGCGTCTGCACTTGCAGTATCCCTCTCAGCTACAGCTGCATACCACACACACACATACACACGTGTGGGCAAGAAGGCTGAGCCTTGCGTGCAATTCATCACAGCCAGCAGCAGACAAGCAACGGAGTGTGGGCCCCTAGCACGGTCACTTGTGCGGACACGGGAAGAGCTAGCAGCAGGCAAAATACTGAGGGAACCGGCACAGGGGTTGAACAAGAGCTGCAGGTGCGTCTGTTGTGTTGGTGTGTCAAGCCCGCGCACCTACAACGTAAGCGTTTATTCCTCCTGTGGTTGATGCTGCATGTATTGGGTTGGCCAGAACCACACATACATGTATACGGTGTATATATGTATATACGGTGTTTTTGGCGGGGAAATAACCAAATATACAGTCATATACGGTGTGTATGTACGGTTTTGTCCAACCCTATGTACTATGTATGTACTCATGCATGCCCACAGATGGATTATTGCATGCGCACAGATGGACAGTTATAAACGTGGTCAAATTGCATGCATTTCATGCATGAATAAAACACACGGGCACTTCCACACATATAGAATACAGGCAAACTGTCTCAAGTACAAAACAATCGATCATTTTCCAGCCTCAAATCCTAACTCTGCACATTTACGCGTAGGGGCACGAGGATGCTCTCGTACTCACACACACACACATGCATACACACACATACAAACATATAAACACATACGCACATACGCACACTCATGCACAGATACACAAATGCACACACACGCAAATGTACAAACACACACACACACACACACACACACACACACCACGCAGGCGTCCGACAGCGACACCCACATGCGTCTGAGATCTTCAATGAGTAGTGACCGGCAGCAAGGCGCCCCTCCCTCCACTGCCCCCACCATCTCTCCTCACTCCCCAAGGGAAAGTGTGAGGGTGCAAGCTCGCTTACATGCTCAGAGTGTCGTCAAGGCAGCAACGAGCAATGGTGTGTGGTGTGTACGAGTGTGTGTGTGTGTGCGTGTGTGCGTGAATGTGTGTGTGAAAATTTTGTGCAATTGAATGTGCAATTGAATGTGCAACAGACAAGTTGAAGGTCCCTGCGTCCTTTCTCGCATGTGTCCTATTAATTGTGTGTGTGTTTGTGTGAGCGTGCGTGCGTGCGTGTATGTGTAATGTGTGTGCATGAGTGTGTGTGTGTGCGTGTTTGTGTGTGCTAGGGGTAGCTGTATCGTCC
>Ga0307960_1002260_pt1 | contig 11495 bp, 12 predicted proteins | sample OrgLakmetagen542_FD_201832 | JGI IMG/M metagenome (GOLD analysis project Ga0307960, IMG submission 201832) | Saline water microbial communities from Organic Lake, Antarctica - #542 | ecosystem: Environmental > Aquatic > Non-marine Saline and Alkaline > Saline | place: Antarctica: Organic Lake... | reverse complement strand
TCCAAATCAGCCCATCCCATTTGACTGCAGAAAGAAGAGACCATGCCAGCCGCCTTTGTGGCATTCTCCTGGGGGCAACAAGCAAAATGCCAAGTCCAATGGATCCTGACACAGTACGCTAAAATCATATGACCTACAAATCAAAGCTTTGATAAAAACGACTAAAAATTAAAGTAGGCATATTGTTAGCTTAGTATATGTAAATTAGTCCAAGCACACATCTAACCAGAAAGCGTGAAGCAAGCCTGTTCTCTACGTTAACGCCAGGGATGTACTAGCATGTTGCAGAAGAAAGAAAGGCACCAGCAACACAAACCAAACAAGAGCATTGATCTGTAATGATTCATTGGTGCAGGCTGTTGTACATCAGAGATCAGAATAACTTTGAGGGTGGCCTTATGTGGTAGGCAGAAATATGGAGTACAAGCCATGGACAAAGGCAAGCACATCCACGCACACACCTGCAACCTCGAGATCATGCTTCTGTTCATCCCGTATTTTACAGCCACTTCGTCCATGGGTGTCTCATTGATGATCTCATGCAACACAAGCGCCACAAACAGCTTCCTGGCTACCCTCTCATCTTCCTGATCATGTGAGATGAATTTAAGTGGACCGATTACGTACGGCTCATAGCAGGTGCTCATGCAGAGGCTAATTTAAGCACAGAGCAGGTGACTGGAGTGAATAGCATGCAGCTCAGATCTTGTGACTATGCATTTACTGTATATGACATGCAGGATTTGCCAGCCTAACTCTACTACCATGTACCTAGACAAAGCCAAGTGTCTAGCACAAGTTCCACATTCATTGGGCACTGTTTATAATCAACACAACAACAGTGCAGACAGCAGACTCTATACGCGTCCAGCACGTCCACGCGTCCAGCACGTCCACGCGTCCAGCACGTCCACGCGTCCAGCACGTCCAACATGCACACGTAACAGCATTGCAACTGCCAGGGCTGATCTATTCAAAAGCACCAGGGGGTTGTGAAATAAAGGACAAGTTATGATGGCTAGATCCGCTACCTTTTTCTCGTTCTCAAGGGCCCTCTTGTTGACTTTCCCCTGCAACCTGTTTTGCACGTAGCCCTCCTTCACGCCCACCAGCTCCATGACCCTCCTCTGAGCCCCCCTCATGCAGTACAGCATGTCTTGATACCTGGAAAACCCAAGGTACTCAGAATTTTCAAACAAGTTGGAATGCATAAGATATGCAGGACCTGGAATTTCCAGGATGTATGAAGTCCAAGCAAGCTATAGGAATGGTTTCACAACTCGCAGCATTCTTCACCGTGCACGTTTTTAAGCTAACGTCAAATAATTACAAGTACTATCGCGTATCAAAGTGGCTCCTCACCCTGAATAAAGGTAAACAGGTTTCTGTGCCCATGTAATCTTTCTTTTACAAAATGTTTTATGGCGTACATGTTGGCTGCCAATTCACACCGCATAAATCTCTGTCATAGAATCTCACCTCTTCCAGTCGGGTGTGACATCATGGTTGTTGGCCGGCACCACCAGGTAGGTGAGGTGGAGCTCTGTGGACATCACAAACTGATCCCTTGCTCTCTGTAGGTCAGTCCTGATGAGCAGGGCATCTGTAGGGCAGAACAGAAATTTTATGAAGAAGGTGATGCAACCCTTTCCACACAAAGTATGCAATAGGAGCCGCATTGGTGGTGCTGTGCATCATAGAGCTTCTCCACTGCAAATACGAGAACCATTGGATCAGTGTTGATGAACAGCAAGCGTTGCTTTTTTTAGCAGGTACTTGCAACGTCCCCACAACTAAAAACTGAGTTTGAGAATTCTTATAGGCAAGAAAGTTGCAGCCCACCTGCTGGGTCCATCGTGGATGCCAGAGTGGCTTTGCCAAGAGGGGTGGCCAGCCAGCTGCCCTCCCTGCCTGCTGCCTTGTCCAGGCTGCACGCATGCAGGAATGCAGGGAGATGGAATGCCAGCGTTAAAGGTTTACCATATACATGTTGCCTTGCCTGAGGTTGCTAACGCAGGCATGTACGCACCAAGTGAATGGAATGTAGCATTTGCAAAAACAGATACATGCAGTAAAGAGGATAAAGGGGCAGAACGGCGTGGTACAGGGGGTATGAATGATGTAACATAGGTAATTGATGTTGGGTTTGTCTCAGAAATAATAATAAGAAAGATAAACTATGTACAGGCATAGAAGAAGCAGTATCATCTTGTATGGTATAACCAATGTTGGAGGTGAGCTATGGAATCACGAGATGAAAAATGTTCAAGCAAAATCAGGATGCAGTCACGTTAGGGATAGTATTCGCCAAGGTATCCTAGCACCACACCATATAGGAATGCACACTGCAAAGCAGCTAAAAGTGTAACGACAGACGGTACATTGACCTCAACTAGCTTACATGATGAAGCCTGAGGAGTTCAGCCACCGTAGGGCTGCCATTGTAGAACTGGCAGCGACTTCATAACCTTCCACACAGAACAGCAACGTGGACTGCATTGCAGTAGCAGGGAGCGAGTTTGATCAGGGCTGGAGGGCCAACAAACGGCGCGAAACATCAAGCAGTTAACTGCCACTCATTTGTACTTGTGCGCCCTATGTATATATGCTTTGAGCCAACACTGATACAAAGCTGATTTTCTAGCACATTGCTCTGCATGTGATTGGATTGAGTTGGTGCAAAGGTGATCAAGGTCACAGCCTTTGGTGGGAAGCAAGAAGTGGTTTCAATGGGTTGCTTTTTGCGCCCTTGACGTGTGTCCACAATTTCTCTCATTTTTGTTTTTTTATAAAGTGGAGGGACACAAATAATTAGAACTAGAAGGCTTACTGGCCTTTTTGGCTATTATCGTGCCCATGCAAGCATAAAGCATAGTAACATTTTTTGCAGGCAAGCTAGCTTACCCCAATGAACATCTGGATATCTCCACCACTGGACACCGCCCCGCTTGCAACAGCCTGCATGACATGGAAGCAGAGGTACTCTGTTAGAAGGTATTGTATGTCATATTCAGGCAGCTGCCAGACACGTAATATGCTCAAACTTCTGACTGATGAGTGCATTTACTGTACATTTTTGAAAGGTTTTCTTACCAATCACAGAAGCACTGACACCGAGCAAGCACAACCTCACCCACCTCCAACAGGGTGCGCTTCATGCCACGTTTAAGTTTAACCACGTGACCACTGTTATCATGCAAGCACAACGGAGTCCACCCACCTCCAACAGGGCGCGCTTCATGCCACGCTTCTGTTCAACGAGGCACGTGGCAATGGGGGCTGCTGGCTCTGTGACCAGCCTTGCAAGGGATGATGCAGAGTAAGGGCCGTATCCAGGCTGGGACAGGATGATACTTTCTCCTGAGACAAACAAAAAAGTGCGAGAGCTTAAAATGGTTGTGGACTCTCTTGATGGACGCCAACCCTTGTTTCATACAATACCGAGTGCTGTTAACAGGTAATTCCGCTGAGCTACTCTCAACGCAAATAAGAAAGCTGGCTTTTGTAAAAAAGGGTAATGCTGCACTATTGCATTACAAACAGTAACAGTAAAAACCCCTGTCATACAACAAAAGAACAACTATGCAGGCAGAGGAACCACCACTCCACATTGTTAAGAAGGGGAAAACAATATAGGCTTGGCCTGAAATTGGCTCCTAAAGGGAGTTGGTAATGGTACTGGAAGGGGCATGTCTGGTATGGACAACTCTAGCAGTGCAGTTGACGGAATACACATGGATCTAAGGAAGCAAGCTCCTTAACCCTTTTTGAGAACCAAAACCGAAGTCCTTGAAAGGCTAGAGTGTGAGTCATGTAGAAGGTGCCACCCACAACCTATGGGATGCCGTGGAGAGTTATGGTGGCCCCTTAAATAACGGTGCTGTTCATAAGGTTTAAGGTTTCATCATCGTTTGTAATAATTTCCACGAAAGCACAGCGGCATAACTTACGCCACAAAACCGCGCACGCACCTGCATCATCAATTCCTGCTCTTCCAGCCCTTCCTGCCATCTGACGATACCTGCAGGCAAGCACATGCTTATTAGAGTGATATGATGTATGTATTCTATGAGAATTACTCTATAGAAGAAGAGAGCAGTTGTGGAAGATAACGTCTGCCACAATTGGCTTGCGTCAACGTCTTTTTAAAAGTTGCCTGTCAAATCACTCACTTGTCAACGGCAGCACTAATAAACATCCCTGTACGGTGATAATTGCTCTGACAAATTTTAGGTGGCATGCCTGTTGCTGAGATCATAATGACTCATTAAAATAAACTGTCATTGCAAGCAGGTCCGTACTCACTGAGCCACGTCAATGGGGTTGTCCCTGAGTCCAATATAAGGCTTGTAAAACACCACCCTACGGGCGGGAAGGTTCACACCCACAGCCATGGTGGAGGTGCAGCACAGCACACTGACAGCTCCGCTGTTGTAAGCAGTCTCGACCACGTTCCGCTCCTCGATGGACAGACCTGGAGTCATTTGCAAGAGGCAATAGACGCATCTGGGGCCCTTCCTTTTAGTATTTGGCATAGCTTTTATGCAATACCATAACCGACTGTGCATGCAGGCAACCACGCATATACACACACAGCATGTTGACACATGTGAACTCTCACAAAGATCCACACATACACGCTACTGCATGATGCGAAGAGCAAAGCACTTAGCACCTAAGATATAGAAAAGATATGTAGCACATACTGCGAATATCTACGCCTTCTACAATATTTCAAGCCCTCACTCTGTGGAAGCCACAGCTTGTCCCACGAAGAGCAGAATACACAACCCAGCTGCAGTAAGTTCTGAAGCCTGGCTCCTCAACCCAAATGTTTCCATGTAGGTAAATCTACCTGCAACTATCACCATCTTCAGCAACCAACTCTCAATCACCAACCTGCATGATGGAACGCAACTCCCTTGGGCATGATACTCAGTAGGGTGGGATGCACACCCATGATCTGAGCCAGGTCGTGCATAATTGCAGCACGCGAGCCCGGCAGAGGTGCTTGGGCAGAGGGCTGCTGTCTGGATGCCGAGAAGCCAGGTATCATGGAAGCCAAGGAGGCTGCAGAGTGTGTGTATACAGAGTGTGAGGGCACTCAGCCACGACGCAGTATTATAGGCAAGCCCTCATCTCTTGAATTGCAGGTATTTGCTGCCAATATAGTTTTTCTTTCATACATGAAGCAAGCTTCAGAGGATTAATGATTTTCACTCTTGCTCTTGTAATGTAGCTAGCTGGTGTGGAGTAAAGCATGGCATGTGTGAGTGAGCAGCCAAGGGTCCCTTTGCATGCAATAAAATGGACCCGGAAACACGAGATTGGATCTTTCTTGCTTTTCCAATGTGCAGGTAGCAAAAAGTGCCAGTGATGCAAGCTGAATATACCATACTATTAGTGAACATGCCTGCAGGGGAAGCGTCTTGGCCCTTGGTAGGTGTGGTGGCCACCACTTTCTCTGCCACTTGACCCAAATGGCTGGCAATTAGATGGCCCACCCATTCACACTCTTTTTTGCTGGGGCAAAAAATGAGGATGCTATGACCTGGAAAAGGAAACATAGTAGCCTTGTCAGGATGGTCTGGGATGGTTATGTGGTGTCCTAGCAAGCTGGTACCCTAGGAAAAGAAAGTAGCCATTAAAGCATCGTATTAAATGCATTGCGCACGCAGGCACATTGGATTCCTCGATCAGCATGTTGTCCAGCATCTTTAAACATTGCCCTCAGCAGCAACTTATTCCCAAAACCTATCAAACAGCCACCCTGCCACTGTCATAACACAAGTGCCTCGTTACCTAAGCACCTCCCAACTTATTCCATGATTTCTTTGGCAGACAATTGTTAAACACCCACTGTGTCCCGCTCATATGTTAGATATGTATTGAGTACACAGCCAAGCACACCTGTTTCCGTGGTTTCCTTGGCAAGGAGCGCGACCAAGTCAGGGTCACTCTTAGCCCAGGCTTCGCTTGGTGGCTCTAGCTCACGCACGCACACGTCTTTGCGAGGATCCCAGAGCTTGCGACCATCCTGTGAAGTATGGGACAATATGTGCAAAAGTACAATATTTGTGTATAGGCAGGTGCTGGTGAGTTAGGGTTCATTGGGGTCTAGTAAGGTTTTAATAACAGAAAAGCAGCACAGAAGTGTACTGTTTTAAATGAACAACAAATATGTAGTCGAGAGCTGTTTGTCAATGCAGCATTAACGCAAAATCTTGGTATGCGGCTTGCACGGTGCTTACCTTGATGTATTCTGCAAGGGGAACAGGCCTGAAGTCAGTGATGAACAGCCTAGCTCCCAGCCACTTGGCTACCTAAAAGCAGAGCAGGGGTACACTCAGATTGATGCTACGTTTAGGCACTTAGACAATGTATGTGCTTGTATGGAATGGATATGTGAGCAATGACACCAATTATAATTTGATGGCCATGTACTACTCACGACCAATGAATTGAAAGAGCAAATTGTAAACGGATTCGACCGGTATGCTGAAAGAGCTGAAAATCCAAGTTTCCCAGGTAGCAAGCGCAAAATTCATTTCCACATCAGCCAAGCAAAAACAGCATTGCACTTGAGCCACATTACCTTACCCTGAAGGGCATTCGACATCTTTCAACCAAGACCAGATACAGAGCTCAACCAGATAGCAAAAGCCAAAAATCATCAGTTCTCTGCTTCAGCTGTAGAACTGGAGTTCTTGCGTAGTGAACGTAGGCTAAGATCTGGCAGGCACTTTGCATAAAGTGCTGTGTACTCTCGTTTTAGGCATTCTTTTTGTGCCTTGCTTTTGCTCGTTTTTTTTTTTTTTCATGAGGACAAGAGGAGCAGCCTGTGCTGTGGAGGGAGATGCCCCTGCCCCGGCCACAAGGGGCCGTGGCTGTGGCCGAAGTAGGGGCAGAGGTAAAAGTGTAATGAAAAAGCTGGTGTAATGACGAAGCCTACAGCGAACTGTAGCATAGATCTCATGTGAGCAAAAAATATGACCATACATGGCAGGCACATACACACACCAGCGCACCTGAGCAACGTTGGGCATTGTAGCGGACATACCAATCACTTGGACGTCTTCGCGCATGGACAGGCCATCCTCTGTATCATCATCGCCATTAGGGTCTGCACCCCCCGCATAAAATGCACGCACAGGTGAGGACATAATTTGTGACCAGCACAACCAAACATGCACACAGCAGGCTTTGCACGGTATAGCTATACTTATTAACGAGCAGATGGACTTGTTATCGAGCAGACGGAGGCTTTCTTCTGTACTGTCTGTATTTGTACTGCACTGTATGTGTACTTCTTAGAAATAGCTACTTTTATTAAACATTACAAGGTCAGACAGGCAGATTGGTCGCGTTACCTGTGGACGTTTCCATGGTTGCTGTTGAGAATCGCAGCTTGGTGAGGAGCAGCTCTAAAAGATAGCCCCTGCGTGAGAAGATGTGCAGCATTTATATGTGCTGCTGCGTGTAGGCTGTCTGTATGTTGTAGCAAGGGTCAGGCCTAATCCTGAATGGGTGTAGGAATTCACAGGTCTGGCGTGGGCGTTGCATGCAGCAGTTGCCTCGTCCACGTCCATAAGGCTTTTTAGCTGGCTACACTATCAGCACAGAGCTGCATTTATATGCTATAACCAAGAAACCAAGTACATGAAGCCCTTCAATCAAGATGGGTGCCTCACATAGGACCGTCTATCATACCTGCCTGGCTCACTGCAGTTGGAGAGCCCAGCGATTAACAAGCCACACCTTAAGCCCCTGTGACCTAACTTTTTAACGCATGCCAGTAATATAAGTGCACCCGTATGCACAAACTTGCACACTGACCAACTCGTAAAGATTCTGTCTAAAGGATCCAAAGAATACAGATCAGTGCGTGCAGCCTAGCCATCAAGCTGGCCAAGTAAGTTTACAACAAGAAAGATCAGAGCGCAAGAATCAGGAGCAGCAGCATACCGCTTCATGAAAAAGGGTCAGAGCACGAGAGACAGGAGCAGTAGCGTACCGTTACACAACAAGAAATATCAGAGCACAAGAATCAAGATCATACCGGTCATCGTCTGCTACCAAGTGCAGCTCATCTACCACCACGGCTCCAAGCTCGCCAAGGCTCTGCTCCTCCATCATTCGGCCCACAAGCTGGTTGGCCTTCTCAATGGTGCACACAAGGGCACCAGTGTCCTTCTCAATATATGCACCCCTTCAAGCAGAATGGACAGGGTTTGATCGGTTCAGAGTTTCACTTAAGTGCTGGTCTAATGCAATTAGGACATGCAAATGGTTTAGCCAGAACCATGCATGATAGATACACACAGTGTATGTACAGTACTTTTAGCAGGAAGACTACCATACTTCGAACTTGCGGTCATTTATGGTATGGTATGTACATACGGTTCTGGCCAACCTTACAGATGGTACACCTTCCGAAATGTGTGCCTTTGCACAATGTGCGTGAATACCAATGGCACAATGGCATAACAAAATTTCAGGTGTCCTGTAGATGGAGGGAGCTGCCTGTTGCTACATGCATGTGAGCATGACCATGTGTGTGTTTGTGTTTGTGTGTGTACGTGTGCGAACATAGCAAAGCCATAGGTGCCTTGTGTATCAGAACAAGCACATAGAGCCCTTCCCTGATCCAAGTGCTCATACCTGCTATTCACACCACCAAAGTAGCGCTTGACTTTTTTGCCAATGGACTCGCTGGATAGCAGCATATCTAGAGTCTCAGCCTGCAGGATTACAAAGGAAGGGAATATTAGAGGTTGCTTAAACAATCGCCCAGCAAAATTTGAGCAGGACTTGGCCTGTCCACAGAAAACAGAGAGCTGAAATGAAACCTCCTGCTGTAAGTTTGTGTGCTTTTAAAATATATTGAGGCAACGGACTCACCTTTTGTTGGCAGAGTACTACGGTGGGGAGGACGAGCATGAAGGGCTTATTAGTACTGATGAGTCGCCGGAGTGCGAGTATTTCATACACAATGGTCTTCCCGGCACTGCGCGAGTAAACAACACACAGTGCATTGTGAGACACAGCAGGGAAGCTGTACCAGTCGTTGAACTCGTGTTACTTTTGAATCCTGTTAATGCCAATACCGAACTCTGTTATTATTGAAGCCAAGGCCAACACAGAAGTTTGCAAGGTGATAATTTGCTTGTCCAAAACACACAGACAGTGGAGGTTAGTGCTGGTGACTGACCTGGTGGGGGCAGAGAACACAAAGTTGCAGCCTTGCAGGACCTTGGGCCTGTCAGAGTGTGCACCCAAGGCTTGGACCTGAATGAGATTAGAAAGAATTGAAACCACATAAGAAAGGAAAAAACTACGCACAGTGACAAACCACTCCCCCTGTATATATACTTCAATGTTATTCAGGATGTATCTGATCGTCTACGTCTTTGTGGCATTCCTTGCAGGCCCTTCTTTGCCTTCACAAGTGCATCATCACTATTCTATATCTGTGCTCATCAAACATACAATTGGCATATTAGGCTCCACTGACCTGCCAATCGTACAAATCTCGCGTCATGCCAAATTGTGTCTGGTAAATATGCACAACGTCAGCAGGCAGGTAGTCTTCCAGGCGATAGTACTGTGATGAAAAGGGAATGGTGGCAAGGTAAAACAGGCAGTAAGCTAAAATGAGCATACATGAAGCATGAGTGCTTTTACAGGAGCGTAAAAAATACTGTTTAAGATTTGTGAGCTTGGAAAAAGTAAAATGCACACCTCCATGCAGTCATAATGGGTTTGACTTGTCACAGTACAGTGAACACAAGCATGGCTTATGCGACACGTATTCATGCCATCCATCTGCATGCCTCAGACAATCACATATTTTATCTTTAACACAACCTTATTTTGTTTATAATAAAGTTTCTAATGAATGGAAACATAATTGTCATGTTTTGAGACTGCACTGACCCCTGTGATACATAAGCCTCCTTTACCAACTCCCTTTACTCACGCCCCCCTTTTCTCTCACCCAACGCAAGCCAAAGTTGCCTGAGACTTGGAAATTCAGTGCTTTCCCAGAATAGCCCACCAGCCTTCATTTGCCTGCTTCCTTCATTCCCACTTATCCAACCTCACAGTTCTTTGAATACCCTCCTTCCCTCTCACCCTACGCGAGCCCAAGCTGCCTGAGGTATGCCCGCCCCCTTGCGTCGTCGCTGCCGCCGACAAACAGCGTGGGATCATGCGTGAGCCCAAGCTGCCGTATAAGCTGTCCAAACGCTGTTGCTGTTGCTGTGAGCTCCCTCCTGCTGCAGTTGGTGTGCCGCGATTGCCACTAGCAGGAGCTCCAAACTGAGAGTAGGCGGCCATGAGGTTCAGTCGTGCCTGCAGACCAGATCAGTGAAGGAATTATGGACGTCGTAACACAGTTCCTACAAGCAAGTGCCTCAAACTGGGATTATACGGATTTGAGGTTCAGGTGTGACCGCAGATCAGAGCAAGGGTATAAGCCGGCGCTGGAGCCAAGAAAGCTATGTAATTTAGGGCATTTAAGGATGATTAAGAGGAGCTGCTCTTCTCAAGCCACCTTGCGTCTCATGCATGCAAGCGCAGGCACCACTACTGGGCAGTGCAAGCCTGCATGCACCTGCTTTGCCTGAAAAATTCCTTACACACATGGACGAAGAACAGGCAAGGAACACAGGTGCACTAGGTGGCCCATATATGCAGGTACGAATGCACCCACCTGGTTGGCATGCTGGGAGTGGCCTCCCAATGGCTCTCCACAGCCCAGCATGGCCAGATCTTCTTCATCATCGTACATCTCCTCCATCGGCAGCCCAGTGAGATCAGGAAGCAAGGCCTGCTGTGGCATCTGCTGCTGTGAGATCTTGGCGGGAGGTGAGATCAGCTGCTGCCCTTGGTGCTGCTGATGTTCTTGCAGCGCAGCCTGATTGCTGGCTGCCAAAGCCTCTGAAGCATGTGGGGCTGACGGTGCACCTACTTGACCCTGAACGGGGTTTGTGGGGGTCCTTTGTGCAGGCAGGTCTGCAACGGATCCTGCTGCTGTTGCTTCGACTGCTCCCGCTGTTCCTGCTCCTTTTGCTGCTGCTGCTGCTGCTGCTGCTGCATCACTCCCGGTGGCGTCAGCGTTCGGTAGTGCCAATGCATCAGGCTGCATGGCTGGCACAGGGACAGGAGGGGCAGCTTGACCCACGCTTGCGTCTGTTGAACCACCCTGGCTTTGCTGGGCTGCTGCTGGAGGTAAAGGGTGTGAGCTGTGATGCAACGTAGGATCGTCTGTGCGTACGGCATGCGTGTGCGTGGAGGGGGGATTAAGCAAGGAGGGGGCCAATGCATTTCCCTCTGCAACCTCTGATGGTTCAAAGCCTGTGTGGGGCCGTTCTGGGTATGTAGGTTGTGGTGGATGAGGTGGGGCGCTTGTTCCTACAGCTTCGACAGCGCCCACAGCGGCGGCTGGTTCCAAAGCTCTTTTTTCTCGTGTTGCTGTGTCCACAGCAGCAGCA
>Ga0307960_1002258_pt1:0-10000 | contig 11498 bp, 15 predicted proteins | sample OrgLakmetagen542_FD_201832 | JGI IMG/M metagenome (GOLD analysis project Ga0307960, IMG submission 201832) | Saline water microbial communities from Organic Lake, Antarctica - #542 | ecosystem: Environmental > Aquatic > Non-marine Saline and Alkaline > Saline | place: Antarctica: Organic... | reverse complement strand
CACACACACACACATACACACATACACACACACAAAACACGCGCACGGCACATATGCCTGCAGGTGTGCAACCACACACAATTGCGCGCACACACACACACACACACACTGTCACACACACACACACACACACACAAACACACACACACACAAACACACACATACGCACACACGCGTGCAAAACAAATGCCTGCAGGTGTGCAACCACCCGCTGCTGTCCTTCCCCTCTGATGCCTCTGACGGGGCACACTTGTTGGAGCAGTGCGGCAAGTTGGCCTTGCTGGACCGCCTGCTCATCAAACTGCACAGCACAGGACACAGGGTGCTGCTGTTCTGGTGCGTGTGTGCGTGTGTGTGTGTACGTATGTGTGTGTACCCGTGTGTCGTGTGTGTTGCATGTGTGTTTGTATGCTCATCAAACTGCACAGCACAGGACACAGGGTGCTGCTGTCCCGGTGTGTGTGAGTCGTGTGTTTTGTATGTGTATGGCAACACATTTTTGTGAATGGGGGACTGAGTGCTTGCAGAACAAAGGGCTTTGATGCTCTGGTCCCGTTTGTGTGCATGTGTGTATTTGTGCACGTGTTTTTTTCTGTGATTTGGGTACTTGTGCGTCAGTTGCCCCTTTGATCATGGTTGTGTGTGTGTGTGTGTGTGTTTGTGTGTATGTGTGTGTATGTATGTGTGTGCGTGTTTGTGTGTGTATGTGTATGTGGGTAGGTATTTACTCAGCAGTGGTTTTGCCAATAACGTGCATTCTGCATATACCAATCCACTATAAAGCATGTGCTGCTGATCCTTATTTCTTGTGGCAGGCTGACTAGTCTGCCATTAAAACGTTTCCACTTATATGTATGCACTCTGCTCTAAATGTTATGGTGCGCTGCTGCTATGGTATATACGCAGGGTTGGCCAGAACCATATAAATATGTATACTGTCGTATATTGCTTTTTTAGTTTCTGACAGCAAATCTCTCTCTCTCTCTCTCTCTCTCTCTCTCTCTCCCCACTGTAAAGTGCTATACATTATACAATACATGTGTATACATACAGTCTATGCCCTGTAAATATTAATATACGTATATAGGCATCCCATATACAGTCCTGGCCGACCCTATATATTCACCATACATATTCACAAACCCCACAATCCAAGCTTCAGATGCATGCGTAGGTGCACGTACTGCGTGTACACAATTTGCACTCTACGTCTGATGCATGCCATTGCTGTGTTTGTTGCGCTAGCAACAACACACACACACACACACGCACACACACATACACACATACACACACACACACACGCACACACACATACACACACACACGCACACACATACGCACTTACACACACACACACACACACGCACGCACGCACGCACGCATACATACACACACACACACACATGCACGCATGCTGCACACAATTCACTGCGTGCTCAGCACGAGGGTCACACTCTTGTAGGGTTGGCCAGAACCATACATATGTAGGTATATACGGTGTACAAATGGTATTTTTAGCAGGGAAATCACCATACATACGGTCATATACGGTGCAGATATATACGGTTCTGGCCAACCCTACACTCTTGGCGTGTTTCGTTCATCAATCGCAGCACCATGACTAAGCTGCTGGACCTGCTGGAGTACTACCTGAAGTGGCGCCAGCTGCAAGGAGGGGGGCTCATGCAGTACAGGTGGGTAGGTGTGGGGAGGAATGGGAGCTGGGATGTGTTTGTGCGTGTGTGTGTGCGTGTGTGTGGGGGGGTATGGTTGTTTGTGAGGGAAGGTCATGCAGAAGATGTGTGTGTGTAAAAATGTGGCTTGGCTAGGGTGGGTGTGGGTTAAGGACTGGGTGTGGGGTGTACGTGTTTTGCATGCTCCGGTGCAAACGTGTTAACTTACACTGGTGAGGTCAAGGCTTGCTGTGTGGACAACAGCCAAGCAGTCTGCACACTTGCTGGACAGCAGCCAAAAAAGCCTACAAGTCCATGCTCGAGATTGTGGCCGGGCAGAGATTGTGGCCGGGAAGATAGATTGTGGCCGGGAAGATAGATTGTGGCCGGGAAGATCGATTATGGCCGGGAAGATAGATTGTGGCCAGGTAGATTGTGGCCAGGAATTGAGGAGAGAGGATGCTGATTGAAGGGGGCCTTCCATGCAATGCTGATGCGTGGTGTACACTGAACAAGTGTGGACGTGTGAATAAGAGGGTGGGCTGGAACTTTACATATGTACATTTATAAATATGGTGCATACGCTGTTTTTAGCTGGACGTTTTTCATACATGGGGTCATATCATACGTGTAGACATACGGTTCTGGCCAACCCTATGTGTGAATGGTGAACGCTGAAGTTGAGGAAAGTTCTGCGTGGGTGAGGGCAGGGGTGGGGTCCTGCATGATACTTTTATGGAAGAAAGGCATTAGAGGATCATGACCAAGCAAGAGATGTTAGCTTGCTGGAGGGGAAAAAAAGGTTAGTGCACATACTAGCTGCAGCGTGCATGGCCACTTAAGTGGGCTGGAAGGTGCATGAATTAGCGGCATCGCTGCCTGTGCCCACAATGTTTGGGCAATGCTTTAGGTGTCACTTAAGTGAAATGGCAGGTGCATGATTGAGTGGCATTGCTGCCTGTGCACACAATGTTTGGGCAATGCTTTTGGTGTCACTTAAGTGAAATGGCAGGTGCATGAATGAGTGGCATCGCTGCCTGTGCCCACATTGTTTGGGCAATGATTTGGGTGCCACTTAAGTGGGCTGGAAGGTGCATGAATTAGCGGCATCGCTGCCTGTGCCCACAATGTTTGGGCAATGCTTTTGGTGTGTAGACAACAAGGTGTGCACTCCGACGCGTGTAAGCCTGCACTCTAATTTAGTCCTAGTCGTGCTACATAACATAACACACACACGCACATACACACACGTGCACACACACACGCACAACGCACACGCGCGCACACGCGCACACACACACACACACACACACACACACACACACACACACACACACAAACACACACACACACGCAACAGGCGCATTGACGGCTCTACGCCATTGGAGTCCCGAGAGCATGCGATCCAGGACTTTAATGCTGCCAACTCGGAGGTCTTCATTTTCCTGCTGTCTATCAGGGCTGCTGGTCGAGGCTTGAATTTGCAGGTGTGGGTGTGGGTGTGGGTTTGGGCGTGGGCGTGGGCGTGGGCGTGGGTGTGGGTGTGGGTGTGGGTGTGGGTGTGGGTGTGGGTGTGGGCGTGGGTGTGGGTGTGGGTGTGGGCGTGGGTGTGGGTGTGGGTGTGGGCGTGGGCGTGGGCGTGGGTGTGGGCGTGGGCGTGGGCGTGGGAGTGGGAGTGGGTAGATGTGCGTGTTTGTGAGTGTGTAGGTGATTGTGGGTGTGAATGGATGAGTTAGTATATGTGCATATGCGTGTGGCTGTGTCTGTGTGCGTTTTCTGTGCATGCGCACGGAAGCATCAACCTGTGTACAAACCGAGCCAATCATTTAACGCAAGTTCCGCACGTGCCTATACTCTAGCACAGACAGCCGACACTGTCATCATTTATACTCTTGCACGGACAGCCGACACTGTCATCATTTATACTCTTGCACACACAGCAGACACTGTCATCATTTATACTCTTGCACACACAGCCGACACTGTCATCATTTATACTCTTGCACACACAGCCGACACTGTCATCATTTATACTCTTGCACACACAGCCGACACTGTCATCATTTATACTCTTGCACACACAGCCGACACTGCCATCATTTATACTCTTGCACACACAGCAGACACTGTCATCATCTATACTCTTGCACGGACAGCCGACACTGTCATCATTTATACTCTTGCACGGACAGCAGACACTGTCATCATTTATTCTCTTGCACACAGCCGACACTGTCATCATCTATACTCTTGCACGGACAGCAGACACTGTCATCATTTATACTCTTGCACAGACTGCCGACACTGTCATCATTTACGACCCCGACCCCAACCCAAAAAACGAGGAGCAGGCCATTGCTCGATCCCACCGTATCGGCCAGATGAAGGAGGTGCGTTTGTGCTTAGGTGTGGCTGTGTGGGCGTGCACACATACTTCGTGGGTTCGCTTAGGTGTGGCTGTGTGGGCGTGAACACATACTTTGTGGGTTCGCTTGGGTGTGGCTGTGTGGGCATGTACACATACTTCGTGGGTTCGCTTAGGTGTGGCTGTGTGGGCGTGTACACATACTTCCTGGGTTCGCTTGGGTGTGGCTGTGTGGGCGTGAACACATACTTGTGTGGGTGACTGGGTGTGGCTGTGTGGGCATGATCACATACTTGTGTGGGTGACTGGGTGTGGGTATGTGGGTGTGTACACATACTTGCATGGGTGCTTAGGTGTGGGTATGTGGATGCGTGCGTCCATGCGTGCACGCCTTCATCTATTTGTGCAGGATCTGTTCCTTGCCAGATAAAGGAGGTGTGTGGTTGCATAGGAGTGGGTGCATGGGTGTGTATGTGTGTGTGTGTGTATGTGTGTGGGTGCTTTCCCTCACCTGTCTGTGCAGGACCTGTTCCTTGCAGGGTTGTTAAGTTCTTTTTTTGGGAACAAGGGTCCGATAACGTTTGTGAACGTTTTAGAACCATCGAACTGTTCAAAGGGTTCGATGTGCAATTTTTGGAAACGGGCCTTTGGGATCCTCCCTCCACCTTTAGGACTTCCCAATTAATTGTGTATGTTTAAAACTAAGTATAGGAATAGAAACGGAGGCCGGAATGGGACCATGTCATCATCGTAGAGCAAAAAAGGAGAACCCCAGGGTGCAGTGCAAGTGCCACGTTGAACAAATCCTTGGCAATTTAGAAAGACCGTGGAAACCTGGCCTTCAGACCAAGGAATCCTGCAGGCCTGGTACAGAGTACAGATAATATTTCATTTATAAATCATTGAACATGTTACTTTTACTGCAAGGAAAGAGTGGAACTGAACAGGGGGGTGCTGCTTGCCCCCTAATTTTGACAGACACATGCTGTAAAGTTCAACGAACTCTTAAAGGCTCGTCAAACTTGACCAAACTCCGGACGGCACTTTTCGAGTTTGTTATAATGCGTGGGAGTTTGCAAACTTGAACTTTTGGCCGAACCCCGAACAACCCTAGTCAGTTGTCAAAGGGAGGTGTGTGGATGCATAGGCATGGGTGTGTGGGTGCGTGCGTGCATGTGTGCGTGCCTTCACCTGTATGTGCAGGATTGGGTTCCCTGATTCCAGCAGAAGATAAACTTTGTGTTTTCATGTGGGTCTATCACCTTTTTAAGGATCCTGGTCTTGGTGCCAAAATGCTCGACTGTCTTTTGAAATGTTTTGTAAAATTGCAGAGGGGGCTGACTGAGGCCCAAAATTGGCAAGTTTTCACATGCTCTTTGGCTTATACGCCCCCAAATTGGCAAGCTCCGAATTTTACATAATATGGATGTGGGTGTGAAATTTGGAGCTTGCCAATTTCGGGGCGTATACTCAGTTTGCTTGGCGTGCAGGCCATTTTTTACCATCAATTCTTCAAACCAGATCACCCACTGCACCAATCTGGGATGTTTTATTGGTATAGAACCTTTATTAGAAAAGGTATTATCATTGCAACAAAAATGAAAGAAAACAGCTGAGTGGTTGGTGTTGCATGAGGATCTGAGCCATTTTCCCATGGAAATCACCACATTAGGGTTTACATGCACCATGTGTGCTTAGTCCAGTTTTATCTCAGCACGCAAAGTGACCCACATAAAACTGGGCACATGCTCGGGTAGCTCTCAATGCCAGCTACAATTTGGTACTAAAATGGTGTCGATCGGATAAAGTGGCTGTGAGTGGCCGCCTTCTGAATGCAAAAATGCGCATTTTCAGGCATTTCCTCCATTAGCCCCCTCTGGTAAAATTGAATGTTAGTGTGAAATTGCAACCAATGTCAGTGTGAAACTGCAACCAATGTCAGTGTGAAACTGCGACCATTGATATCTGTGCTTGCAGGTGCGGGTGCTGCATCTGGAGACTGTGGCAGACCCGGTAAACTCCACCCTGGTAAGAATGCCGATGAAACGCTAGGAATGTTTGTTGGGACGTGTAGAAGTCTGTGGAAAGGCTTGTTGGGACGTGTAGAAGTCTGTGGAAAGGTTTGTTGGGACTTGTAGAAGTCTGTGGAAAGGTTTGTTGGGACGTGTAGAAGTCTGTGGAAAGGTTTGTTGGGACGTGTAGAAGTCTGTGGAAAGGTATGTTGGGACGTGTAGAAGTCTGTGGAAAGGTTTGTTGGGACGTGTAGAAGTCTGTGGAAAGGTTTGTTGGGATGTGTAGAAGTCTGTGGAAATGTTTGTTGGGACGTGTAGAAGTCTGTGGAAAGGTTTGTTGGGACGTGTAGAAGTCTGTGGAAGGGTTTGTTGTGCAACGTACCTATTCACGGCATTGGGAGAAGTTTTCCTGATGTGCGCGCAGCACACACACACGCATACACGCACACATGCACACACATGAAAACGCTCACACACACACACACACGCACACATACACACTCAAATGTGCAAGCGCACACACGTACACACATATGTACACGCCCACAAACCAGATGCACATATGGACACACACAGACACACAAGTCCACAGGTACAAAAAACACAGGTACATGGGCGGACACGTTTACACAAGCGTGCATGGATACAAACATGGTCACATGCACACACACGCTCGAGCGCATGCGTGCACACACACACACACACACACACACACACACACACACACACACACACTCACGCATACACGTGCACACACACATACACGTAAACACAAACGCCAGCACCTCACCACATATACCTACACATCCACACACACACACACACAAACACACACACATACACACACATACACACACACACACACACACACACACACAGGGCACCAAGGACGCTGCCATGCAGCTGAAGAAAGCCATCATGGCGACCACTGCTTCAGGGGATCGACCGCGCTACCTTGACAGTGTGGAGTCCTTGGTAAGTTTTGCCTAAACACTTTTGTGCTGGGTGTGCTAAGGAGCTACTTGTTCTGCTGAGGCACTGTTAAAAAAACTGTGTTTGAAATGTGCTATGGAGCTTATTATTTTACTGTTTAAGAAACATGTACTTTATACTTTAGGTGTGCTAAGGAGCTATTTGTTCTGCTGAGGCACTGCTAAAAAAATTGTTTGAAATGTGCTAAGGAGCCTTTTAATTTGCCAAGGCAATGTTCAAAAAACTTGTTTATAAGTGTACTAAGAAGCTTTTTGTTTTGCTAGGGCACTGTTTAAGAATTATCTCCTTTATATTATAAGTGTGCCACCAGGAGGCGTCTTTTGTTTTGGACAGGCACGTATACTTTTTGGGGTGGACACCCCTGAGGGGCTACCCACCCCCTAAATCCCCCCTCCAGTGCCCCCACCCAGACAAAAAGGATACCAATCTGCTCCTCTTTTAATTCTGCATCCATCTGCGTACTGATCAAGATCTAAAACTGAAGTTTTGCAAAGTTGTGGGGCAAAAATTGAGATACGGACGCCCATGCACACATGACCTACCAGGCACCCACAACTGGCTTGCACAGCCCCACATTGCTTCCATATCCTTATAATTTCACTGACTATCTCATTGCTGGCACAATCCTGAAATATTAAAGTGAGTTGCTGCTCCATTGGCTTGGCTCACCCCGCGGCCTGCACCCAAGCGCGTGTGCCTCTGACTTTTGGACATGTCCACAGACCCCCCCTTTTACCCAATTTGCTCAAAGAGGGTGCCAGTCGACTGGGCTTGAGCTGAGGATTCCAATGATATATATTTAGTTCCGTGGAAGTGGAAGTGGCCCAGAATAAAACTGGAGCCCCCCCCAAAAACTAAACCCCACCCCTCCCCTCCCCCTCCGGATTCGACTCAAATATGCCAATCGATAGCTCTCGACGTCAGGTTTCCGGATATATAATTTTTAATTGATTTGACACGTGCCTTTCAAAAGTCCTGCTTCCTGACGCCTCCTGGTGCCACGAAGCTTTTTTTCTGCTGAGGCACTGTTTGAAACACTTGTATTGTAAGTTTACTAAGAAGCTTCTGCTGGTAAACCTTTCAAGACTACAATGCAGTGGCTGATACAAGTGCCTTGGTGCTGGTTTTCTTTTGCTGCATGGGTGGCATACGCATACGCACATTCACACACGTAACACGTCCACACACATTTACTCACGTCCACACACATTCACACACATTCACACACATTCACACTTACGCACACACACGCACACAACCACAACCACAACCACACACACATAATCACACACATGCACACAACCACACACGCATGCAATCACACATGCACACAACTATACGACCACACAACCACACACGCTCAAAAACACACACACGTATGCACACATTCTTAGGTGCGCAACCTCATCCAGCGCCAGAAAATAGATATGGCGAGCGAGGTCATCGATGCCGGGCGATTTGACATGACAACCACCATGGATGAGCGCAAAGCCACTTTAGAAGCCATGCTGCAGGTATGCTACATGTTGCATCATGGTGTGCTTGGGTGAGTAGGTCGGGGCGTATGATGCGGAATTTTCAACTTATCATCTTGACTTGTTACTACTTGAACAGAGGCCGCTCCAAACAGCGCGCGTCTTCTTCACAGGCATGGAATGCCGCCACATGCCTTTTCATAACTATTATATAAATCATTATTTCCTCCTGAAACACTCCTTTTCATCATAGGGTTTACCAAGTGGTTTTTCCCCACTCTTCACATAACACAATCCTTCGATTCCAGTTTCTTCTTTCCTTTTTCTCCCTAATACCCATTATCTCGACTCGCTCTTGAACAGAGGCAGTCCTCAACAACGCGTCATTTTCAAGGACGTGGAAAACCCACCATGATCTCGATTTGGTAGCTCTTAATTGTGATCCATCCTCAGATATCTAAACAAAAAGCGTCATTTTCAAGGACATTTAAAACCGCCCATGATCTCGACTTTGGTAGCTTTAAGCCGTGATCCTTCCTCAGAGACTTAAACAAAAAGCGTCATTTTCAAGGACATGGAAAACCCCCCATGATCTCGACTTTGGTAGCTCTTAATCGCGTGTCCTTCCTCAGAGGCCTAAACAAAAAGTTCCTTTGAATCGGTTTCAAATTCGCTCCTATGGTAGTGTTTGATAGGAGGAATGAGCAAAGGCGGCCCTCGACAGACTTTCTTCCTTGCACACGCTTGAGCAACCATTTCTTTCCTTTTAAATTCTGCCTTGATGGTGTGCAGGGTGCGCACCGAGCTAAGGCAGCCCTGACAGAAGTCGTCTTCCTCAACAATGAACGTTGATGTTTTCTCTTTATCAAACAAGTCATCTTCCATCGCTAAAAAACATTCATTTTTTCCTTTGCATCTTTCACGGTGGTCTGCAGGTTGAGGACGGAGGGAGGAAACCCGGCCTCAAACAAGTTGTCTTGCTTTTTAGTGAACATTAACGGGCTCCCTTCATCAAGCCAGTCATCTGCATTAAAAACATCCATTCTTTCCTTTGCATCTTTTACGGTGGTCTTCAGGATGAGGACCGAGCCAAGGCCGCCCTGAACGAAGTGGTTTCGTGGCATGACCTCAATGCACAAATTGCAAGAGGACCGGACGTGAGTGTTGCTGTGTATGTGTGTGCCTGTGTGTGTGTGTGATTGTGTGTGGGTGGTTCTGGGTGTTCCTCTATTTGTGGACGTGGGTGTGGGTGTGAGAGTGGGTGTGGGTGAGGGTGTGAGTGTGGATGTGGATGTGAGTGTGGGTATGGGTGTGAATGTGAGTGTGATTGTGGGTATGGGTGTGAGTGTGAGTGTGAGTGTCAGTGTGGGTATGGGTATGGGTGTGATGGGAGTGTGGGTGTTGTGAGAGGGAAGGGACTAGGGAGGGAAAGGAAGGGTGCAGGAAGGGGGGAGGGGGGGGGGGGGGCAGGTTGCAAAT
>Ga0307960_1002252_pt1:0-10000 | contig 11511 bp, 12 predicted proteins | sample OrgLakmetagen542_FD_201832 | JGI IMG/M metagenome (GOLD analysis project Ga0307960, IMG submission 201832) | Saline water microbial communities from Organic Lake, Antarctica - #542 | ecosystem: Environmental > Aquatic > Non-marine Saline and Alkaline > Saline | place: Antarctica: Organic... | reverse complement strand
GCACGTTCACACAATACCAGAGGGGGGGCACTGAGGCCAAAAATGGTACGGTTTTTGCATGCTCCTAGGGTATGGGCCCCCTAATTTACACGTTTGAAGCTCAGCTCTGCTATGTAGATTTCAGTGCAGCTGAGCTTGAAACGGGAAAGTTAGGGCCACCTGCATCAGCAGCCGCGGCGTGAGCCCTACTTTTTGAGCAGCCATATGCCGTATCTGACCAGCCAGCGCACCAAACTGAGTGATGTTTGGTGTTTTAAAGTCCTTATAATAAATAAAGGTCATTGCACAAAAAATGGGGCAAAACGACTAAGTGGTTGGCGAGATATGCAATTAATGTGCCATTCCCCCTGGAAAGCACCCATCTAGGGAACAGGTGCACGACGTGTACTTATAGTCCTGTCATTCTGTATGTAAAGGGACTTGTTTAAATCTGAGCACATGCTCGGGTGGTTTATAAAGTCAGCATCAATTTGAAGCTAGGTTGGGTCCAATTTGATGAAGTGACGTGTGAGTAGTTGCACCTTTCATGCAAAAAGGAGTATGTTTTGGCTTCTGCCCAGTGTCCCCCCTCTGACACAATACAAACGTCAGAAAACTTATAAACACACGGAAAAAAACAGCGGCATTCATTTATTTCACGGTTTGACTAGGCGTTCAGATCAGTAATGCATTTATTTCACGGTCAGATCAGTAATGCATTTATTTCACGGTCTGACCAGGCGTTCAGATCAGTAATGCAGCTAGTCCGCCCAGTCACAACAAGCCTGAGGCGGCTACAACTCAAACCATCACACATCAAACCACCCCTACCATGGGCATCCTAACACTTAAGCCTGTAACAGCCGCACCAGAAGCCACACATCAAGAAACCCGTACCAAGGATAGTCCCAGACCATTCTGATTACCAAGCCTGAAACAGCTGCACCAAACTCCATACACACATCACACAGCCACAGGCGAGCAGTCATCATTTTAGAAGGAAGGCCTTTTTCTTGTAGAGCTTGAAACAACTGCACCTAAAACCACACACACATCAAGACACCCCTTCCTACCAGGGACGACGCCAGCATGAACTACTAATTTGATTCCCATGCCTGAAACAACTGCACCTAAAGCCACACACACATCAAGACACCCCTACCTACCAGGTACGACGCCAGCATGAACCACCCACAGTCCTAGCTCCGGAAGGGAGATGCTGAACGGTAGGTCTTGCAGCATTTGCACGTCTTGGGCCGTGAGAGATGCCACCCAATCGTGCTTGGGTGGGATTGATTGCTCCTTCCATTGGGTCCAGCTCTTTATCTGTGGGGGTAAGCAATGACATGGTCCAGCTCTTCATCTGTGAGGGCAACTATCTGTGGGGGCAAGCAATGCTTGGTCCAGCTCTTAATTTGTGAGGGCAACTATCTGTGAGGGCAACTATCTGTGAGGGCAACTATGTGAGAGGGCAATTAATTGGGCCAGCTATTTATCTGTTAGGGCAAGCAATAACTTGGTTTGAACAGTGAGCAGGTTGGCTTTGTCGGACAAAATGCTCGTTCCAAAGGGCTAAACTGTTACTTTCACTTTACTGGAGCTAGGGAGACTTGTGAGTGTAGACTGTGGCCATTCAAAGAGCAAAACCAACGCTCCCCAGAGAACAGAAAATGGCCGGCTTGGAGAAGAGAGCAATAAATTTATATAATATGCACTGAGAGCTGAGAGAATTTTTGAAGAAAGGTACAAAGCGCACGCTCACTCAAGGAATGGCCCTCACCAACTTTTCCATGATCTTTTTGATTTATTAATTTGTGAATCCCTGGAGTTTAAGCAGCCATGCCAGGCTGGAGGCCTTTGTAATCCAAAACTACACTAGACAAGGAATGGCTTACACCAATGATCACACGATAGCCAAAGCTCCACCGAAGAAAGCAACGTACGCAGATTAAATGCTTTGATATGTTGCCAAAAACGCAACATGCATCAAGCTGGACGCAAGAAAAATCAAACAGACACTGCACAGTGGGAGAGCATCAAGGGTACGTACGTACAGTGGCCAGAGGGCACAACCAAAAATATTTAGGCAGCAGGGGACTGCTTAAACAACCTCCTGACAGTCACATGTAAATTTTCAGAGGTGGTCATCTGAGGCCCCAAACAGGGGTACTTTAGGAATGTGGCTAGAGTATTTGTGCTGGACTGGCTAATTTCAAGCTTAGGTGCTACCTCTGGGTCCTAAGCTTAAAATTAGCCAGTTCTGGCGCACATGTCTAATTGCCCGCAGCGTGAACCCTATTTTTCACAACAAAATCTCCATAGCAGGCCACCCACATTACCAAATCACATGATTTGTGGTGTTATAGAGTCCTTATAATTAACAAACATCATTGCAAAAGAAATGGAGTGAAAAGGTCAACTAGCTGGGGATGTAGGCCAACATATGCTGTTTTCTCATGCAAAGCCAACTTCTTAGGGTTTGGTGGTCACTGTGGGCTTTCAGCCCTGCCAATTTGCACACAGAGTGACCCACATGGATCCAAGCACATCCTCGTGTAACTCATATTATCAGCTTCAGTTTAAAGCAAAAAAGGTACCAATTAGATAAAGGGACAGTGGATGGCTGGCTTCTGAGTGTAAAAAGGGCACATATTTGGACATTTCCCCAGTTGACCCCTTCTGGTAAATTTTGGGCCTCCTGCCCAAAATGACCCCCCTCCTTAAACCCCCTTCCTGACCCCCCACACCTATACAAGGGTGTCAATCTGCTCAGAATGTAAGCAGCTATCTACCTGCACAGTTCTCATGCCAAATAATGCAATACCTGACGAGCTATAGGGCAAAAACTGGTTTGTGCACGCTCTTGCACTGACCACCTGTTTAGTGCACAAATCCAACCAAAAACCTTTGCCAACGCACTTTTTTACTTCATTCATGCAACTTATGCATTATGTAATGCGGAAACTGCAAGTTTGGAATGAATTCCTGGTAATTCGCCTGAACACACCCCCGCGGCCTACTTGGGGGCATTCCATGCATTTCTGTGACCAGGCACCCAGAACCCCCCCTTTAAACAAATCACCCATCAAGGGTGCCAATCGAACGGGCTAGAACTGAGGAATCCAAAAATAGATTTATCATTTGCTGGAAATGGCCTAGAGAAACTCTGGAGCCCACCCCCAAATTCCCAGAGGGGGTCATCTGAGCAAAAGTCCAGGAATGTGACTTTTTTGATGCAAATTATGTTCAAATGTTTTTAGCCAGATGGTTCACATAGTGTAAGGCAAAATGGCCCTCCTCAATGGCCTGGGCAGAATCTCAATTCAAATTTTGGCACTGGGATTGCACGTTTTGGGCCATGGCACCCTGACCAGGGCTTTTCTCACCTCAAAACACGACCGGAGTACTTCTTACATGATGAGGTCGTTTGGAATGAACTAGATTTGGTGGAACTTGGTTTTCCACGCTTTTTGGCATCCCTTTTGCTGTTTATTTTTCCAAGGGAAATGGGCCAGATTGGGGTATCTGGCCAAGTACTGTGCTCCGCTTTGCCCCATTTCTGTAGCTATGCTATTCTTTATTGAAATGTAGACGATTCATATAAAAATGATACAAATCAGGTCAGTGGGTGGTGAGATATGAAAGAATGGTGGTGAAAAATAGGGTTCACGCCGCGCAAAATGGTTCCCTAGCTAGCTACAATCAGCTCAGGTGCTATCAGCAGCTACCTCTGGGTCCTGAGCTTTATTGTAACCAACTGCGGACCATTACTCATTTCACATTCCTGTTTGGGGCCCTGTTTGGGGCCTCAGATGACCCCCTCTGCCAAATTCCCCAACACCCCACTGGACCCCCCCCCCCTGACCCCCTCAGATTCGACTCATGTATATACCAATCGATAGCTTTAAACGTCAGGATTCCGAACATGTAATTCTTATATCAATCAACACATGACGCCGAAAGTTCATATTAACTACAGCTTCCTGAAGGCAGCTTCATTTTCAACAACTCATAAGAAAAATGCACTAGTCCACACTTGAAACGCGCCAAAGTTACGCACTGCAGCATCGTCGTGGTTCCCTCGGACGGCCATCGCTCCAATTTCACGAAATGTTCTGATGACGTCCACCGAGCTTGGCCCCTTGTTCACTAGGTCGCCGACAAAAAAGAGGTTGTCCTCATCCTGGAAATAGGAACATTCGTTCATCAATCTTTATCTCACAGTGCTTCTCTCTGCTAGGTAGCGCAATGATTCACTCACGTAGCTACCAAGAAATTGTGTAGGTTAATAAATGAATAGGGTTGGCCAGAACCGTATATATACACCGTATATGGCCGTACTTTTGGTGATTTCCCTGCCAAAAGCACCGTATACACACCGTAAATATATGGTTCTGGCCAACCCTACAAATTAAGTGGCGTCCACCTCACATAAATATAGTGGTGTGAGGAATTGAGAATTGAGTACTAGCTGAACGCCGCGCAGGAGTAGCACAAATATCTCTGCAGCATTCTTCATTATTCTGCACGTCATCCTTTTGGGCGTGCGTGGGGTAGTACCATCTACATAAGGGGAGCCTCACAAAGACTGGGGTCTTGTTCTCAAAAAGCCTGCTAACCTCCTTATTCAAATTTTCTTGTGTTTTTAATGGCATCATCCTCGTCAACTAATTTTGGCTTATTAAAGTGGGCTTTTGTCTAGCTAGGTGTGGTTTCAGGCTTTTTTCAAGCTTCCGCTCAGATGCCCCTGAGGCATATATAGGAAGGAACATGTAACCTTCCTTCCTTTAACGTGGGAGCTGTTTCCATCGCCGCCTGCTTTCCCTCCTGATTCTTTTCCTTGTCATCACCTTTTTGTATTTTAAGTCATTAAGCAAATTCTCCAGCTCCGCGTGGCAGCCATGGACGTCCCCTGTGTTGAACCAATTTGAGGCAGCGTTGCATCCTCGATGGCTTTCTGTGATGCTGCAGCCTGCTGCCTAGCTTGCGCACAACAGTGTGCGGGTGTTGGCGCTACTAGTTTACAGCAACACAGGTCATCCTATGGCCACTGGTCATCCTATGAGCACTGGTCAGCCTAAATCTAAATCAGCCTATGGGCACCGGTCAGCCTATGTCAGCCTACCAATAAACAGAAGGCGCCCAGGTTTGAGGTCTGAAGCTCCCAGCACGTGATGCAACACAGCTGGCACACGATTACCTGCGAGCGTTTACGTTCAGTTACGCACAGCGTTCATGCTCAGTTACACACAGCGTTCACGTTCAGTCACACACAGCGTTCATGTTCAGTTACACACAGCGTTCACGTTTGGTTACACACAGCGTTCACGTTCAGTTACACACAGCGTTCATGTTCAGTTACACACAGCGTTCACGTTCAGTTACACACAGCGTTTACGTTCAGTTACACACAGCGTTTACGTTCAGTTACACACAGCGTTTCTGTTCAGTTACGCACAGCGTTTACGTTCAGTTACACACAGCGTTTATGCTCAGTTACACACAGCGTTTGTGCTCAGTTACACACAGCGTTGGAAAAGGGTAAGCAGCGAGAATTGTATTCAGCACCCTTCTGGCAGACTGGTTAGCTGTGCGATTATCTGCGCAGTCCTAGCATGCACTTGCACACAGGTCTTAGAGTAGAATGGAGTGCGCCTGGTCCCTCTTGCAGTTAATATGTTAGTTTTTTGCACAAGCAAGTTGCTTGCAAAAAGGGGTTTTGGCCGTGATTAAATAGAGCTGTGTTGCGGTGTTTAGTTGATGAACGCCATGGCGCTCTCTCAGGCTTGTCTGGAACATCTTTATAAGATGACTGCATGAAAGCAAACGTGAGCATGTTCTGCCCAGAGGCAACGCATAGACAAGTGCACGTGTAATCGTAGCCGGGATCCATATTCCGTGCAAATTGCGAACAAGGCTGGTATTCTTGGCTTAGACATCTAGTGTGTCTAGCTAGCACCAAAATTGACCAAAATTTGACTGTGCTCCAACAGATGTCAATAACCTGTGCCTCTTGCTGCACGCAGCATCATCATGAGCTCTTCAAGCTCCGTAAAAGGATACTCTTCACAGTGCTCACACGAGTTTAGCAGCAGCACGTTCTAATTGGTTGCGTTATAGTTTGCAAGTGCAGTACTGCGGAGGACCCGTGAATCTGTCCTGACAGGCACAGGGTGTACGGAAGCGTACAATAAATTTACCATATGGTGTAGACGCGCGCTGGTTGTGCCGTATTCTAGTGCTGAACCTGCTCCTGGCAAACTTGTGTACAGCTATTCCCCTTCTTAGCAGCATTGAGAAGAGGAGGGGGGCTGCCAGCCAGCAAAGCTTCCTCATGCAATGGCTGTAAGCTTTTGCTGGCAAACAGTACGTGTTAAAAACAATAACGAATATATAGAATTTATTAGATATAAAATCAACACATTTTAAAATGGTAAGCTCTGAAGCATGCCGGAGCGAGCTGTCACTGCATAACTGATGCAAATTGCCTCCCTTTCCCGTTACTCACTCAGGAAAATCCTTGGCTGCTCTTTTACAACACTGCTGCGTGCGCTGGATGGTGAGTGCTTTGAAGACCCGTATGTCCAATCCTAGATCTGTTTGGCGTCCTGCTCCCCAAACAAACTCCCACACACAACCCCCCTTCTGTGCAAATGCAAACAGGGCCTACGTGCTGTACGTCACGCTTACTGTGTCTTTCCTTAGCAATGGCTCCAGCCAGGACGTGTACAGGGTGCGTTTCAACCAAAGTGCGAATTCGTGTGCAAGCAGTCCTGGTGCTGTGAACAATAGGAAGCTCACTCACACAGCAGTTAGTTCGGGGTAGGTACCGATCTTTTCGGTGCAATCTGGCAAGTTCAGAACCTCTAGGGATGCAAAGGCAGTGTTGTTAAAGCGTATTTCTTCGAGTGACTGAGTCGCGTTCTGTTGTAGCCGTATAAAACGTTGAGTTTGTGGTCTTTAGGTAAGGGGGAGGGCTTAACAAGCAAATAGAGACCCACAATGGTCACTTCCACTTGGGTCGTGCCGTTTGCTTTGCAAAAAATCAAAGCTGAAATAGCAAAAAAGGTCACCTGAGCACGAGAGTGATTAGTCATTTCCACACGATAAAAATCATTTGTTGTTGGGATGAAAGTCAGTGTGTTGAGAGAACATTCATGTCCTGCACTTAAGCCTACCCACAAGCAAAATGACCATGTTGACAAACTGGTACCAGCGAGGAACGAAGCCTAGCCCATACTTTCCCACACAAAGTGTATTATTATTATTCCTTGCCCAGGAGGCGGAGCTGCCCCTGAAGGTGGTGCAAACAGCCGCTGTGTTAGAAGTGCTGCACAGCGCAGTGGGTCTGGTGCGCTCTCCAGTGGCCATCACAGGCGAGGACGTGTGCATTGTACTGCATTTGTGCATGTGTGCTGTGTGTGTATTTCATATACCTTTCTGTAGGTAGCAGGTGTGGTATGCTTACTAACAGCTGCGCACACATCTGCAGACCGAATGCGTGCGCCAGCTTGTGCGTCAAACATGTCAGAGTATGCTGCATTTGGTTTCGGTGTAATTTTTGTTGACTGACAGTACATTACAGTAGGCTGGCTGAGATTGTGCCATCACAAATGAGTAGCAACAAGCAAACTATTCATGGTTCACTAGGCATCCTGAAAGGGCCTCCCACAAAATAAGAGACGATCAAATTCTGGCTATTACAGCCGCTATACCTATAGTTCTCATAGTTCTGGCTACAGTTATTCATTCAGCCTCCAAGTTTTAGGGGTTAGGGCCATAGTTTTAGGATTTAGGGTTAGGGTTAGGGTTAGGATTAGGATTAGGGGGTTAGGGGACCAAAACTATGAGGTTGGATTTGAAACTATAGGAACTGTAACACAAAACTATGCAAACTTTGATTATAGCGGCTATTTCTCAATTCTGGACAACAGCTTTTACAGCACTGATAACAACCTTGCCAAAGCTGAGGTTAGCCAGACCGCATGTGACCGTATATTTGGTGGATTCCCTACCAAAACATACCGTAATTACACTGTGTTTATGTATATGATTCTGGCCAATCTAAACAACAAACAACAACAAACAAAAGATCGACCTATGTTCAAATCCACCCGTGCGTTTCACTCCTGTGATTGTGATAACAACCGTCTGGTACTCAGCAGATTTGCATGCTGCTCGTCTGACTTTCTGAGTGCCTTCGAATGTCTTCATGCCTTGCAGCCACACAAGTAGTAATGTCCCAGGTGTGGGTGCTTGGGGGCATGTCCGCACATGCTTGCGCAGTAGCGTACTATTTCCATTACTTCATTTAATAATATCAGTAGTGTATGCTTTTTTCTTTTTCCGTACAGCCACACAAGTAGCATCACGGCTGTGGGTGCTTTGGGGCATCCTGGTACCTGGTAGTAGCGTGCTATTTCCATTACTTCATTAATGACATCTGTGATTTATGCTTTTCCGTACAGCCACACAAGTAGCATCACGGCTGTGGGTGCTTTGGGGCATCCTGGTACCTGTGCCTGGCCCAACCACCAGCGGAAGCTTATCAGCAGAGGTAGGTAGAATGTCGTGGCCATGTGGGAGCATATCAGCAGAGGTAGGTAACAAATAGGATTGGCCAGAACCGTTTATATGCACCGTATATGACCATGGATTTGGTGATTTCCCTGTCCAAAACACCGTTTATACACCGTACATGTATGGTTCTGGCCAACCCTAGTAACATAATTATAACATATATGGTTCTGGCCACATAATTATAACATATATGGTTCTGGCCAACCCTAGGAACATATTATAACATACATGGTTCTGGCCACATAATTATAATCATAATTATATATTGGCCACATAATTATAACGTATATGGTTATAACATATATAATTCTGGCCACATAATTATAACATATATGGTTCTGGCCAACCCTAGTAACATAATTATAACATATATGGTTCTGGCCACATAATTATAATTATATATTGGCCACATAATTCTAACATATATGGTTCTGGCCAACCCTAATAACAAACATATATGGTTATGACATTTATGTTTCTGGCCACATAATTATAATTATAATTATATATTGGCCACATAATTATAACATATATGGTTCTGGCCAACCCTAGTAACAAATCGTGGTCATGTGAAAGCTGACAGCATCAGCAGAAGTCGGAACTCGTAGGCAGCATGTTTGCTACGATTGGGTTGTGCTCACGCAAAGAAGCAAACCCACACAAAGGTAGGGTTGGCCAGAACTGTATATATACACCGTATATGACCGTATATTTGGTGATTTTTCTGCCAAGAATCCCGTATATATATATTATATATATGGTTCTGGCCAACCCTACACAAAGGTGCAGAAGCTGCAACAGAGAAGGAAAGTGAAGGAAGGGTATATGTACCAGGTATGTGTGTGTGCATTTTTATTAGATTTGCACCGCAAAAGGCACCAGGTATGAGGAAGTGATTACTAGACTTGCACCGCAAAAGGGGGGAAGATTGATAATGTAGGGCACGGGCCAAGCTTGGAGGCTGGTGCTGAAGAGGATTACAAAACATGCAAAAAGTGCTCCTGAAGAGACACGTAAAATGTGACGGAATGGGTACCTCTGTAGATTGACGCTGTAGCGCGGTTGTTGACAGAGTGTGCATGGATGGTTTAGAGCCAAGACCAACTTGATTCCTTGTTTGTATATCTAGGACTGGCTGGGGTTAAGTATTTGCATTCGATCTAATTCTTATATCATTTTGAGGCCATCCTGCCAGAAACACCACACACAGACACACCATGGATCTTAGTAATTATTGTAGAAACAAATAGGTGTCAGCTGATCCTGTTAAGCAGCAAAAGGCGTCTACGCTAGGATGACAACTTACAATAAACACTCGACAAGTCTTGACTGTACGGCTCGCAATGATACATGCAATTGAGCCAGTACCCTCCATACGTAACCAAGTATGATAAAGTCCTCTTTTGGGGGGGAGACCAACTACATTTGGTTGCCATGCACG
>Ga0307960_1002247_pt1 | contig 11519 bp, 8 predicted proteins | sample OrgLakmetagen542_FD_201832 | JGI IMG/M metagenome (GOLD analysis project Ga0307960, IMG submission 201832) | Saline water microbial communities from Organic Lake, Antarctica - #542 | ecosystem: Environmental > Aquatic > Non-marine Saline and Alkaline > Saline | place: Antarctica: Organic Lake... | reverse complement strand
AGGAGTGGGGTGCTCAGCATGATGCCACCACCGCTCATCAAGAGCTGGAGAATGCCTACCACAAGGTATATGTGTGTAGTATGCATGTGTGAGCATTTTCTGGCCACATATCACATATCTCTTGATTATGATACATGAGTGCGTGGATGTGTGTAGGGAGGGAGAGGTATTGAAGTCTGCGTGCTGATGTAGGCGGCTGGGTTTTGCTTTGTTGGACCGACAAGCACTCAGACGTTAGAGTCGGAGCTAAGCTAGGTGGTCAACACGAAACAAAATGAATGAGAAAAACTGCATGTTTCTGTTTAGCTCTCAGGGGCTCCAAACCCACACAGATACATAAAAACACCTACAAAAACGCACACAGGCAAACAAATGAATAGATGCTTGGTTGTAAATCATTCCATTCACCTATACACACACACAAATCATACCCATCCACCTATACTCACACAAATTTTCCAGGCCGTGTGTGAGCGTGCCGAGCTGCGACACATCCTAGAGGCTGTGCGTCATCTTGCACCAGATGCTCTGCATTCTGTGGAGCAAAAGCTGGGCAGAGAGCTGCATTCTGTCCTTCACCCTCCGCCACAGTCACACTCTCTCCAAAATCCTGCTCACCCTCCTGTGAGTACCAACCAAATCCAGTCATCTCAGCAGCAAGTTCATCAGCAGCCACAACAGCAGCCGCAAGTGCAGCAGCAGGGCAGAGTGCAGCAGTCCACACCACAACAAGCCTCCTCTCTATCTCCTCGCTCTACCCACCCACCCTCTCTCCCACAAGGTGCCCTGTCCTGTTTTGACCCTGCTCTATCTCTCCCTCTCACCCAGCACGCCACCACGAGCCCCATCTTAGCACCGCACAGCAGTAGCCCCAGACCCACTTCGAACCCTCACCCAGGTCGTCCCCACGTTGTAGTAGCCCGACCCACCAGCGCCCGTCCCTTCGCCCCCTCTGCTACCTCGTCCCCTCAACCACCAAGAACTTTTTCTGTTGCCGGACCGCGCCACTCCTACCACACCTCCACAAGCCAAGGGTCTGGAGCTCTGCAGGCCATGAGGTTATCAAAAGACTCTGCAAGAGCACGCCCGGGCTTTGCCCTTAGCCGAAGCAGCACCAATCCTCTCCCCACAGCACTCAGCTCAGGGGAGCAATCAGTCATTGAAGTGCAACAAAGGGACCAGCGGCAGCACCAGCAACATATTAGGGGGCAACAAGGGGTGCCAAAAGAAGCAGCTAGCTCCTGTAGCACTCGACATGCAGAGGTAGATAGCAAGTCCTTTCCACCGCCCAGCACACAGGCCGTGGCAGGGTTTAAGGCGACCCCCTCTAAGCGCCCTTCCTCCGGTGAGAACAGCAGCTTTCCTCTAATGCTGCACATGAACAAGTAAACAAATCCAATTTAATGAACGCCATTGTCATTGTGTTGTTTGATCCAGAGTGATCTAGCTGACTCGTATGGCTGTGAAACTAAATTTGCTTTCAGTGCTTTCACTACAACTAAACAGAATGCCTTTGGGCCATTTCCCACACAGAGACAGCAGCAGCCTTTAGGAACTCCCAGCAGGCTTGCTATCAGGCAGTCCTACCACCGCAGCCATCGTTACAGGTGCAGTCTATTATTTCTTGTTAGAAATAAAGTCAGGGCAATTTGCTCCTTTTGGCCTCACTTATTTAAGTCAAAATCTAAAGGATCAGAGCAAGAAGCAAACCGAGGACTCATTCTGGTGTTATTGAATTCTTATCAGTCCAGCGCCTTTTCTGTTTTGCTCTTGCAGGTCATGGCTACTAAACTGCGGACGGATCCGGTGCTACGAGAGAGGGGAGATCACTAAGCAAGGACCAACATGATTCCTCGCTGCCAATGTCTGGCATAGCTCAACTAATGACTCTGATCTAGTGCCTCGTGATTTTTGCCGATACCTTTTTACCGGTCTGACAGTTTTTTTTTTACCGCTCATCAGTAGTTTTCTGCTGATCTCAATTCGCCCTAGGCTAGGTAGGGCCTGCTCTAACCTACCCTGCCTTGAAAGCACAAGAGCGAACCACATGCAGTAGTCAGTTGCAACTGTGGCAACTCAATTGGCCCGGTTTCCAGTTTTGGGGCCTTGAGGGGCCACTTTAGTCCCAGTCCAGTTGCCAGTTGAGCATCATCTGTTTCGGAGTGGGAATTTCCGATTTCAAATTTTAGCTTAGTTTAGTTTGGATTACAAAGGCCTCCAGCCTGGCATGGCTGCTCAACCTATAGGTCCCAACAAAAAAATCAATCAAAAAGATCGACAGCTGCACTAATAAATTTGTAAACTTCTGAGTTATATTGAAAAACAAAACCTTTGATATTACCTTCAGAAATATGATCAAATAAATGGATGAATTGGTGCCGTAAATGCTCGGTACCGATACATGAAAAAATAACGTGTTTCTCATCTTGAATATAATCCCCGTTTTCACACAAATTTCACAAAACGTGCACTCCTGTCCGGACTCCTGCCATACAAACCATTTTCACACTTCAACCCATGTCCAATTTCTACTTTGCAACTACGGCGGTGCACAGTCAGAAGGGCGAGCAGTTTTATAAAATAGTGACAATCAACATGAGCCATTTTAAAAAGGCAAGGATGCAAACAGGTCAAGCTCCAAGCATGCTGGTGTTGTCGGAGCAATTGGCACCACCTGCAAAGAGCGCACAGATAAATTCTCTCCAGATCTAAGGTCTTATAGGTAAAGTAGTAACCAAGAAAACAAGCCGAACAACACTCTCACCTGCAACGTTTCAGGGGAAACCTGTCCTGGCATTTGCAATTATGGCAGTTGCCAGGTGGGGGCGTCATTCTCACCTCCCCTTTTTGATATTCTTGTATTGTTTAATTTTGTTTATGTTAAATATTGCTTGTGTTATTAGGGGGAGAAGGGGGAAATCTAATTGTCATAGTGTACTCACAGAGTTTACAGAGTTCCAGAGTAAGCCATCATTCAAAACGTGCGACTGCAAACGTATGTAAAATAAGGGTGCTACAAAAACAATTGTATATTATATATACATATTGTACATGATGTACTCACACACCCTCCTGAAAGAAGCAAGCAGCCTAGACCTCTCTGACTCCAGCTTGCAGTTTGCGCAACAGTCGCTTCCAGTGTTTCACAATTATAGAGAGAGGGTCGAAGATGCGGGCACAATCTTTACGAGTACACAGGGGCAGGGCTATGTGGAAAGGTTCTAATGCGCGAGTGCACACACGCAAGCACGTATGCACACACGCACACACACACACACACACGCACACGCACACGCACACGCACACGCGCACGCGCACGCGCACACACTCACACTCACACACACACACACACACACACACACACACGCACTCACGCACGCACGCACGCGCACACATACATACACACACACTCACACACACGCACACACACACGCACACACACACACGCACACACACACACACGCACGCACACACGCACGCACGCACACACACACACACACACACACACACACACACACACACACACACACACACACACACACACACACACACACAAAAACAAATCACGTACGCACACATGCTACATGCAGACACGCTTGCTACTATCGCAGTTTCATTGATGTAGCGCTTTTCCTTGAATCGGGCGTGGGCTTGCTTCCATATTATCCGCTCCCTCCCAAAGACGTGATTGCACGTTTGAAGGCCACCGTTGACACTCTCACACCAGAAGGTTACCTGGAGGCCATCATAACACGCGTTTTTGGCAGGTGTGATGAACAATGAAATGGAGCAGAGACTACTGGCATCAAAAGTGGCTGTCCTCTTTAGACCCACTACACATGTAAAGGAGGCCATAGCCGCAATTGGTGCATTTGGTCTGGCCAACCTTATCTTACGGCAGACAACTGGTTCTAGCTGTACATACATTCTCAAGTCTGCATGCATTAAAACTACTCTGACTGACAAAGAACTCCGTAATTAAAATACCCGCGTCTGCACACAACACAATTGCTCACACAGACACATGCACACGTGTACGCACGTGCAGGGAGCAAGGGGATTTCCTGGGCTACTACTTTAAGAACGCTGAAGAGGGGCCCGCACCCAACACGCCGCACCTGTCTGACGCGATGACCACAGCACCCCAGCTGATGGATGATGTGCTGCCGCTGCTCGTCGGAGATGCGTCTGGCCTCACCCGCTCTTCACCTTGGTGGTACTACGGAGGCAGTGGGGTGGCAGGTGCGACGAGTTTTTTTTGTGGTGATATGCTTGTGCTTCTTTTCAGGTAGCTTATTGCTTGTGCTTCTTGTGGCAACGTGATTTGTGTGTGAAGTGACATGTTTCCATGCTTGAAAAAGCGGTCTTCTCTTAAAGTCTAGTGTGTGGACAGAGTTACAGTGTTGCTTATCACAGAGCCTGCTGACTCAGACGGCATTGCTCACCTAACAAAGAAATGTCGAGAGCAAGTTAATAATCAGTAGCGTGCTGCCAATATCTCACATGGTGCATCTATCCACGTCTAGCTGCCCATTCTTTCCTTAGATGCAAAAATTTGCTGCAGCTCGCCTTCTATTAACTCCTTCGGCCGGTTCAGGCAAATTGAAGTTATGGCAGAGTTGGCCAGACACTGCAAGAATTACTTGAGTGTCTTATGGAATGGGCACGAGACGCTTTAAAGTGTTGCTTAGTTGTAGTGTTAAATGCCAGAGTTGCATGGCAAAGGTTCATTGGCAGCACTCTGTCCGTGCAAATTGTTGAGCACGACAGGTCCTTTTGTTAATTCTCACAAGCACTTATTACATTGAGCATACAAGAACCATATACCAACACTGAGCGTGACCAATCATGAAGAGTTCCTGCCCTAAGAAAAGTGCGATTGTGTGTTGAGTCCTGTCTGGCTTCATGTTCATTGAATAGAGTCATATCCATATCCATATCCAAGTGTGACACGCATGCAATTTGCAGGCTTGCATTTTGAGGATGCATGGCTGCACTCCGTAAATGCTGCTGTCCAGCTGAGGAACCTCGATGCAAGCTCGTTAGAGAGGGCTATTGGGCAAGACGGGGCTTGGGCCATGGCCTCCATGGCGCGCCTGTGCTGCCTAAAGCTTTGGACCTTTGCGCCTAAGTGCGTCTTGTTTGAATGTGTATTAAAGAAGGGATCCGCAAAGATCTGCGGCCGGGATGATCCCATAATGCCTTTAATGCTTAGTGATCCCATGATGTCTTTTATGGTTGATGACTGTTTGGTAAGGCCTTAAGGTTTAGGCTTATATAGGGTTTAGGGTTCTGTATACATACAGAAGTTGGTGTTGAGTGCAAGCCAGTATATATGCTTTACATGCTGGTCAAGTCACTGTAAACTGCGAACACAGCTTACGCATTTTATTGACTCGGTTGAGGGGTTGAGAAGAGGCATCAAGAGAAAAGGCCGTGCTGCACTTTTATTTTTCAGTGAACAATGACACACTTTCATCCACTCTCTCCATCCACTTAAACACTTTGCCGACAACGACCCCCCTCAACCTGCTCAGGATGTCTGCTCCAGATCTGGGCCGGCACCTTGCTGCTGTGTTTGCCCTGGAAACGCCATGCGGCTGCGACAGACCACTGGTCAATCGTGGCCTTGCCATAAATCCAAATTGGGCATCCAACCCTACTCAAGCTGCCTCAGGGTGGGAGGTCGTGCGTCAGGAAGCAGGTACGGGCCAGCTGGGCTAAATCCAGTGTGTAGCTCTTGTTTCATTTCCTAATGGACATTTAATCACCGCCACGTCATTACTTCAACGAAACAAAACTTAATCTTTGTTTTCATCTCTGTGCGTAACGTTCATGGGAGACGAAGATAGCGCTCAAATTGCCTCATGGGGTTGGTGGTCTACACTAGGATTCAGGTTCACCAGGAAGCAATTACATGCCGCTCTCACATACTTGCTCATGTTTGTGCGTGCGTTCTGTGATCTGTCTGTTATACCTTTGAGCAGAAGCGGGCATAGCGTGCCCTAGGCAGTAGCGGAGTTACGGCAAGCACCAGTCAGTGGCGGCAAGTGCAAGAAACAGAGCCCATAATGTTGGAGCAAGATAGTGGTGAATATTGAGGTTGGGCCACAGGTGCAGTCAAAAGGTTGGAGGCTTTGCAACAAGAAAGCAAGGGTAAGCGTACTATCCTTGTTAATGCAGGTGATTGCATCTGGGCAGACCGTGCCCACAGTGTGTGCGGAGATTTGGCTGTGGCCTTTTCATACAACATTGCACGCCCACACAGGTGATTGGTGAAGGCTCACTGCTACAAGCTCACTACGAGTGACGAGGAAGTGTGGAGAGCCAAAGTGTTTTGTTTTATGGGCAAGGCCGTGTTATTCAATTTGAAAAACGTGCATAGCACAAATCCTGCCTTCCCTCTCCACTGCTCCTGCTCTGCCATCACTCTGCCACGTCTGGCCCCCACAAAAGAGCATACTAGCATACCTCAACTATGTGAGGTAGCTGAATTACAAATTCTCTCTTTATGGCCTTGCACGTATGCAGCTTGCCTGCCTATGTCCAACGCGATCTTGAGGCTAGCAACGCACTGAGGGACAGGTATGTGCGGTGGGACAGGGAGGGATGTGAGGGTGGGTGAGTTGGCAAGGGGTATTAAAAGAGGCGGGCATGCAGCGCTCCTTGCATATAGTACAATTCTGTTGCAGCCCAAGTCAAAGGACACTATATGTGTGAATCAGAGTCAGATACGTGCACTATCATCCATCAGGATGGTGGCAGTTGCTTGTGTGGGTGTGTGCGTGGGGGGGGGGGGGGATGTGGGCGTGTGTTGCATCACACGATTGCACAATCAGCAATGAGCAGTTGCCAACGCCTTGCCTGTGTGTATACATCCCCGCCCGCAGTGTAGCGGATCAGGTAGTTTGGGGTGATGAGCAACGCTCCTTTTCCCTTGGGCATCCTCTGTTGAGGGCGACCATCCAGAACTCAAGGTGAGCCCTGTGGCAATCAAGTCATTGCTGGTCCGTCATTCAACCCACGTGCCCTGTGCTACTGATGACCCTTGCTGTTGTTTATCAACGGTCTGAGCTCAGCACAACGAGCGCAATGCACTTTGGTGCTGGTGATATGTCCAGACTGAGATGTTTCGAGCCCTTGCAGTGTAGGGGAAATCCACACGTTGTGTGATGGTTACATCTATCCTGGAGTTCACACACCTTTGCTACTGGAAAGCCGCTTTTTTTGCATTCAGCCTTTTTTTGCGTTGCTGCCTTTTTGTCTTCTGTGTTTAGCCATTTTGCTGTCGAACATCCATGTCCAGCTTGGGAGATGATGCACACAAATCTGCTTGTGCAGATGGCTCCAAACCCATCCTCTGCGCGATACCTTCTACAAAGCAGCAAACATGCTGGTAGCCAACGAGAATACTCAGAAGGAGAAGCTTAGTTGTGAGCAGCAGGCTGCCGGCCCACCCCCCCCTCATGTACAGGTAACTACAAATGTTGTTAATTGAAGATGCTGTTCCTCTGTTTGAGAATTTATGTTTTCCCTGGGATTGTCAACGTAACTAAGCAGCCAGCACCCCCTTACCTTGCATGCCATCATTTTGTTGGACGGGCAATTTCTCCCTCGCAACAAGTCAACATGCCTGCTAGCATGTCTGCACTCATACACACAAATATGTGCAAACATGCAACGTGCGCAGACACACATACACATAGACATGCACATTCAATCAATATACACGCACAGGAGCGAGAAGTTGACGAAGATGTGCCGGCAAAGTACATGTGCACACGCTGCAGGGGTGCACTGTGCACAAGTGCATATGTTCCCCTTTTTCCAGAAGAAGGTAGGTGCAGCAGCGCACACACGAACACGCACACACACACAAAATGTCAGAGCCCCAATACTCCCCACTAACACTTGCAGTCAAAAGACACCCACACAGACACATCCACATGCAGTCACACACATGGGCGCACGTGCACACACTCACACACAGTGTCAGAGTCCCAATGCTCTTCGCTGGCCTCTTGCAAACGACAAAAGATGTGCAGCATTGGAAGCAGTCAAGAGAATGGTGCTGTTCTGCAGCAACAACAACAGCAGCAACAACAGCAGCAGCAAGACGAGCCCATGCATGAGAGGGTGTGTGCAGGGTGCCTGCGCGCAGGAGAGCATGTGTGGCACGCACACCTGGTCTCTATAGAGTCCTGCTTGAAAGTAGGTTTGCAGCCGATTCGGTAGAGGCGTATTTCTGATATTGTGTACCTTACCATAGTTGTTTGAATGTTTTTGGCCTGCATAATTTGTAGCAATCTTTGTAGCAAAAACATTGTAATAATGGTCACAAGCTGGCCTGATAATTGTTCACAAACATTTGAAAATAATTGGTCTTGAATATCATGATGTGACGTAAAAATATGTATGCTTGTCATGCTGTGGTTTCTTTGGAGCTGTCCGCAAATAACACATTCATATCACTACCCTACATTTTTATTGAGAACTATGATTGTATTCATCTTGACTTTAACATTAATGCTGATGTTATGTGGGCCTTTCCAAAAATGGTGACAAAATTCCTCCTTCAAATTTAGATCCAGTTTGTCAATCATCTCTCTAAACAAATCCCCAAGTTCCCCGTCACTGCCACAATGGTCTGATTAGTAGTAATTATTTTTACAAGGGGGCTACTGTGCCTGCTGCATCAAAGCCTGAACCTTAACCCCTTAAATCCTCCCCCCTTGCCTCCTTTTTCCTGTCAAACCAGCTTCTCTTGCTGCCCTTCTTCTTTCAGTTTTCCTTTATTTTCTCACGTAGTAGGGAGTTTGTTATCGCCCCTCAGGCTCCCATCAAGACTTGATCTATGTAATACCCTCAAAACCAAATCAAAGCGTTGCTTGGTCAAGCTAGATTTGTCTGGGTTACGAGGTTGGTTTACAAGGTCTACAAAAAGACCTTCTGTCAAGAAGTGGGACTGTTGTACCCATTCAAAAGCAATAAGTTACGAGGTTGAAAAATCGGAAGAGTGGATTTTAAATTCACATTCAAATCTAATAGATTTTAAATCAGACAAGGTAGATCAATTCCGTTTTGCATCTTGCTCTCTGGTCCCCTATATCTCAGAACTTTTACATTGCACTGCTTCAAATCACCTACTAAAAATTGAATAGGAATATGCTGCGGCATAAAAGAATATAGCAAACATCACGCATGCATGAAATGAATAGCATTGATAGTCGAGGAAAATAACTCCAGAAAGGGCTTTAAAGAAAAGTACCGTAAATCTCCGCTACAAACCGTGCAGATAAAGTGCCATGTGCCTAGTATTGTCATAGCAAAAGACATGAGTGGAAACAAAAGGAACTATTGCAAAGAAAAGTCGAGCACACAAAATGCAGCAATCGGTAAAAAAGACAGGGTAAAAGGTATCACGTGGAAAAAGGTCAAACACCAGATTGGAAATCCTGCACGATTACCAGAATAGCTATCATATATCAACATGACATTACAATGTCACGTGGCCAGTACCTCAAATTCATTACGTTGAATTTGTAATAGTACAGGGTACTATATAGGAATACAAGTGCAACCAGACTCGGAAGAGCACAGCAAAAATTCAAAAAACCTCGCGCCACTCTCACGCGCATGCATGAGGGTCTGCAAAATCTAGGCCAGTCCCCTATTGTTTTTTAGGCTTGTATGCCAAAAGGCCTTCTAAGAAGCCGGTAGAAGCACGTAGAAATGCCCTGGGCCTAGCTGGTGCCTGACGTGTCAATTTAAAAGCGTTCTGCAGCTCCAGCATACAGGAACGTATCCAACAAGTTCACATAGACCTTGGGCAAGCCATGTGGGAAGTAAAAGAAACAAGGAAGAGCATGGTGCCAGTGCATGCTGCCGACTTCAGTGTGTGATGTCATGGATGCTGGCACGGCGCTTGTCCTTTTTGTTGAGAGAGTTGAGCCGGATGAAATACTTCTGAGCATGGCTTGCTACCTGCACGCACAACCATGCATAAGCTTTCAAGTGGACGACTTGTTGCTCATCCTTGCGGTAATCATTTATTTGATTATTTGATTGCACCATTACATTGTGAGCTGTTGCATCTGTATTAAGCACCGTGCAATTACAGTGCAGTCAAGGACATCTTTGAGGACGGTGGATTGAGCATTGCACATCAATAAGCCGTATACATAGGGTTGGCCAGCACCATATAGGTATGTACACTGTATATGACCGTATGTATAGTAACTTCCCTGCTAAAAATGCCGTATATACACCGTTTATACGCATGTATATATGGTTCTGGCCAACCCTAAATATACTGATTCAGAGGCGGGAAAAGAGCGAGGTCTGCAGGTGTGGAGGAGGCATAATGTTTCCGGAAATGTGTGGTGTTGCAAGCCGGAACTGTTTACGCCAGTCGCCGGTCAATTATACTTGGTCGTTTGATGACTCATTTGATGACTCGCCAGTCATCTTCAATGTACTGGCAACAACTCAGGTAACAAAAAGGGTAGCACAAAGCAGCCCTTGTGCTCTACATGAAATAGCAGCAAGTACAATAAAAAAGCTTGCTTGCAGCACCATCTGCAAGCACCCAAACCCCATCAAAAAGCTCGACCACGCGTGCACGCACACGCGCTCTCATACGTTCAAACTCATAAGAGCCTGTTAACACTCGAAGCAGCTCATTTTGTCTTTAACACCCTCAACACCATTCCCATTTGCCCTCACCCTTTTAAATCCACACCCCCCACCCAACCCCAACCCATTCAATTCTCTCTTACCCCCTAAACACACACACACACCTGGGTAGGCGTGCGCGTTGTCACGTAATTGCGCGAGATGTTGCGCCAGTCGCCCTTGCCAAACTTGGCCAGGCCCTGCAGGAACAGTTTATGCTCCTCCTCTGTCCATGGCACACCCTTCTTCCTGTCTGCTGCCGCTGCTGCTGCTCTGCTTGCGTCTGTCTTGTTGCTCTTTTTCGGTGCAGCCTGTACGTGTGTATGCGTGTGCAGCTAAGAAGTGGGCACTACCGCACACTAGGTGCCGGCCTTGTTAGAGGCAGGGGAAAACATTTGTGTGCAGCATTTTTCACAGGGCATGGCGAACTAAGGGAAGGGCATCCTTAGATCATGCACACATAAGATGCATTTTCCTGTAACTCCCCTTAAACCAGAAAGCCCAGCACTCAAAAAGGAAAGCCAGGTGTGCGAAACATTCAACTGGGACTTATCATTGAGCAAGTTTGAAACCGTGGGTGGCCTTCGTATCCAGAGTGAAGCTCGAACTTTGACGCTTCTTGCAAGGAAGCAAGCGCAAGAACATAAACACGGCTGTCAGCTTGCGGGTGTACGGGTCACGTTTACAGATGGGGATCGCCATTTCAATCTTTGAAAATAAATCTACTGATAATAGAGAGGGAGACATACACACATGCGCTCCCTCTCTCTCTCTCTCTCTCTCTCTCTCACACACACACACACACACACACACACACACACACACACACACACACACACACACAC
>Ga0307960_1002242_pt1 | contig 11525 bp, 8 predicted proteins | sample OrgLakmetagen542_FD_201832 | JGI IMG/M metagenome (GOLD analysis project Ga0307960, IMG submission 201832) | Saline water microbial communities from Organic Lake, Antarctica - #542 | ecosystem: Environmental > Aquatic > Non-marine Saline and Alkaline > Saline | place: Antarctica: Organic Lake... | reverse complement strand
GTGAAGAGGAGACGGCGAGGCTGGTCTCCTGATAACCATGCATAACCAACACAGGTCGCCAGACCCGACAAAAATTGAGAGAGCCACTGCAACGAGTACAGTGGCTCTATTTTTTTATTTTTCTTGCAAATCACACAATTTGTCCATGCCACTACTGATTTAGCATGACAGCACAAATCATAGGAATCACTTTTACCAAGCTAAACCTGCACCCACTAGTGCCAAGGCAGTGGCAAGAACTGAAGTTGCCTTAAGAAAGAAAAGAAAAGACTCCGCTGGTGGTGATGACACAGCCGGCGTGATTAAGGCAAATATAGATTTTGGCTTAGTGCTGTAGTGTAGCAAAAGCAAACCAGTTCCAGTAAATAAATGCCACTTTGGCATCTTCCTATTCCTATAAGGAACGGGGGGACTTGCACCCCATCCCAGTGGCAGAGCTTTTGTGCACTCTGCACACTTGCAACTCTAACGTTGCAGCAGCAACAGCCCCGGGAGCACCAACACCAACACCAACATGAAGACTGGCCGCAAGGAGAAAAAGATCGGGCCTCAAATTTGATTTCGGTTCACTGGCCTTGCCATACTAAAGTTCATTTAAGACCCTCATGCATACTTGGGGTTTGGTAGTCGGGATCCTCCTCAGTCCTTAGTCTAGACTACGGCAGGCACAGTGGGAGCGGTGTAATGCTGAGGTAGTGCAAGCAGTGTTTGCTTAGTAGACCTTTCTATAGGCTTGCGCACCGAGTGACTGTGGTGGTAGAGTAGCACGGCAGGTTCAGTGCTTTAGGGCTGCTGGCTATGAGACTCGGTAGTTTTTGTATGTGGATTGGCAGTGGCCGAGATGGGTGGTCATCCCTGTAGACCCTTAGCTAAGCTCTGCAATGTCTGTGCCTGGTCTTGCTTGTTTGAGGCTGGTACTCCAGTCTCTTTGTGACTTCTTTCCTCCTTCTGGTACTCTGTTGGACCCCTCTGACTGGGCCTTTTTTGTCTGCCGGTAAAGGAGTTTACAGTACTCGGTACCAAAGTGGCTTACTTTCCTTAGTCAATGTGGAATGTGGTTTTCACTGCCTGTGTAGTTTTTTTTATGACGACAGGGACGCATTCGTTTCTTCGCCATTAAACAAATAAAGCTCCCGTGAGGGGGCTTTTTCCCTTGCAGCTTGAAAACCTACCTGTAGATCTCGAAGGTACGATATCGTAGACTAACTGTCAGGCCAGCCATCCCTGTGAGAGTTCTTGCCCCAAAGCCGAAAAGTACATTTAAGCATCCAAGACCCTTAACTAGATATATCTAATCACCCCTGCACACTCATTTTGTGGCGGGAGGTGCCCAGGTGGGCAGGGTAGAAATCCCTGTCAGAAAGTGGATTTCCAAAAGCTCCCCTCAGAGGCTCTGGTGCCATCAACTTACCAGGGGTAGTGTTTGCAGTGATATTGCGGACACTGGGGTGAACGTCCGGTTTTGAACCCCCCTTTTGGCAGAGAAAAGGTCGATTCTATGCGAGGAGCACAGGGTGCATGGTTTGGCAATGGAATTTGAATCCATAGCCTTTAAAAATCTCAGCTGTCGCTGCCCACCACGGCCCAACCCCAGCATTCCAGACCATGATACTCGACAGGGCATGTCTGGGGAGCATACTGAAGGGCTCCCGACACTCAGGTGGTGGCCAGAAAGCGTGTTTCCAGGGTTTCCAGAAATGCACCATTTTTGCCCAGCAAACAGGTCCACGCACTGTCCTTTAGGGGCGAATTCCCCCCCCTTTTTTTGCTTTAATGGGTATGGTTTGATCCTTAACCTATCTGAGAACAAAAGAATTGGTGAAATTCGGACCAAAACCTGCATTTCTACACCCACACCACCTTTTTGGCAGGGAAATGGCACAAATCCAGCCCCCACTCTCACCCTTGACCCCAAACTCATTCATTTTTATGCAGAAGTGTTACAATTATGTATAGAAACCATTGGGAGACCTCAGATATGCATTTCGGGAAAAAGGCATCAATTCCCGCCCCCTTTTTGGGTGGGGCTTGGCTGGGCTGACTAACTGGTTACACACAACATCGCTACCCTACTGGAGTGCCTTGCTTTCTCGAAACTGTTCAGAAGATTTGGACAGCATCTGATGCTTTCTCTTCGCGCTTCTTCAAACAAACGTTCTCTTTCTCTATACACTTTTCTCTTCTACATACACTTTTCTCTTCTACATACATCAGTTTCATGTTTCCTCTAGCTTCTGCTTCTTTTGTTCTTAGCCAGGTGTAGTTTCAGGCTTTTTCCAAACTTCCGCTGAGATGCCCTTTGAGGCATATATAGTGATGTAACCTTACCTTACCTTACCTTGGACAGCTCCATATAGCCCCGCTCCATGAGGAGCCCCAACATCCCACAACGCACGCAGCCATCACGGCTAAAAAGTAGCCATTCAGCTACTACTTCTGGAACAAAAAAGTGGCTACCCCACACTCCCCCTCAGCAAGCTGGTCCAGGCTGATTTCGATCTACTGCGATGCCTCTATCAAGTGCCTGCTGGACTGCTTAAATGCTAAGTGCCTTAAAGACTGTGTGGGTGTCAATCATATGTACGAGCTGTTCAAACTGGGCGTGCTTTTCCTAGTAGAATTTGCTGCGGATTTGAAGCATAGGATGAGAGGTGTTTGGAGAGGCGCTGATTTGGTGGATCCTAACATGCTCATGCACAACAACAAGCCAGCTACTCATCATCCTTGGTTTGCCATCCCTGTTTCTAGTAATGAACATTTGCCGACTACTTTGCCACGGTAAATTCATCTTAATATGTCCAAACATGTTATGTGCAATTTCAATAAACTCCGCTTGCGTGCCCATACTTTGAAAGTTGAGGCAGCAGCGTGGCTTGAAGGTAGTTCACGCATATGTGACCAGTGTCCTGGTGAAGATAAACAACGTGTCCAGAACGGGGTGCACACTATTATATTTTGACAAGATCATCGAGTTCGTGAGCTGAGGACAAATTCCTCTTTATTGTTACACCCCTTTTTTGAGGACTTCTCAGCAGCCTGACCTTTTAGCTGCATCAAGTCAAGAACCAACCTGATTCTAAATTCCTTTCTCAGCAGCAGAACACTAAACCTTTTCTCTTTCTTTGTGGCTGGCCTTGACCAGGCAGTAGCCGATCAGCCAAACAATCTGGCTGAAGGTCACCCCCCATTGTAACCATTTTAAACAAGGAGGAAAGGAACTGTTCAGAATATAAATTGTGATGTACGCTGGAACACTACAAACAGTTGTGAGGATCAAAGAAGTTACAAGTAAAGAACATTAAGCGTGGAAATTGACATATTACCTTGCTGGACTGTAAAAGTTACATACTGACCTCAGCATTTTTTACTGCTTGCAAGTGCTTCTTTTTCTTAATTCCAGCAGGCACATACCAAACTAGATCTGGCACTGATGTAATAACGTCCCAGCAAGTAATATTGCCGCTTATTCCCCAGTGGGTGATACCGCCAACCCAAAGCACATAGATCATCAAGTAGACGCTACATTCACCTTGCAATTCACTAACGAATAAAAGCCAAGGATGTAGACATGCTTCCTGCGCAAAAAAAAAAGGGTGACGGTAAGAGGCTGTGAGATAGGGTCTAATTAAGTGCCCCATTACAAATTCGCACGTCACAAATGGGTTAGTAACTAAATAGGATTCCTGTTCAAAACTGCTGATCGTCAAGGATCAAGGGAGCACGCACTGACCTTATTTCTTCTTTTTACCAGTTTTGCCATCTTCTTCAATGGACAACGGCACAACCGACGGAGGTGCAAATGCCTTTTTGGCAGCCTCCTACAAATGCAATGAATCAAAGCAATTTGTAACATTGTTCCACGTAATTAAAATAGGCGGAACAGTTGTCCTGAACGTTCTACAATGGCCGTGCTGACTCACCAGGGCAGGGAAGAACACGAAGCCTCCCAAAGAGATCCAGATTAGACGCGGCTGCCAGCCCTTCAAAAACGCAGATGCACCCTCTGTCTTGGCAATCTGCACAGTCGAGTAGCAAAGATATACTTGCTCGTTGTCCAGCTTTTAAGCCTCATGGCTTAAAAGGTGCAAAAAATTTACAGGTAAGTTTATAATCAGATCAGCCAAGTTGGTGTAAGATGGCCATTCTGAAAAACTATCTGTGACACTCAGGACCCCCTAAGTTTGCTGGGAGGGACCAAGTGTGCACAGTGAGAGTTCCTGCTAGAGGAAAGCAACTTGCTAGGGATGCATGTATATTAAAGAAAGTGAGAGAGAGAGAGAGAGAGAGAGAGAGAGAGAGAGAGAGAAAGAGAGAGAGAGAGTACGAGGGGGATCTCTCTCGAACCAGAATAGAGGGATTTGTTCTTGAACCCCTTTTGCCCCAAAAGGCAGGGCAATAGCCTTGCATTTGGATTTGGCAGGCTGCATTCCTCACCCATGCCACCTTCCTGCCAGGTGATGGTGGCACAGACGTACGCACAACCTGTAATGTGACTCATTTCATGCATTAGGCTTTGACAAATGTGTATCAACCTCTGTGTGTGCTGAGAAGTGCAACTTAAGAGTTGGGCAAGAAACCCTTGATCGGGACCGGCTGCGCTGATTGCTAGAAAGCAGGCTCCCTGGAAGTAGAGCACTGATCTATCTGGGTTTGTACATGTCAGGAGTGTGTGAGCTGCTGCATTGCATTGTAGGACCATGTTAAATACTATATGTGTGTGTGCGTGTGTGTATGTGTATGTGTGTGTATGTGTGTTTAGCATGCTGGATTGTAGATTGTAGGACCTGCAGGCTTGGAAAACGGGGGCTAGCCGCGGGACACTTGCACCAGTCCCCTATGTAAGGGTGAGCAACAATAAGGAATTATACAAAAAGTTTCTAGCCCACAGCGTAAGGTTTAAACACCAGTTTTTGCAGTGCAGCAAAAGCGATACTTTCCTCTAGCTTATCTCCGGTGTTTACTTCTCCCCATCTTTTCATTTCCTAGCTCTGGGCTCACTATACTTGCCCGTAATTCCAAGCTTTAAACTAGTTCTGCCTTCTTTTGCCTTTGTTTGAGGAGGAGTAAGAGTATTATCCATTACGAGTAGCCGTGACCGGGCCTTGTGAATGTTCCACTGTCAATTCATGTTGCCAATAAAAAGGAGACTCAAGTACTAATCCGATTCATTATTTTACGTGAATGATGTATGTTGCATTTGCATGATGCACATTATCTCAATTGTTAGCATCTTACTATCTTTATCTGTGCATTGATTTTTTAAAGGGAGCCCGAGTGAAGTTCATGTCGTTGCACCTCAGCCCCTGCCTACTTTTGCAGTGTGCAATTACTGTGTGCCTCAGAGTACACTTCTCTTTGCCTATCTCTGCATTGCCGCAAATTAAGCTTCCTTCTTTTCCCTCCTTTGCTTTTTGCATATTGTAGTCAAATTATCACTGCCTTTTCTGTGGCCAAGGTGCCCCTACCTCACCCTGAAAGTGTTCTGCCCAGTCAACGTGCCTTGAGAACCAAGCAAGTGCCTGACAAAGCTGGAGCTTTTCGATTGACCAGCTCCTTTGATTGCCAATCGGTCATCAAAGCTCATACATATTTTTGCATGATAGCAATGTGTCAAATCTTTCTGCGCGTATCCTTTTCTCTCAATTTGCCACCCTGGAATCTGCATCCCTTGGCTGTTACCTAATCCATGATCTAATTTTGTAAGCAGGTAACTGCTAACATAGTACTCTTTAGCAGGCATTCAGCTGTATGTTGGTGAACAATGGATTTATTCCATCGTAGCTCTAATCAAACTTTCACGTAAAGCACATTTCTGAGAAAGTCAGATATCAGGTCACCTGCACGGTAGCATCCATAAAGTTTTTGTACCGCCCAGCTCCTCCCTGCACCATTAGCCGTGTTTTAATCACGTCTAATGGAGTTGTGGCAATTCCTGCAGACAGGAGAACAGCAAGCGCATGCAATGTGGGGCTGAACCTTTGATAAGTATATCACGCAACTCTACCAATCATCAAATCAAGACTCAAAGACAACTGGCCAACTCATAATCCAATTCTTTCTTAATTTATATCACGCATCGATCGTACTTGCAATGTATTTCTGCAAGTGGAGTTGATTGCTGATAGCATTAAGCACGACCTTCAATCATGACTACTTATGCCCGTGCTCACAGACCTCCTCCAAGTACAACTCATGGAAGATTACCCTAAGACTGGGATCCAGGTGAAATCCCAATTTTATTTATGGTAATATAAAGAGGCTTGGCAGAAAGTCTAAATTGTCCACCAATGGCCCCTTCAGAGTTGTAGCTCTTGGCGGTGTCATGATTTTGAATGCATGTTTTGGGGGTTGCCTGAGTACGACCTCTTGCATCCCAGCAGATGGATACAAGGAAATCCTCTTTCAACCAACCAGGCCTGCATTTTCATACCCTACCTGTAAAACCCCCTGCCGCAGCGCCAATCAGAGATGTCTCAATTGGATGAAGTTCCCGACCCAAACGTGCCTGTGCAGCAACTTTCAGCTGAAGAGAAAGAGGGAGGAAGTGTGCTCATGTTGGATATGTTTTACTTGATGTGTGTGATGTATGTAGTGCACACAAAACGAGAGAAACATCAAAGGAGGTGTTCTATTTTACCAAGCTCGCCCCAAACTATAGCAGATAAAGGCGGTTTGTTTCCATTACTTCACTGCCCTTTTATGTACAAAGTGTTTGGAGTTGCGAGTTGGAGCAGATAAAGCATGGTGCAATGTCTGGTGCTTGTACACACCTGCTCGTAGCTCACAAACTCGATGGCATCAAATGGAAGGTCACGCAGCATGAAGGCGCCATACCCTGCATACATGCCACGCCTGATGCCCTCGCGTGAAATGATCGTGCGCACCTGCCACACAGACACAAAATCAAGAGACACAGCTTTTACAAGGATAACTAACAACCCTAACCTATCTTGTCAATAAGGCTAGGAACGGGCCCAAGAGCAGGTCTAGGTCAACACTAACAGCACGTGCATTTTGCAAGTGCCTTGTCTAGTCATTTGGCAAGAGCTTGCACTGCCATGCCAGACCTGCATTTGCTGCCGCTCACCGCATTTGCAGCCGACTTGTACTCTCCAGTCTGCAGGCGCTGCTTGACCACCTCTGTGGGGACACGGATCAAGGATGAAACAGTGCCTGCTGCGCTGCCAGCGACCATTGCGCCCAAGTAATGCTGCAGTGGCGTAAGTGAACGCATCATGTGGGGGAGAAAGCTTGCATGTGAATCATAAAAGGGGGAGGGGAAGAGTATGCTGTCACAAACAGCCACACAACTGTAATGCGTCATCAATACCGATCAGTCAGTGCGCAGCACAACAGGGGGTCCACCTACCTGGTCACTGCTCACAGATGCCTCCACTGAGCGTTTCACAGGCTCGTACACGGAAATGAATACAGCGCTTGCTGGAGCCACGCCTGCCAGGTTGCCCCACAAACCTGCACCTCCCAATAAGTTGTCACAGGGCACAATACTTGCTTGTTGCAAAATTGAACATGTGCGTCCGCCATGCTACGCTCAGTTGTTTTGCGAGCAATAGATTGTTGAGGCACCTCACAATTGGCCATCTAACCAAGAACAACTGTTTCCCCATCACCTTACAAAGCTTCCAGAGGGGAAGCACTAATGCCCTATAGAAGTGTACGAGTATCAGATGATTCCAGAGTACGTGCCTCATACTGCTACTATTCAAGCTTGTGATTTCGATGTAGCTGAGGTTGAACGAGAGCAACTGGGGAGTACGTGTCTGGCCCCACCCCACCCCACGTGCAGCAGCCAAATCGCAGCAGTCCAATCACATTAATAAACACATACGAGTCCTATTGCGTGGCAGTTGGGATGGGGGCAATGTTGCTCTACGCCTGTTTTGCACAGCTTTGCACCATACTGCTACGAAATGGCAGGGAAAAGGCCAGACTTGCTCCAATCCAACTGTGCTTAAGAAGTAAGTTTCCTTGGCATTGTAATTTACAGGGATGTGTCATACAGTCATTTGGGACGTTCAATATGGTAAAAAACACGTTAAATACGGAATACAGGCATAATACAATCGTATTTTTAAGCAAATTCGGGAGTGCCGAGTTTTGACACAAAATGGACCCGATTCGCCCCAAAATCACCCAAAACGTTCCCAACTCTTTTCCAATATATCATAGAGGGGCGTGCCGCCCGCCCAAATTTCGACCCCATGAAGGGCTCACTTTTTTTGTGTTTTTCCTTTTTACACGCTTTCATTGCCTGTATGTGCAACCCTGAAGACCTTGCTGGATTCTGCTACACAGTCCAGGCAAAGACGCAAAGACGCTTGACCAGTCCTTCAGGCCAAATTCTATATGAGGCGCTTATGCCTTTGTCACTGCCAGAGCTTCCCAAAACCCATTCAACTTCGTAACTGCGCTGTGAAACAATAGTTCATAGCAGTGGCATAATAAACTGCATCAAAAAGTGGCCGGCCAAAAATTCCTCCTCGTCGGTCTCCATGCAGCCACAGAAAATGATGGCACATGACAACTGCACAATTCCTGAGCGGAACTAAGTAAGAATTGAAAAAGTGAACTCCGCAATTCACACAGACTAAAACCAGGCCAGTTTAATCGTCTACAGAATCTTACGCGGGACAGAGGCCTGGCCGCGGAGCTATTCAGGACCAAAGTGCGCCCAACCGACTCGGTTAACCCCCCCCCCCCAGCAAAAATTTATTTTTAGAAATTTGGGTGTATGGGTATATGTTATTAATATATTATGTGATAGCATTAAAAGTTTAATGAAAGGCCGTTGTTGCGGGGGAAATTGCCTAAAAGGCCAAAACCCGGCAAATTTTGCATCCGTATAATACGGGCCTGATTTGTTCAATACGCGTAAAATACGCGTTATATACGATACGGCGTATTATACAAATAGCCGTATGACACATCCCTGGTAATTTATAATTGAATGTTGTTGTGTCAAAAATGGTGCAGGAGGTCTAGATGGTGTGTGCTCCGGGGTCTGACCAGACCAAGGGTGCGAGTGTCACGACGTACCTCTATATTGTTCCCACGAATCCACGCCCCGACCATGTCAAGCATTGAAGCCATCCACAAGTTTCCCATTATGCCAGACCTGATGCCTAATTATGTCCCCCTGTGAGGAAAGGTATTGCTGCTCGTGCTTCCCACTGGTCGCAGCCTTATTATTAAAAAGTCAAGATTTCCATCATGACCTTTTTTGCTAAATACGGTCGAGGAGTGGGAAAGATACAGTTGTGCAAAGGTTTGGGTGTAGGACAGCTCATGTTTGGGTGTGTTACCCGTGTGGATGACCAAGACGTAAATAATATCGCCAACAAATTGGAGTGAAAGACCAGGTAATTGGTGAGATTTTAAAATTTCAACCATTTACCATGAAGATCAACAAAAGGGGAACCAAAATTGGATAGAGTGTGGTGACTTAATATGTGTGCAATTTGTGCCCAATAGCACGCTAGGCTACACACTCGCCTAGGCAATCAGGGTCATCCATTTCAGCCAAAACATTGTCACCATACTGCGTTTTTAGTTGTTGGTCCTTTGAATAATAAGTCAGGCCAAAAAAAGATTCACTCAACCTCGCAAATCTGGGTGTTTCCAGCGGGGACGATTCTGCTCCCACAAAGGACCCCCTCGTTTTTGAGGGGCAAGCATCATCACTATGGCCGAGTTGCACCCTGAGAAGCGGACGAGTTTCCGCCCTGGGAGCTCCTCAGGCCTGAGACGGTCCTAAACTTTTGCGGGACCTCGCAAAAGCTTGATGCTCGCAATTTAATTATTTCAAATATTCTGGGACCTCACAAAATAGGACGCGCGATACTAAAAGCGCAATACGGTGGTGCTCAAAAGAAACGCTGATTTTGAGTTGCAGGGTTGCTTAAAACAGCCTAAAACAGTCGTTCCAAAAAATGCAAACGGCGACTTTGGTAGGCTTTGCAAACACTAAAGGTGCTTAATAAGTAATAAGAGCCACAGCTTCGGATGTAAATGTTATTTATAACCCAAATTGTCGACTAGTTCAATTGAAACAAGTGTAGGGGAGGGGTGTAGTTCGTGTGGTGGCAGGTCCAGTTTGTTACGGTCGTTGTGCAAATAGAATCATTCGTTAACTTTTTCACAAAGTAGAAAGCAGTCTAGTACATGGGTCAAATCTATACTTTCTTATTTGTTGGTGATTTAGCTGCTGTGCGTGCTTTGGCACGCTGTATGTTCCTGGGAAAGCCTGCCCGCCCACATCAGCTGCCATAACGGTGCGAGCGCTTTCTTTGAACCACATGGGTTTCGATTAAAGAGGAAAGCAGCAGGGGTTACGACCTGCTACAGCTACTACGTGCAAGAGTGAATGTGCACTCAACAGTGTCAGAGCTTTGTGGCTCATTCCTCACCTGCATACAAGCCTTGGCCTCCACCAGATTGCAGGAGCGCCTTGAAACCTCCGCCACCAATCATCGCTTGGAGTCGCGTTTTAATTGTATCCAGAGGGTACAGCGCTGCGTGTACAACAAGCAATACGGATGCATGACCAGACAACTGGAACCCCTGGAGAGGAAGGCGCTGATGAGCACAGCTGGAGAATCCCAGATCGTGCGTCTGACCATCTGTGCAATCTTAAGTTTGCTTCCTCCTGGAACAAACACATGAATTGCCACCTGCCTGACTCCACTGCACAGCCTGCCACTGCTCCTGCCGCGAGGTTTCCTAGGGTTGCCCTCCAAGCTGGCGCAGAGGGGGGAACCGCAGGCTGTCTGGGCTCCGATGCAGAAGATATCATGAACAGAGGCACCACAGCCGGGGGGGCTATGAAAAGGGGGTGCAAGAGTGCAAGAAGGGGTTATTTGTTCAGGGGCTTGCAAAAGCAAATGAGCATGACTGTGCAAGTTTGCGTACATGCCTAAGCGTGATCACTCACAGCGGGTTCCCGCTGGGCTTGAGCCAGCTGAAATGGAGGCCAGCGGCATGGAGGTGGAGCTAGAATGCCTGATGGCAGCTGGTTTTAAAGAAAATTCAGGACATGGCCCTTCCAATAGTTCTAGGCTGTTGCGCCCGTGCAATAGCAAGGAGCCATCGGGGCAAGTGCGGTGGGGCTCCAAATCAAAACTCAAAGGCATCGTGCGTATGTTCAACACGATAAATTATTAAATTACAAATGACGCATTCCACCTGTTAATACGTTTGGGGTAATGCAGAGTAGCTTGTTCAAAACAAAAGCAAAGCCCCTGGACTGCAAAGCCCCTGGACTACTCCTGCCCCGGGCTTTCAGTGTACTGAAAAACAGGCGTCGAAGTTCTTTCACTGGTGAGCCCTCCCTGTCCATGTGTGGTGTGTGCGTGTGTACGTGTGTGTATATGATGCGTACGTGCTTGTGTGCGTGCGTGTGTGCGTGCGTGCGTGCGTGTGTGTGTGTGTGTGTGTGTGTGTGTGTGTGTGTGTGTGTGTGTGTGTGTGTGTGCGAGTGCGTGTGTGTGTGAGTGCGAGTGTTTGTG
>Ga0307960_1002213_pt1 | contig 11593 bp, 12 predicted proteins | sample OrgLakmetagen542_FD_201832 | JGI IMG/M metagenome (GOLD analysis project Ga0307960, IMG submission 201832) | Saline water microbial communities from Organic Lake, Antarctica - #542 | ecosystem: Environmental > Aquatic > Non-marine Saline and Alkaline > Saline | place: Antarctica: Organic Lake... | reverse complement strand
CATGCAAACAAATCAGTACTCACTGCTCTTTGCCTGTAAAACAACTCGCAGGCACTCTACACACGCTGACTTGTGTCCTCACAGAAGCATGCCGCAGTTGCAGAAGTGGAGAGCAAAGGAAAGGGTGCCTAAAGTATACCTACATTTTCTCTGAGTGTGATGACCTCCATGCCCATCGTGTCTGGCTCATTGCAGCCCATGCCAAAGGACCGCACTCTGTACGTGCCAATTGGTGGGCAGCATGATAATCGTTTAATTCACACACATTAGCTATCAGCACGTGCTATATAATGTGGCTATCTAGCTACTGGACCTTTACTTCTTTTAAGAGGGGAATTACGCCCAGCGTTTACTCACACAAACACCAGTTGATGGTCCTCTGTGAAAAAGCCTTGAAACTCCATTCGCCCAGGCTTGACATCACGTCGCATGCGGCCTGTGAACAAAAGGAAGGTCTTATGTGAACAAAGGAAAGGCCTTCTGTGAACAAAGGGAAGGCCTTATGTGAACAGAGGGAAGGCCTTCTGTGAACAAAGGAAGGACTTCTGTGATCAGAGGGAAGGCCTTCTGTGAACAGAGGGAAGGCCTTCTGTGAACAAAGGGAAGGCCTTCTGTGAACAAAGGGAAGGCCTTGTGTGAACAAAGGAAGGCCTTCTGTGATCAGAGGGAAGGCCTTCTGTGAACAGAGGGAAGGCCTTGTGAGAACAGAGGGAAGGCCTTCTGTAAACAAAGGGAAGGCTCTCGTTCTTGTCGAAAGTTGTACCTCTCTATGGTGCCATGAGCAAGTAACCCGTTCCACATCTTCCAGCTTCTAATTGTAAGTGCTGTAACCCTCTGTTTGCATTACAGCGGCCTTTTTATTTCCTTTGGGCCGTCAGAAGGGTAAGATATCTCGAAAAAAACAAAACATTCACACGCGCACACACACACACACACACACACACACACGCACACACACACACACACACACACATTTTTAGACAAAGAACCAAGGTAAAAATACACTTACCCGTAGACACACTGCCGTCCTTCCTGTAGGACTCGTTGTGAATGTGGGCCATTCCCATGACCGTGATCCTGGCATGGATCATGAGCTGATCTGGGCTGTCAGAGATCTGAAGTTATACAATGTACAATGATAGGACATCTAACAGATGATGTAAAATGCTGGGCACATGCAGTGAATCGGGTGCCTCCTTCATATCCTCATTGCTTTGTCTTACTGCTCGTGTAGCTATTTCCTTTTCGCCCATCAGAGACAGCAACTGGCAAAGCAGGTGAAGTATTGATTATATAGTAGCCCCCAAACTTGTGTGGTTTGGTGTGGCACAATATAGGGATCACCAATGCCATCTACTATGCCAGACTTTGTGCATTATTACTTAAGCCACGCGCGTCCAAATTATCTTAAAATTGGCTCCATACCCTGTTTGTTTGTATATTTAGTTCCCCAATTAAACCTTTTTGTGGGCATTGTCAGATAAAATCATTGTCTAAACCAAGCGTGGCAGAATGTCTGGTTAAACAAGGAGGTAATGCACACACTCAAACACACACACACACTTTTGCCGCTTGGGTCTACAATACGGTGAAGCAAGGTAAACATCGAACCCACCTTGATGCCCTTGATGCTTTCATGGGCTTTGCGAGCAATGTAGTTTGCATTCATCATGACGTCAATAGGCATTGGGGCTTGCGAGGACTCTGACTGGACCTGGAGTAGAGCAGATGTTTTGTGTCTAAGGTAAGTAACTTGACGAGGGAAAAGCAGTTTGAGCATGTCAAAGGAAAGGCTTGAACTGTGTTAAAGGCACAGCAGCTTCTTGATTCTGACACTTGCTTCCCTGTGGGAAACCTTGCTAACGAAAAAGGAAAGAATAGCATGCAGGCAGCGAAAGACACTTATCACATGGAATTAGGAAAAGAGAGGCTACCTTGATTCTACAGGGTTGTGATAAATTGACGCACTTTGCTCCGTAGCCTTAAAGCCCGTGGTGGCCTCAAACTAAAGGAATGGCTTTTGTGTCGGGGTTTTAATTATTAAATTTGCTTTTTGGTGGGGCTTTGACTAGTGTGCACACTACTTGAGCGTCTGTCCCGAATGCACAATGACAAGTGTGCACACTGACTAGCGTACACACTACTTGAGCACAGCACAATGACTATTGTGCACACTACTTGAGCACTGCACAATGACTAGTGTACACACTACTTGAGCACAGCACAATGACTAGTGTGCACACTAATTGAGTGCCTGTCCCAAGTGCACAATGATTGGTAACAGCGTAGTCTTTACTTCCTTATTATTAATTGCTCTCTGTGACGCACTTTGCTCCAGTAGCCTTCGTAGCCCGTGGTCTCTGGGAGGGGGATGAACTTTGTGCTGGGGTCTGCATTCAGGGAATATGTCTTGTATAAAGTAGAGTGCATAACATAAAGGAAAGCTTACAGGCAGCTTGAGGTGTGGGAGGTAGGTACAGAGTTTACAGAGTTTACAGATGAAGCCATCAGTCAAAACGTGCGACTGCTAGGCTGCGTGCGTAAAACATTAGGTAGGTAGACACACACTTGCATCGGAGCAAGTGGCAGAGATTGCACAAAACTCAGATTTAAATCTGCCAAAAGTTGGTAGCCGATACTGCACATGGATGAGCAACAGGTGGCAGAAACTGCAAGTAACAGGGAAAAGCAACAACCACCTCTGATCGGGATCCGGTTTCAGGTCAAGCCTGCAACCCTTTTGATCCCATTGACCTCTTTACTTTCCTTTGTGGTGGAGGAAATTAGCGGTACCCAGTACCAAAGTGGCTCCTTTTCCTTTATTAAAGTGGGAAGTGGGTTTTACTGCCTGCGTACCGTTTTTAATTTTCAAGAACCACAGGAAGCATATATTGCACAGGGATGCAATAGTGACAAGCAACAGGTGGAAATGCTGCAAGTGAAGGGGCGAAAGCTACAAGCAACAGGCAGCGGCACGAGACATGTATGCACTTAGGCAGGGCCATCTGTTTGCTTCCTTGCTCGTGCTGGAACTATGTGTTGTCATGCGCTCCCATCAGTTATAGATAATAAGAGGGAAGCAGCAGAGGACTTAGTGCAGACCATCAGGTGTGAATATAAGCGGGTTGTGTATATCTGGATGTTTTTCTGGTGTGTGTGTGTGTGTGTCATCAAGTGCTAAGAAACTCCTTGCCGACGTGCAAGTATCAGAAGTAATGCACTTTGCCGTGAATAATTTGAACGTAAAAGACTCTGAAAGCTGTAACTTAATTAAAAACACTCTATCAGAGGCATACCAGCCGGGTCTCACCTATCAAAGGCAGTGGTCCTTCAGGCACCCAGAATGGCCTGTCGCCAGAGGGCGTGAGAAATCCGGCCGGGAGGGGAATGCGGGGGAAGGACGAGATCTTGCACTGCCATTCACATTGGACGCATTGCAAATGTCTGCCAGACATGTGATTATTGAAAGACATGTATGGATGAAAGATCCATCAACAATCCAGTAGTGGTTTGGTGATTTCAATCAGAAGCAGTGCATATATGGCGCGGCTGACCGCTTTCCTGATTCCTGCAAATTGCACAAACCTGCCCTTGACACTAGTTAACGATTGAGAATATTGCAGCTTATTTACACGTCAAAGAAACAAGAGTGTGCAAACTACATGTGTACAACATTTATGAGCACTCACTTCCTTCCCTTTTCCGCTCGTGACTGCTCAAGCTCGTGTACAAAATAGTTTATGCAACAAATAAAATGTACCGAGGAGGGAGTGGGCTTGTGCTGTAGTGGCGTGATGGTGCGATGCAGCAGGCCGTATGCTCCGTCTCTCAGGGAAGATGACAGGGACTTGGTTGAGTGGGTGCTCAGACGGGAAGGTACTGCCTCGGCACCCTACGCTTGTGTATGTGTGCATGCGTGCATGTGTGTGTATGCATGTGTTCAGGATGCTATGGCCATGTGAGCAGATGCCTATGAGCAATAAGCGCATTCAAGCAAACAAGTAGGGTGTGATCCTGCGGATCAAAAAAATTGGGGCGGAGCCTGCGCTGCAACCTGCATTGAAGTTGAACCTAATGTAGTGAGAGCGATTCAGGGGGGACTGCGCTCCCTCTGCACCCCACTGCTCCTGTTCAACCATTTCTGAGCAGCCTGGTCTTTGCAATGAAGAGCGGCATTCAAATGAGTTAGACAATTCAGGGGGGGCTGCGCCCCCCCTGCACCCCCCCGCTCTTGGGTTAGCACAGTCTCTATCATACCATACCGTGTCTGTAGCTGTTTGCTTACCAATGGTAAGACCTCCGCGATATACCTCAACAGCGGAATCAGCACAAAATTGGCTTGTATTTCATACATATTTTACACTGTAAGGTTGCTTAACTGGCTCAATGCTCTTTTCTTTCAGTGTTGACCCTCTGAGAGCGCAGTGTTGACTGCAGTGAACATAAAGGGACTACGCCCCAAAAAGATGGACAGCATACAGCTGCCGTGACCAAATTTGTTCCTCAACAAGGCCTGGAATTTGCCCTTCTTTCTCACCTGCTTGTTTGCAGCATCCAGATCAGAAGGTAAACCTGAATGCAGGGCACGTGCCAAGCGTTATTAATATTTACTTGAATGCAGGGCACGCGTATTTAATCAGAAGATATACCTGAATGCAGGGCATGTGCCGAGCGTTATTTAATCGATCCAAATAACTCTCAACTAATTTAAGCTCTTGGCACGCTTGGCAGTGATGCATTGGGGCAATGGCTTCTTTGGCACAAAAGAGGGTTTTCAATTGTGCAAGCCTGATCGTCACACGCTTTGAATAGGTCCACTCCAGGCCAGAGTGGATGGGCTCAAGCACAAACCCTTCTCTTAGACTTGCGCAAACCAGATCTGATGACGTCATTAGCTTTTACAGACCAACGAAATATGTGTTTGAAGTCTTAACACCTTTTCAGGGTTTTAATACCCTAGGCACACCTGGTGAGCTGCACGTCACACCTGGGGCACCCTGAGACGTCACATCCGCTGAGGTGCATGCCACACCTAATGAGTCCAGTGTACTGAATTAACTGTAACAAGCGTTATCACCAGTCAGTACAAGTACGCTTACAATCAGTGCAAGTGCACTTTTGTAACAAGCATTATCACCAGTCAGCACAAGTACGCTTACAATCAGTGCATGTGCACCTTTGTATCAAGCGTTATCACCAGTCAGTACAAGTACGCTTACAATCAGTGCAAGTGCACTTTTGTATCAAGCGTTATCACCAGTCAGCACAAGTACGCTTACAATCAGTGCAAGTGCACTTTTGTATCAAGCGTTATCACCAGTCAGCACAAGTACGCTTACAATCAGTGCAAGTGCACTTTTGTGCTAGTGACACAGCACACCTGGTGAGCAAGGAGTGGAGGCAAAGCTGGAGTTTGAGGCAAAACTGCGGGCGTCCCAGAAGTCATCGTCTTCGCTGCTGTCTCCGGTCATGCTGCTCTCTGCGCTCTTGAACTTAAAGTGCTTTGCGCCGTGCCCTGATTTGCAAGAAGGCAGAGCACGAGATGCAAGCTTCACGCACTTGGATTGTTATATACCAAATGAATTAGCCCTGACTTGTTCCAGGTTGGAGTTTAGGTGGAGTTTAAAGCTGACACTGGACTAAGCAGACTGGGTTGACAAATTTCTTGCACAAGCAAGTTCAATAAGTCAATTCCTTGCACCAAGCAAGGTAAGTTAAAACAAGTCTGGCCCTTGAGCTCCCCTCCTGCTGCAAGTGATAATGCATCCTTGCCACAAATTATCGGTGTGACGGTGTGACCTTCATAAAAACACTAGACCCGACAAAGAGTCAAACAGCTCTTCTTGCACTCAATAATAACTGCACAAAACACAACCATTCGTATCCACACACACCTGGCTCCTCAATCTCCATGTCCATGGTGCGGGAAATACTTGTGATGCGTCGCTCTACGTCTTTGAGGTGACCTCCTTTAGACGAGCAGATAAGACAGAGGTTCAGGTGCATACTAGTTCATCTAGTTCATCTAAATCAAATGGCAGCGTGCGGTCAGATCCTTGCTGATATTTGATAGCATATTACAAGCCCAACTTTCCCAGGGATTGTGCATGCAACATCAGGTTAGCTGGAAACGCCATAAGGGAAAACTCAATGACTGCACAAGCCTTCACACATGCCAGAGTCTCGCCGCAGAGAATCAGGCCCACACATTGGAAGATCATGCCACGTGCCATTGCTGCAAGCTTGCATAGTACCAACATGAGCGCAGATGAGGCACAGCCTTCCTGCCAGAATGATCACACTGCTATCAACAATGAAGCAGGTCTCAGATCCAAATTACAGCGACGGGGAACAATAAAGCACAGTCAGGGAAAACTGTCAAATTAATGTTTGCGCTAAAAACTTGCAAATTATAAGCCACCCTATTTGCATCACAAAATGTCACCTAATTACACTCCCACATCAGAAACCGTGTCACCAGTTTGTTAACCTTATCCAAACCCTACCCGTCAGTCCCTTATATCTTCTCGCTGTTACCACAGACACACATTGAGATCTCGTAAAACAAAACACAGTAGGCAGTAAAAAACACTTGCTGCACCAATCAAAGTGCCTCATTGATACAATATTTCAAAGCTCCTCTGCCGCTGGGATGGGAAGGAAAAACGATGGTGACCTTCTACCTAGCTGTGACATGTTATCTAGTATAAACTGTTCACAGACTGGACAGACCTGGCAAAGTGGCTGGAGGAGTGCAGATGGCTAGGCGGCCATCGTCACCAAGGGCTGCATCACGAGGCATGGAGGCGCTGCCACAGCACACCTAAGCAGGGAAAGACGCGTCAGAAAAAATAGTACTATGACATTGATGGTGTAGCCCATTCAGCATCTCTGCTTTGTCTCTCTATTACTACTGTGCAGCTGTGAGAGTGCATGCCACAGGGACACAAAGAACTGACCCTAGCCTCACCATGCTTCCCAGCAAGCTGTGCAGAAAGGGTTTCTTGGTGCTGCTCTTCTTCCCCTGTGCGGGCAGGTGTTTGCTTTCACTTGGAGAGAGATTGATAGTCAGCTGGGCATGGTGTGTACAAGGGGCGCATTGTGCAAAGAGTGATGCTGTGAGGGTATAAAGAAAACAGAGTGAAAGAGGGCAAAACAAACACAGATCTGTCTGAATTTTCCCCACCTTGTTGCCGTATACTTTCTCCTGTTTGGGCAGGTATGGAGGTAAGGAGGTGTTTAAGCGCTCTCCTTCTTGGCGAGGGCAAGCGATGGGAGGCAAGAAGTGCTTGCTGCTGAGGGGCGACGGCGATTGCTGCTTCCCACACTCATCGCCAGCAGCAGCTGCTGACATGCTGTCGTACATGTTTGCACTGTCCAGGCTGGAAAGGTGCTTTTTGCTCTTCTCTAACAAGCAAGCAGCACCCGATCGGTCAGACGAGGAGCTAATGATTTTGCCGCTGTTTATGCCCTGCCAGACAGACTGCAAGGTCTGTGGCTGCTGGCTGTTGGCTGCTGCCTGAAGTGTGTCCTTTCTGGTGATCATGCTGGAGCCCTGCTGCTGTCCCTTGTCCTCTTGCTGGTCTGGGGGGAGTGACGGGTCACTCCTCACGACGCCACTCTCGACGACGCCGGTGCATTGGCTCATTTAAATATTCTCTAAAATTTTTGGCAGAAAATTATCTCTTGAAAAGAACAGAGGCAAAACGCGAGAGGCGTTGACAGGTCGGAGGTTGCCGAACGGTTGCCGAAAAAGAGTTGGAGATTTATATTCGACAATTCTTTAAAAATTTTAACAAATCGCGGCTTTGTGGTGAGGCACTGCCTTGCTTTTGTTTGTTTCAGGGCGGGGTAGTCATTAGTCAAGATCCGACGAGTTCGTTACTTACGTGTGTCTCTTTGAACAAGTCTAAGTAGTATTAACTTGAACCTCTTGAAACACTTAGGCAGAACTTTTAATAATCTAATCGACCGGGAAATCATTAAAAAAAGGGATATGGCATCGTAAAATAATCCCCTATTGTAGGCGCAAATCACCATCGGGAAGCGTAGAACCTACCAAAGAAAATAGGAGAATTAGTGGAAAATTATCGAGGATAAGGAGGGCTGCAGCTTAGCCTAAACGGTTCATGATGAGAGTTGGTAATAGTTCTTCTGGTATGGTCAAGCCCAACAGTTTGCCCCTGACAAAAGGCGCAGGCGACACTTCAAGTTGGAGGCAATTTTCTTAAGTCTCTGCCTGTTCAGTGACAGTCAAGACCAAGTTCCGTATAACCTCATAGAAGGCTTCATGGAGGGTGCAGACATCTTTATGCTGTCTGCTGCAAGCTAAAATAACATAGATTCAGGTATACCAAACACCCTTTGAGGAAGAGAGGATGCAAATGTACAGCCACAAAAAAAGACAGAGGGTTTATTGCAGGTCTTCTCGTTTGAAGAGAAGCGTTCCAAGGAACTGTACCAGGCAGCTTCCACGTGTATAAATCAATATCCATCTATGTCGAGGGCAGTGTGCCCGTCCCTGGCTGCTCCTGCGCCAAGAGCTGTCATGAAGGCCTCCGAATTCAGCACCCCTGACCCTCCAAGCAAGACATGCACCAAGGGATTCCGCTCATTGAACTCAGCCACCGCCTTTGCCTCTTCAAACGTTGTGCCACCCACGATGAACACAATGACCTGGGGGGGGAGGGGAGAGAAGTGCAAGAGGTGGTGCAGTGTTACAGCAAGGGCCATTAATACATCAGGAGCAAAGGCACCTGCGCTTGCATGTTGTGCATGCTGCTTCTAGCAAGGCAGGGAAGTGCAAAAAAAGACCGTGTGCACTCTGGCCTATGGCGTAACTTGTACATACCAGGTGACAATGCCCTTTCCAGTACCATTGCCAACTCTCATCAGGAGCCGGTCCCAGGCCAAGCCTGCGACCGGTCTGATTTCAACTGATTTTGTGCTTTCTAGTGGAAAAGGAAGTATCCGGTTCTCCTCTCTCAAGGGCCTTTTATTTGCTGTCTGTGGAGAGTGGTGTTTCACTGCTTTCGTCTTTTTCATTACCTATTCTTACTCCTAACCTAACGTCTGACCTGATCCAAACCTAAGCAGCTCCTTGATTTTGATCGTAGGAGGGTGGTTCAGGATACCAGCGCACTCTTTCTTGACCTTTCTGTTATGCTCCCTCTCACTAAGCCAGCGAATATTCTAGGACAGCAACCAACATGTCAACATGTCTGTCAAGGTCACACCTCTTTGGGCGGCGACCGTCTAAATGAGGCCTGGTAGGTTTGCACATCATCCTGCAACCACATAAGTAGGAGCGTGTTACAGCACAAGGGTATAATGCACTGAGAAGGTATTAAGCGCTGAAGGTGTTAAAAAGGTGTGAAGCACTGAGGAGGATCAGCAACATCGTCCTCCTGGGTTTGCCGGACTCAAGTTGCTCTTCAACCCATGCTCCTTGTTTTTCAGGCTCCACTTAGCAGCAGATTTGAGTATGAGGACTGTTGCACTGTTTAATGTGCCACACTTGTATGTGCCACACTTTTATGTGCCACACTTTTATGTGCCACACTTGTATGTGCCACACTTGTATGTGCCACACTTCATACTTGTGCAGTGCCACACTTGTATGTGCCACACTTGTTTGGTGCCACAATTGTTTGGTGCCACACTTGTTTGGTGCCACACTTGGATAGTGCCACACTTGTATGTGCCACACTTGTATCGTGCGTTTGTGCCACACTTGTTTGGTGCCACACTTGTATGTGCCACACTTGTATTTAGTTTACCTGATACGCAGCTGCTACCAAGCATAGCAAACTTGATAGGCAAATTTTTTAGATACCTCCGGTAATGTGATATCCCTATGAAAGACAGGTGCCCTTGATACGTGCAGTGCATTGAAGCCAGCAATTGGAAGAACACTGACGTGCAGCTTCTAAGAGGAAAAAGTACCTGAGACATGCCCATGAACGGGTAGGCTTCAATGTCCAATTGGCTTGCCAGGAAGTTGGTTAGTGTGGCGGTCAGCAGGGGCGTATGCTGGGTGTACACGTTGTCGGCGCCCTGGAATAAATGGTTGTGTGTATGAATGTGTGTGTGTGTGAATGTGTGTGTGTGTGTTTACATGTGTGTGTCGTGTGTGTGCATGTGTGTGCGTGAGTGTAAGCGCTCATGTACATGTGCATGTGTGTATGCGTGCATTGTCGGTACCTGGGAGAGAGGAGAGCCAAAGTCACCAACGTTGGCTGGAAATTAGAAATTAGAGTTTGTGAATGACCAAAAGGGTGACATACAGTAAGATTAATGAAATGGCAGAGGGGGTATCAGAGCACAAGTGCATAAATGCTACTTTTTGGGCATTCAAAGCGCAACCACTCACACGCCAATTCATCAAACTGGACCCAACATGGCTGACAGTGGTGTTTGTCAGATTCGATCTGATCTAGACAAGTTGCTTTGCGCTCTGAATTACAGGACTTGACGCAAACAGTGGGAATGAGCACCCATGTGCTTTCCTTGGGGACTGTCAAAATAATTTGCATATTTCGCTAACCACATACCTAGTCTTTTAAATCCACTAATTTGCAATGATCTTTGTTTATCGTAGGGATGGGATAATATAATTAAATAAAATACCAAGTTTGTTGTGCTTGCTAGTCAGGTACAGCATACAGGTGCTATAAAAGTAGGGCTAGCGCTGTGGCTGAATAGACGCGTGCGCCCTGGCTGCTACTTTCAAGCTCAGCTGCTTTGGATTCTATATAACGGTGCCAAGCAAATCATTTGCAAGTCGGGTCGCAAGATCCTAGGACTATTTTGGAGCTGTGCCAGTCATGGGCGTCCTGCAATTCCCTCTGTCAAAATGGCACGATTAAAACAAAAATCCCAAATAAGCGCAATGCAAGGTGATTGATCCTGGCAGCAGCTGAAATTTGGCTGCACAAGCGCTCTTTAAGAGTGTATGTATGTGTATGTGGGTGTTTGCGTGTGTGAATATGTGTGAAGGAGATCACAAAGCATTGCGCTGAGATGCTAGCATTGCACTTACAAGCCTTTAATTACAGTCTTGACTCTGTTCACGATACACACGATGCACGCACCTTGAGGCCTTTAATCATAGTCTTGGCTTTGTTCATTATGGATCTGCTGGCATACAGATCTCCTACCCGTCTGCTGGAACCTGCATAGCTTAGCATCGACTGAATGACAGCAAAGAGCTGTGGTTCCCTGTGTTTGGTGCGGGTGTGTTTGGAGTGTTGGGTAGGCCACATCTCATGTCCACAGCGTACACAAATAAATTACAGCAGGACTATCTCCAAACAGGCGGCCAAAAATGACGTATCATACAAGTCATGCCGGGCCAACCCTTGCCGCGTTTCAAATCCATGCACAGCATGTATGCGTGCTATAGTGCAATGGTTACAATGGTTACAATGGGGGGTGACCTTCAGCCAGGTAGTTTGGCTGATCGGCTGCTGACTGGTCTCGGCCAGCCACAAATAAATCCATAAGCTCAGAAAGAAAAAAAAAGTCTATTGTTCTGCTGAGGAAGGAAATCATGAACAAGTTGGTTGTTGACCTGTTGCAGCAAAAAGGGTTG
>Ga0307960_1002210_pt1 | contig 11595 bp, 11 predicted proteins | sample OrgLakmetagen542_FD_201832 | JGI IMG/M metagenome (GOLD analysis project Ga0307960, IMG submission 201832) | Saline water microbial communities from Organic Lake, Antarctica - #542 | ecosystem: Environmental > Aquatic > Non-marine Saline and Alkaline > Saline | place: Antarctica: Organic Lake... | reverse complement strand
ACACTCATCCATACACTCATCCATACACTCATACATACACTCATCCATACACTCATACATACACTCATCCATACACTCAGGAGCTCCTGAGTCGTCCATTCACTCATCCATACACTCATCCATACACTCATCCATACACGCATCCACACACTCATCCATACACTTATCCATATACTCATCCATGCACTCATCCATACACTCATCCATACACTCATCCACACACTCATCCATACACTCATCCATACACTCAGGGGCTCCTGAGTCGTCCATACACTCATCCATACACTCATCCATACACTCATCCATACACTCAGGGGATCTTCAATCGCCGACCCAAGTGCAGCAGCGCCTGAGCCATGCAGGTCAAGACCCTTTTGTGCCTGGCCTGGTGGGTGGCTACACATGAGACCAGTGTGTGCACAGTGCGGCCGTAGGGTCAGCCAAAACCATACACACATGAACTACAGAGTACTACAGGGTTGTACTCTTTACAGCACGTATCTGGGGTTTGCTCTAACCATTGCGGACCTTAGGTCAGCCAAAACCATTTACAATACATTTTTAATTTGCAGGGCTAAATTATTATACTTGCGGTCATATACGGGGTGTGTACACGGTTCTGGCTGACCCTACGTATTACCTGAGATTTCGGGGTTGTAGTGTGTGCTGTGTGTACCTAAGACTGGACAAAACCATAAGCTTAAATGTGATATTTGGATTTTAGTCTGTACAGTGTGGACCAAAGAGCACTTTGAGGTATTCTGTCGTCTCCAGAGGGTTCCCTCCTCTCCCTGTCTCCCCTCACTTAATCTTCTACTGTTTCCCTTTCACACCGAGACTGCTATGGGCAGAGATATTTAGAATAATAAAAAGCCGATGGTAGTGCACGGTCAACAATGGAAGTCCACGCCACACGAACCTGCGAGTATGAATTGAGTCCTATTCTCTTAAATATGTCAAATACCTTAACTACAATCAACTGCTTTGAACCTTAAAAAAAAACGACACAACCACAGAAGCGCCCCACACAGGCATTCTCATATAGTAAGTTTTTCCTTTTGACTTCTGGCAGGTGTGCTTCTGTGCACACCCGCCCTTTTCAACACACAATCGTGTGACGCTGGGTGCATGTAGACCAACTCACCAACAATGCGCAATATGTGTGCAGGCTTGGCCTGAGCCGTATACACATACTGTGTTTGACCATATAATGGAAGTTATTCTTGCTGAGATACCAAATACACACCGCAATTGCATAATACAACATATGTTACATGCATATGATATGTATGGTTATGGCAGACCCAAACAATGGGTGTGTGTGTTTTGCGTGTTTTGCAGGCGTTTGGTGGCCGGCCTTTGACTCCCAGCCTTTTGCGCAGCTGGGTGCTTGGATACACAAAGGAGCTGGTGTTTATAAATAAGCCTTTTGGGCTCATGGTGCAGGTAAGAAGGAGGGGGAGGAGACAGATATGAACGAGCTGTTCGTTTACTACTTGGATATATAGGGGAGCTCGTTTTAAATAAGCTTAAACTCATAGTGCAGGTGAAAGGACGGAGGAGAAGGAGGAGTAATGATGTGGTTTTAAATGCTTGGATAAACAAGGATGCTCTGGTGCTCATAGACGAGAGCCTAGGTAGTAGGGAATGAGTTCCTCATGAAGTGTGTACATAATGAGTGGGGAGACGTAACAAGACGATGTGTGAAATTGACGTTGAAGCGCTTATGACGCACTACACGCTTGGAAGAATGCGCGAGTCGCAAGGATTACGCCTCCCAGTCTCAACGTGCAGGTGTAATTTGGAAGCTTGGGTTTAAGATCCATGAGTGAGGATGGGAGCATAGACAAAAGGTCCCGAGGTGGCCTTAAAAAGGGAAGGATTCAGGGGCACCGCTCTGTGCCATTATGTGGCTCAGAAGCTTGTGCTGAGAATTATGAGCATGCAAAGGTGATGATGGATGCAGCACTGGACTGCTGCACGTGCTTTCAGGGGTACAAGAACACGTTGGAGGCGTTGATGGATCCGGCACTTAAAGTTCACCCAAATGATGACACCCCCAGGTAATGCTCTTTTCATGACTGTGATGCCTGCCCTGAGGTAATGCTAGATGGCTGGGATGCCTGCCTTCATGGCTGTGATGCCTGCCCTGAGGCAATGCTACATTGTTGCGTGCATCCTTTCCTCACTCAAGGCTTCAGCACTTCTCAGTATCAGGTTGTACCAAGGGAGCTCGCGCTGCCTGCCTCAAGGCTTTGGCACTACACTGTTCCAGATTGCACTACACCGCATGAGACCACACCGCATGAAACCACACCAATTACAGCTTTAGAACTACAACGCATCAAGTTGTACCAATGATACCCGTGCTGCCTGTGCTCACGTCTGTTAATCAAAAGCCCATTGCCAGCTTCAAGATGGATAAGGAGGCACCACCCAGTAGCGTGCCAATGTTGTCTGTCTGTGTTGTCTGGGTGTCTGGGTGTCTGGGTGTGTTTGTCTGCCTGTGTTGTGCATCCAGTAGTGTGCCAGTATTTGGGGGGACAGACGCACCATTGATATGGGTTGGGTTTGACGCTCATGGTTAAGTGGTCGGGACAACATTGGGCAAAAAATGGATAAATTGACAGAACGCAATGCTTTCATCCATTTGGGAGCGTCTAACGTACTTTTGTTGCTGAAAGGCGGCAGTATATTGCAATATGTTGTCAGCATGATGTTGTCAGCCAGCCCCCATGTCCTTCCAAGGATTGGAATGTTGTCAGCCCCTATGTCCTTCCAAGGATTGGGATGTTGTCAGCCCCTATCTGTCCTTCATAGGTTAATAGGATCTGTCCTTCATAAGTAAATAGAAGCCCCTGGAATGTTGTCAGGCCCTATCTGTTCTTCATAAGTAAATAGGGTCTGTCCTTCATAAGTAATTAGGGCGCCCCTAGCTGTCCTTCATAAGTGAATTGGAGGGAAGCGACGAGAGCATCTTTGATGTACAGGGCTGCTGCAAGCCACTGACGCACGTAACGGCATAAACATGCAAACAGCTACCAAATGTATCATGTATATCAAATGTATCAAATGTATCAAGTGTATCATGCACAAGCCTGTGAGTCACCTTCTACAGCTGCCAGGCCTTACCCGTACCTTATAATCTCCAGCACACCATGCATCGCACGCGCACATTCAAAGGAGTGGGGTGTACTCCTTATTCCTTTCCCTCAGCTGTCGCCGCCTGTCACATGCCCTTCCACTGAACGCTAGCCTGCCTCTTTGCCACCGCCTGTGTCGATACTGCAGGCCCTTTGCTTGCTTCAACCGCAACATCAGCAGGGTATCGTTGCACACAGCACCATATATGTATAAATATATGTAGGGCTGACCAGAATCATATATATATAAGGTCATACGGTTAATACATACGGTTCTGACCGACCCTATATGTGTATACAGCAGGCACGTGGGCAAAAGCCATCTTAATCGATGTCCTTTTTGTTCACTTTGCCCCCCTACAGGCTGATCCACCGCTTAGACCGCAACGTCAGCGGTGTGATGGCTGTCGCACGCAGCGCGCACGCGGCAGCGTGGATGGCTGCTTGCTTCAGAGATAAAGCCGCACAGGTGTGGTGGCAGGGTGTGAGCTAAATTGCAGGTAGCAGTGTAAGACCTCTTGCACGTCGTTGTATGTGCTCAGATGCATGCTTTCAGCTTACACTGGCCATGGGTGTTATGCATGAGTCTCCCAATTGCTTGCGGGTCGCGCTGTAAGACCTCTTGCTTGTTACTGTACGCGGCAGAAATTGGTCACACAAGTTCCATAAATAGTATACTTACCTTTGGAAAAGCACCCTTGCAAGTTCCGTAATTAGCAATCTCCCGAATATCAACTATCCAAAACCCTAATGCGCTCAGATGCGTGCTCTCAGGTTACACTGACCAAGGCTGTCTTACTTGTGTAAAACAGAAACAACCAACTGCAGCAGGGATTAGAGTGGGATCTTGGTACTGAGGAGAACCCTCCCTATAGGTCACACGTGCACTATACGTCATGCAACACTGCAGTACTGCAATGGGTCACACGTGCACTTAACGTTCTGCAACACTGCAGTACTGCAATCGAGGGCTATGCTCGTTTTTAGCTCCGTTTTCTCAACAAACGTTGGGAATGACTTTTTCTCTGACGCTTAGCGTTCTTCTTTCCTTTTTCAAATGGTTTTATGGATTGGAGCCCATCTGATTTGTATGGCAATCTATAAAATAATATATATACATTTGTTATAGAAGGCGTTGCATCAGTAAACGCATCGTGTGTCACTTTGCTCCCGTCAAGAATCCCCACAGAATATTTTAAGCTTCACTTCGAACCTTGTAATGGTTTGCAGCGCAACCTGATCAAGATCATCCTTTCTCGTTGTGTCTCAGTCGTACGCCCACATCCGTTCAACCCAAATTGCCTTTCTCCGTAAAATTGGCCCCTTTCCTTATTGAATGTGGGGAGTGCCTTCGTAATTAGACTTTGTTCTTCCCTGATGTCTTTCAGCATGCTGAAGCTACGGTCACATCAATCCTGTAAGACCCGTGTCAACTTTGCTCTCCTCTGGTGGCTGCATCAATTCCTCAGGTGGCTGCATCAATCCTGTAAGACCCGTGTCAACATTGCTCTCCTCAGGTGGCTGCAAAGCACAGCTTGGTGCTGAAGAGTATCAATCAACATTGCTCTCCTCATTATCTGCATGCTGAAGAGTATCGATCAACATTGCTCTCCTCAGGTAACTGCGAAGCACAGCTTGGTGCTGAAGAGTCGCTTTGACGACAGCAGGCAACGCTCTTCCTTGCTGCTCCGCCCCCCTCCTGCTGCTCCTGCACGTGAGGTATTGAGTACGCTCGTTGTTTAACGTGTGAAGTGTTGATTAAAGTTTGTACTTTGCAGCATGCAACGCTCTTCCCTGCTGCTCCGCCCCCCTCCTGCTGCTCCTGCACGTGAGGTATTGAGCACGTTGCTTTTCGTTTTGGAAGTGCTCGTTGCTTTTTACGTGACATATTGACTTTGCTCAATTATAAACTATTTTGCTCTTGTGTTTGAGGTGAGTCCCGAAAGCATTACAGCAACATGCTTGCTCTGAGTAATGATGCTTTCTGTATTTAAGGCTGGAGCACACTGTATTTGATTGATTTGAGTGACGATAATATTTGAGTGATTTGAGCGATGATAGTATCTGATTGATTTAAATGCTGTACTGTATATGACTGATTTAAATACTGTACAGTATCTGAGGCTGGAGTATATAAGTATTTACTGAGCTAACAATGGCATGTACACATATTTACACACGCATACACACCATTTTATGCACAGACCTAACACATAACCCTACACACAGACACACAAATGCACATGTATTGTCACCATAACCATTTGCACTCATACACATACACATACACATACACATACACATACACATACACATACACATGAAATGCTCGCACCGCGTGTATGAACACACCATGCAGGTCCCTGAGGGCATGAGTGTGAGTCGTGTGTACTGGGCGATTGTGGCTGCCCCTCCAGGTAGGTGTTAGGTGTTGCTTGGACAACAGCAAATTTATGCACAACCTCCTCTTTCTTGTTGCCCATTTGAAGCAAACGCGTACGTTTCAAAATGCCCTCGCACCTGTGCATTCTTCATTACACATCCTGCATCTGTGATCCTCATGCGTGCAAAAAAGCAATTCAAACAATTCACCCTATTGATGGCCAGGTACTGTCTTGTGCCACCCACCCACACGATCACTCATTCTAACCACTCACGCAACAATTCCTCGTTCTTGTGCTCTGCACTCGCCCACACAGTCACTCAATCTTGTTACTCACACAACACAACAATTCCTCATTATTGTGCTACCCACTCTCACAGTCACTCAATCTTGTTACTCGCACATCAGCTTTGTTCTTGTGCAACCCACCCACACAATCAGTCGATCCTCGCAGGCATGCTGCCACTTATAAACACTGTATCAAAGCTATCTCTAAAAAGAAATTTCAAACTTGAGCCCTTTGCTTGCATGTTTGACGCTGAGCACACACTCTTCAGGCCTCCCAGGCCCTCACCTTCCCTGCACAAAACCGCACTGTTTTGAAACATTCTTGCTCCCTTTCTTCCATTGTATGCCCCCCAGGTCCTTAACTCCCCTGCACAACACATCGTACGGTCTCTAAAACACCCATGCACCCTTCCCCACACTATCTGCACTTCAGGCACTCGCCTCCCCTGCGTGTAATCACACAGTCCCTAAAACATCCATGCACCCTTCCCCACATTATCTGCACTTCAGGCACTCAACTCTTCTGCACGTAATCCACAGTCCCTAAAACATCCATGCACCCTTCCCCACATTATCTGCACTTCAGGCACTCAACTTTTCTGCGCGTAATCACACAGTCCCTGAAACATCCATGCACCCTTCCCCACATTATCTGCACTTCAGGCACGCAGTTCCCTCGTGGGCGTGAAGGTCGCATGCGCGCCCCTGTGATAGTGGAGGAGGGACATCGTCAGGCTGCTTTAACTTACTACCGGGTCAAGCAGGCCAGCGAGGGCCTAGCATGGTTGGAGCTCACTCCACAGACTGGTGAGTGCATGTTCGGTGTGTGTGTGTGTTTGTATGTGTGTGCGTGTGTGTGTGTGGTTATGTGTGTGTGTTTGTGTGTGTATGTGTGTGTTGAGTCAGTCTGTGGGCACGGCGTGTCTAGATCTCACACCATGGCGTCGTGTGTGCCTACTATTCCTCTTGTGCTTGCTGTGTGCATGTTAATTTCATGATAGGCTATGCAAGCAGCAAAGCTACAGCATAGACAATGTGTGTGTCCTGTTGGCCTTTTCGTGAGAATGTCTTCAGATGTGTGTGGCTCTTTTTTATGTCTACGCAATGAACATGCCATTTGTGTACGCAACCTGCATTAATGCTCAGGCCTAAAATAGTGCGTGTTAGGTGTATTCTGGGTGCGCATCCTTGCTTCATTCTTGCTGAGCTTGTGTGTGTAAAGGTACAGAAAGGTGTGTGAAGAGATAAGGGTCCGTTCAAACAGGAAGTTCACCATACCCTCATCAGGATGGCTTGCCACTGCTTAAGGTAATCATTTCTGACTTTAGATCAAAAACGCAGCCCTTGTGCGTCAGCAGCAGCAGCAGGAGCAGGATTCAATAACGCAAAGCCTTTTCTTTCAAGGTATGAGGAGATTGCACCTCAGAAGATGGCTTGGACCCCCTTTCCTCCGTACACACACATAACACGTACATACATACAACCATGCATACATGCATACACAACATGTATACACACATGTATAAGCACATTGACATATAAACGCACATCCTGAATCATGAGATACACGCACATACACACCACTTAAACACACAAGCACACTCATAAGCACACAATAGCACACATACACAACTAGAACACACAAGTGCACACATAAGCATACAAAAGCACACAAACACACCCAGGACGCCGGCACCAGCTGCGTAACCACTGCGCTAGAGTGCTCAAAGCTCCTATTGTGGGTGATGTGCGGTACGGCTACAAAGGTGAGTCGGTCCTGCCTTCTTAGGTGATATGATGTGTGCTGTGCTGTGCTGTGCTGTGCTGTGATGTGCTAGGGTCACAGAGCTGGGAGGGCTTGACAGGGGAAGCAAGGAGTGTATGTGTGCAAAAGAGTACCGCTGCTTTAATTGTTAGTGCACAAAGCACAAAGCTGTCTTTCTTGTGGTTAAGTAGGAGACATAGAAGACAAAGAGAGTGCGTGCATGGAGCTCCTATGCAATGGCCACCATGTGCTTATGCACTGGTCATCAAGTGCTTATGCAATGGTCATCAAGTGCTTATGAATGCTTCCCTGCTGAAAGCATCGCGCAGCCATCGTAGCTCAATGTTGGTCAACCCTAAATACAGTGCATGTAGTCTACAGCTACTCCGTGCTAAATCCTTGCTCGTTTGTCAAACTAATCACGTGCATTAAAGGAAGGCCCCGGACCTGTGCCTGCAGTAAAAGTCAGAGTCACGTCCTACCTCCAGCCTCTAGCTTCCCCAGATGTTTGCGTATTCATGAGGAGGTTGTATCCAATATTCTACTCAACTTTTTCGAATTATGATACTCTCGATACTCACGCACTGCGCGCTTCATTGCACCCACCTCGACCAGGAGCGGCTCCTGTCTAGCCCCTTATACAAGCTTTGCCGCCCTCGTCTTGTCTCAGATCTTGATCTTCGCGACACTCACTCACTGCGCGCTTCATTGCACCCACCTTGACCAGGAGTGGCTCCTGTCTAGCCCCTAATACAAGCTTTGCCGCCCTTGTCTTGTCTCAGATCTTGATCTTCGCGACACTCACTCACTGTGTGCTTCATTGCACCCACCCTGACCAGGAGTGGCTCCTATCAAGCCCTTGGCAAGATCTCTGCCGCCCTCGTTTTGGACCACCTTCAGCCCCAAAACTGCTGACACCGTGTTATACCCTCCCAACCAGTGAGTGGCTTTCTGTTCCCGTTATGGATTGTTTTAACCTGAACCTACAGTACCTAAGTCACCCTTGCCTTTTAATCACTGGTACCTCTGTGTGGCTCCTTCTAATCATTGACATGGTGAGGTCCTTGCAATTTCCCCAACTGGTCCTTTTTTTTTCAAGTCACCCTCCATCCTAGCTCACCCTTAAATCACCCATCCTTTTAAGTCACCCACCCTAGCTCACCTTATAAGTTACCCTCCACCCTAGCTCACCTTTTGAGTCACCCTCCACCCTAGCTCACCTTTTGATTCACCCCCCACCCTAGCTCACCTTTCGAGTCACCCTCCACCCTAGCTCACTGACACCACTGTGCGGCTGGCCATCATGATTTTCACCTTAGCTGTGTTTACGAGACACGCGTTGTGTTCAACGATTGTTGGGCTCATAAAATTGCAGGAAGGAGCGCAGGCAGGCCGCTGCAGCTGCTTCTAAGGCTAAATCTGCTGCCAACACGTCCACAGTGGACGACTCAGAGGAGGAAGAGGAAGAGGCAGGGAACATTACGAAGGGACGTCAGAGGGAAGGGGAGACACTCGAACAGGGCTCCACCAGCCTCAGCGGCCTCAATCATACAGTAGCAGCAGGTGCGAGAAACGACTATGGGCATAAGCATATAGTGACGGGGAGAGTGAGGAGAGGCGAACAGGTTAAGCAAACCTGGTACACATTAATTTGCAGGTGTCAGAGACAAACAGGTTGAACAAACCTGGTACACACTTATTTGCAGGTGTCAGAGGCGAACAGGTTGAGCAAACCTGGCACACACTTAGTCGCAGGTGTCAGCAGTCTCTCCTAAATAGATAAAATGCATTAAGTGCCACCCTTCATTTACACATGCACGCACACACTCTCATACAAACGCGCACACACGCACGTGCACACACTCACAAACACATACACACACGTCTACACACTTACATGCACTTATGCAAACATCCGCAGAAGTGGTTGGTGATAAAATTTCGGTGCATGAGTCGCGCTCGCAACAAATATTGCGGTCAGAGCGTGAACTACCTCTGCTTTTGCATGCAAGGTATGTTTCAGGGGAAGGAATGAAGTGCTTAAAGCCAACGTAAAAGTATGTCTACTCTGTTATACTGATATAAATCAGCGTGCAACAAGGAAAGACCCGCAGCCGGTGCTCACATTAGCCAGAGCCTTTCAAAGGAATAGTGCTTGTACACACAACATGATAGCATGAGAGTACTCAGTATAAAAGGTTTAGAGGGGCTCTGCTCTTCCTCTGAGCCAATAAGAGGCCTTCCACCCGCTGCCTCTTGGATTCAATCAATCTTCTTTCTTGAGTCCTCTCAAACGAGATGCCCTATCACTCACCTCTGTCACCTCCATGCCTTAAACCAACAGGGCGCTAGTTATACACAGGCCTGGCAAGCAGAAGACTTTTAAAGTGACAGCTCCCCTGCCAAGCTACATGGCTGCGATCATTCGGGCCGTGGGGTGGCCACTACCTCAAGATACTTAGGAGGGTTTATGAGCTAGTCAGATTTTGCGCTCGCTGTGTGATCAACACAACTTGAATTCATTACGGGTACCTGCCCTGAAAGCGGGTTGCAGGTTCTAGTCCGCCTAGCGTCGCAAGTGCTTCAATGTCTGACGGGAACTTCTCCGTTTGCTTGGGATCCTATCACTGCGTACAAAGGTCTGGCTTGTTTTTCTTATGATTTCACCTGCACTCCACATTTGAAATTTGTAGGAGCCAAGATAAGAGTGCTTCTGCATTATTCCCCCTTGGGCTATTTACGAATTATTCATTTGCTCTGGTTTCGAGTTCAGTGGTGAAGAGGGGAGGGGCTCTATGGTGCTTACACCTAAAGCGCTCTTGCCATAATCATGCTGAGGTGTTCGTGCAGCTTCTATTTTTTCAGCTAATTGATTTCATTTTTAACGCCAGTAAGCAGTGCTTTAGAAAAGAGAGAAACTACAGAGGCAGTGAAAGCCACTCCCCACATCAATTAAGGAAAGGGAGCCACTTTGTTACCGAGTACCGTAAAGCTCCTCCACCGCAAAAAGGAAAGGAAAAACCAATGGGAATCAAGAGGGTTGCAGGCTTGGCCTGAAACTGACATCTGATGAGAGTTAATAACAGTACTGGAAAGGGCACGTCTGGTATGGACAAGTTTAGCAGCAAAGTTCACAGAGTGCACATGGAGCTTGGAGGCACGCTTCTTAACACTTTGAGATTCAAGACTAGTTTCTTGAAAGGCTTCAGAGTGTGGGTGTTGTAGATGGTGCCACCCACACCCAAAAGGATGATGTGGAGAGTAAACAGAGGCTCCTTAGAGAATGTTGCAGAGATCTTTGTGCTGTTCCTATACGGCGTTCAGCTGGTCCTGAGGTCTAATGTCTTCACAATACTTGATCTCGACAAGGTGGATGTCACGCCGAGGTTTGCTGAGGTCTTTAAGTCGGTGCTGTCTGGGGTTGGTGGCTCTACTGGTGGCTGGCGGTGCCGCTGAGGTGCTCCCAGTCTCCCTCAATTGTCCCCTGCCGCTTCGAAGAACCCACCCCCCTATATTAGTTTGTTGTTTTTGTGTTTTTGCAGCAATGGGAGTAACCAGCACAAAATCTGGGCGGCTGGAGGTAAATCTGTCTTTATCTGGGAAGCGGGGTGGGAAGAGCCATTTGGGAACAATTCTACTTTCGGCTGTTTCAGAAATCTGGAGATTTTGCATGGTTATCCGTTCGTTGCTTCCTATATCTTTGGAGACAATGCATGATCCTAAGGAGCCTGTTTTGCTGATAGCCTTAAAGATCATGCGGCATGCTAAGTTGTGTCTTTCGGTGATCATGTTCCTTATTTGCGTGTGTTGGCACCCAGAAAGGATGTGCAGGGCACTGTCTACTTGTGGGCAGAGGGGGCAAGTGCTTTAGTTTATGTTTTAGCTCCATCTATAGTCTTCAATTTGGCACTAGGTCATTAATGTAAGTGCCGTGAGTCTCCCCCATCAAAGGAAAAAGAAAACTAGTGGGGATCTGGAGGATGGCTGGCAGCCCCCTGCTCCAGATCGAGACCTTG
>Ga0307960_1002204_pt1 | contig 11610 bp, 9 predicted proteins | sample OrgLakmetagen542_FD_201832 | JGI IMG/M metagenome (GOLD analysis project Ga0307960, IMG submission 201832) | Saline water microbial communities from Organic Lake, Antarctica - #542 | ecosystem: Environmental > Aquatic > Non-marine Saline and Alkaline > Saline | place: Antarctica: Organic Lake... | reverse complement strand
ACTGTACCATCACTGTAAAGCGTCACTGCACCATCACTGTATTCTGTCACTGCATTCTGTTACTATAAAGCGTCACTGCACCGTCACTGCACCATCTCTGTATTCTGTCACTGTATTCCGTCACTGTATTTTGTCACTGCACCATCACTGTATTCCTTCACTGCACCGTCACTGCAAAGTAACAAAATCAGCACATCGACAAATAAAGTGGGGTAGGCTTGATGCTTTGGTCGACGTTTCATCAATTACGCTCACCAGCTAGCGCCAAGTGCTTTGCACACGGTGGGACAGGCGAAACGGCTACGAGCTGCACCAAATTGTTTTACAGGCAACCCTCTCACCAATGATCTTACTGGCTAGCGCCAGGTATGTGCACACAATGGGATAGGTAGCTCCAAGCCGCTACAAGTTGCTACAAAACTTGTTAGCTTTTAGGCAACGCTCACACATTCACTCACCGGCCAGCGCCAAGTACTTTGCGCCCGATGGAATGGGCAAAGCGGCAACGAGCTGCTCCAATATCTCCGGGCACCAGTGATCATCTGGAAGCATCTCTAAGTGCAGATCTGGGGGTGGGTGCACAAAAAATCAGGGTTAGCCAGAACCGTATATTTGCTCCAAAATCTCCGGGCACCAGTGATAATCTGGAAGCATCTCTATGTGCAGATCTGGGGATGGGTGCACAAAACATTAGGGTTAGCCAGAACCGTATATTTGCTCCAAAATCTCGGGCACCAGTGATCATCTGGAAGCATCTTTAAGTGCAGATCTGGGGATGGGTGCACAAAACATTAGGGTTAGCCAGAACCGTATATTTGCTCCAAAGTCTCCGGGCACCAGTGATCATCTGGAAGCATCTCTAAGTGCAGATCTGGGGGTGGGTACACAAAAAATTAGTGTTAGCCAGAACCGTATATTTGCTCCAAAATCTCCGGGCACCAGTGATCATCTGGAAGCATCTCTAAGTGCAGATCTGGGGGTGGGTGCACAAAACATGCTTGTAATAAGCTGGCAAAAATCCTGGGCCACAATGTCCCCTTGATTTGATGCACATTACTGACAATGGCAGCAAACATGCTTGTATCAAGCTGTCACAAAAGCTTGACTTAAAAACCCTGAGTTGATGCACCTTACTGACAGCAACAGCAAACATGCTTCTATCAAACTGTTGCTGAACCTAGACCAAAAACCCCCTTGAGTTGATGCACCTTACTGACAATAACAGCAAACATGTCTGTATCAAGCTGGCAAAAAAGATAGGCAAAACAACTCGTTGAGTTCATGCACATTATTGACAGTTACAGCAAACATGCTTGTATCAAGCTAGCACAAAATCTGGGCCAAAATTGCCCTTAGTATGATGCACCTTACTGACAATAATAGCAAAACATGTCTGTATCAAGCTGGCACAAAAGATAGGCCAAAAAACCCGTTGAGTTCATGCACCTTACTGACAGTTACAGCAAACATAATTGTATCAAGCTGGCACAAAACCTGGGCCAAAACTCCCTTCGAGTTGATGCACCTTACTGACAGTTACAGCAAAAGCGGATGTCTACACCAATTACGGCAAAAGCGGATGTCTACACCAATAAGGACCTCCAATACTTATCCCTCTGTGTAATGAGGAGTGGAGGTACGGAACACCTCTCTACGCTTCGTAAAGAAAGTTTGATGGATAGCTGCATTTAATATCCGAGTGGTCTGTGGTCACGCCAGCCTTTTGGCGGTCACCAACATCAATCTGCCCGGTCACTGTATTCACCAACTCTGTATTCCTCGACTGTTGGTTGCGACGTTACCTTATCTACTTCCCTGAAATCTGTGGAGGAATTACTCACCATCCATTGAGTGGTGAGTAATTTCTCACCACTCAAATTACTCACCACTCACATTTGTGGAGAAATTACTCACCACTAGACTACTTCCCTCAAATTTGTGGAGAAACTGCTCACCACTCATGAACTGGATGCTCAGCTGACGGCTTGGTACCCCCAATTGGGGTGATCTGAATGGGCAAGGCGCATCCAAAGCTGCAGAGGGGTGTGTGTGGAGGAAATGGTGTTACCCACCGTTCACAACAACCTCTATATGAAGCGCCCCCTTCCTAACCCTAAATTCTTTCAACCTCTATATGATGCGCCCCCTTCCTGTCCCTAATTCTAAACCCTTACAGCTGCAGGTTGGTAGAAAAAGAAGTTTGGGAGGAACAGGTCACTCTGCCTGCGCAGTTTTTTTTATTTTTATTTATTTTTCCCACTCTGCCTGCACTCTGCCTGCGCAGTTTATTTTTCTTTTTTCGTTTTCTTCTTTTTTCACTCCGCCTGCGCAGTTTTTGCCTACTTTTTGCAGCACTTGGCACCTGACATGGATCCAGACATCCCGAATGACACACCTTCAGCACTCTACGTAGAAGTGCCTCAAGCTGTCGCCCTGACTCCATGTCATGCGGTAAAACATCTTATTCCATTTCGGTAGTGATCACACAGTACGCCTTACAGTTTTTCTCTTACCTGTCTCCAACGGTTCAAGCCGTGGCCCTGACTTTTCATCATCTGGTAGATTTTCCTATCCCCTGTTGGTAGTGATCACACAGCATGCCTTATGGTTTTTTTTCCTGTCACCTTTCACTAAAGGATCAAGCTGTGGCCCTGACTCCTCCCGCGGTAAACCCTGTTGCTGCTGCCACTGTTGCTCTTGTTGATCTTGCTGCTGCTGCAGCTGCTGGTCAGCCCTCTGCTGCTGCTCCTTCAGCATTTTCCATATACGGCCCACAGCCTTGACAGCATAGTGCCCTTCATTTGCACATACGCCATCCAGGATACTTCTTCCCACCTGCACCAAAACAGATTGTGTGTGTGCATGAAAACGTAGTGTGTACAGGGTAGAATATGAGCAAAGTCTAGGCTGAAGTGAACCAGTTGAAATGTCTAGGCTGAAGTAAACCAATTGAAAGTCTAAGCTGAAGTAAATCAATTGAGAGTCTAGGCTCAAGTGAACCAATTGAAAGTCTAAGTTGAAGTGAACCAGTTGAAATGTAGATTGGGGTCAATCTGTGTCTGGTGTGTCTGGTGGGAATGGCTCAAGCGTACAGTGGCAAAACGGGCGCTCGTACTAATCAGGGCCCTGCCACCCAAAGGCAAGGAGCAAGATTGATCTGCACAAACACAACACAAACGCACACAAACACAACACAAACACAAACGCATGCACAACCACACGCATGCCATTCAGGGCCCCACCCACAGGCAAGCAGCAAAACAGACTAACTCCACATGCATGCTCACACACGAAAAACAATGACTTACTAGCCAGAGCCCCACCCAAAGCCAAGTAGCAAGATGGATCAGCTACACACACAGAATCAGCCCACACCTGCAGCAAAGTGCACCATAAATCACGTTGCACTGTGGATGGAACACAGAAACACGTGACGCTCACCACATGCACGCAACACGCATAACACAAGCCACACATTTATTTTCCTTTCTAGTTGCCACCCAACCTCATGTCCTCACCCAGTCCTGTATCAGGATTCCAATCATCATCGTCACCCAGTCATGTACCAAGAATCCAATCATCATCCTCACCCAGTCCTGTATCAAGAATCCAATCATCATCCTCACCCAGTCCTGTATCAAGAATCCAATCATCATCCTCACCCAGTCATGTATCAAGAATCCAATCATCATCCTCACCCAGTCCTGTATAAGGAATCCAATCATCATCCTCACCCAGTCCTATATGAGAAATCCAATCATCATCATCACCCAGTCCTGTATGAAAAATCCAATCATCATCATCATCATCCAGTCCTGTATCAATGATCCAATCATCAGTCCTGTATCAGGAATCCAATCATCATCATCGTTATTATCACCAACCTCTCACCCGTTCTTGTGTAGAAAACCAGCATTTCGTCCACGTTAAGTTCCCACGCTCAACTCACCCAGTCCTGCGTCACGAAATGCAGTCCAGGCAGTCCTGGCAGCTCTGATATGCTTGTGCGCTGTTCAGCCGCTTCTGAAGAACACTGCACATGCACTTGTGTGTGTGCTGGCGCTCGTGCCGGCACCTGCATGTGTGCATGTTCTTGTGCCGGCAACTGTGCCTGTGACCGTGCTTGTACGTGCACTTGGGCTTGTGTGTGCGCATGCCCCACTGGTTGGACTTGTGCGTGCGCATGCCCCACTGTTTGGGCTTTTGCGTGCGCATGCCCCACTGGTTGGGCTTTTGCGTGCGCATGCCCCACTGGTTGCACTTGGGCTTGTGTGTGCGCATGCCCCACTGGTTGGACCACCATCTTTTCTCCAAAGCTCTGTATTTGCGCCGGCAGCTGCAGCTGTCCTCGTGCCCCTGTTTGCTGTGCAGCTGCAGCACCACCACCTGCTCCTTCACAGTAACCTGCTACTTCACAGTGACCGAGATGGGCGGTGCAGCTGTCTGTGTCTTGCTGGTCTGTTGCTACTTCACTTGAGGGATGCACTCCCGTATGCACTTCCGTGCGCGTCAGCAGCTGCTGCGGCCCTTGTGCCCTTGTTCGCTGCACAGCCGCAGCACCGTCTGCTGCTGCACCATAAGTACTGGGCCCTGTAGGTCCGAGTGGGGGAGGCCAGAGGGTGGGTTTCATGCCACAGGCTTGCAGGCGGCTGAGCAATTTGCCCACCTCCATGTCAGCCCTGCATTGGGATACTGGAAAAAACAGTTGTTACTAGCAGCAGCGTGAGCATGGCAGGAGTTGAGTGCCACAGGCTCGCAGGCCAGCAAGCACTTTGCCCACCCCCACGCTTGCCCCTGCATCATAGGAATGCACAAGTGAATGCACAAGTGAATGCACAAGTGAATGCACAAGTGAATGCACAAGTGAATGCACAAGTGAATGCACAAGTGAAGAGGTAACACAGATTTCTGCAGGCAGTGAGGCACCTTGCCCACCTCCTCGTCAGCTCTATAATGTGGAATTGCAAAAACGCGGTGACTAATTTGTGGCGGTTGCTCAAGGTTTGTGGGCTCGCGTGGGGTGACAGGTAGAGCAGGCATGCTTCTCTTTAGATGTTGGAATAGAGCAACCACACTCGCGCTTTGCACCACAGCACAGACGTTGAGGTGGCACATTAAAACGCAGTGCAGTTGAAACTGGCAAGTAGAAAAATGGCAGCATACATGTATGTATACACATGCAGCATACATGTATGTGTACGCATGCAGCAAGAAAGGCTGCAGGCCTGGCACAAATAGAAGTATATATGCTTTTGGACGGCAGGTTTTGTAATGTGCATTTACACGCGGAGTAAGAAGGTGCCACAATTTGGTTCATGTGCATTTACACGCGGAGTTACAAAGGTGCCACAATTTGGTTCATGTGCATTTACACGCGGAGTTAAGAAGGTGCCACAATTTGGTTCATGTTGTTTGTGACGATTATCACAAAGATGCTGTTACAACAGCACCACATGGGTGAATTAACATAAATAATCTGCAGAATCTGGCTCAGCCAGCGCTTTCGTAAACTGATCAGAATATTGCAAAGTAGTTTATACTTTCACCGGAAACGAAGTAGGGATACCGTGAAATCACAATTGTTTACAAATTTAGACCCAACGTGCAGCAGCATGCACATACCTTGCCATACACGTAAAGCGAAGGCTTGTCCAGGACCGTACAATGTACGGTAATTTTGGCAGGGAAATTTCCAGATCCAGGTGCAATTATAGATATGGTAGAGGCATGAGCCCTGTATTGTTTACAGGGGAGTTGCTCTGAAGCTACGGCCATCTCTATACACGTACCTTGCCACTACATGCGTGGTTCGTGGGTTGAGGGTTTTATCTTCCCTTCCTCCCCGCTCTTTTATCTGCAGCATATGGGTGTACTCAGGAGGTGTGATGGCCTCATATATTTGCTGCAAAGAAAGCGATTGAAAAAATGAGGAAGCAGATAATTTGGTCATTGCTGTGCTCGGCAAGAGAATGTATTTGTAAATTCAGAGAACAATCCACCCCCATTGGCTAAGTTGCTGCCATTCAATAAACCTTTACTCGCACATTCAGGTGAAAACTTGAGTGGTAACCCAGACTGTTCTCCTTGTTTACCCAGTAAAAGGACGTAAACATGTAAACCCCAAACCTTAGTCATTTGGGTCTTCATTTGAGGGATGAAAGTATGGACATGACATTCACGGAACGGATGGCCTGCGGGGCAGGAAGCATAGGGGCATGGCAGCAATGATTGGCACACAACAGCTGGTGACAGACCGGCACAGTCCCGCAGCGTGCACAAAGACCCAGCCAAAGAGTCACTAGTATGAATTGTGTTGTTACTGTTTATCAATTTCTTGCGTATGTGTTCCTACCTTTTTCTTTCTGTTTTTGGACTTTTTGGTTCTTAGTCTCCGTGCCACAACCTGCCGCCCCATGACCTGGCCTCTTGAGGCTTTTGGGAAGGTCACTGTTGGTAATTTCATGGAGGAGGATTGTGTCCATCCAGGGGGTTCTGACCTTCTGTTTCAGGACAAGTGCGTTCTAGCCTCTATTTCAAGCAATCATTTATTATATTCCAAACATCAGACATCCCGCCGTCTCGGAAAGTGATAAGTTGGCATGTGTGGTTGAAGATTGCATTATTATAAAAATGGGTGACTCAGAGGCCGAACGATTGGCGGGGAATGCTGCTTTCAAAGAAAAGAAGTATGCCGAGGCCATTGAGCGGTACACTAGCAGCTTATCATTGCAGGAAACAGCTGTTTTATTGTGTAACAGGGCACTGTGCCATGCAAAGCTTGAGGTGAGTGTGGTACATTTCTCAGACGTAAAGACACATACGCCCACACACCATACCCACACTTACACAAGAATATGCACGCAAACGCACAAACATGCACCTTGCAAACCCACACATTCACGCACGCATGCACTTTTACACATGCCCCCTCACAATCACACAGGAGCACGGGAGCTCCATCGCTGACGCTACCAAAGCTTTGGAACTGGACCCGACATTCATCAAGGCAAGTGTGGGGTGACCATAAGAAGACCTGTTTGTTGTGACATGGAGCTGTAGTCCACAAACAATGTCTACCCTGCTGTCTGCCCCTGTCATTTGACATTTCCGTTTCACAAGTGCTCACCCTCTTCGCACTTCTGTGTACAGGCCTACTACAGGCGTGGTGATGCCAATTTTGCTCTCGGGAAGTGCAAGCTGGCACTGAAGGATCTGCGCTCGGTACGTGCATGCGTGCTTTTTGCATTGTGAAGTCTGCGGCAGTTTCTTCCTGCAGCCATGCAAGAGACGTGCGCATGGAAACCTCTCATGCACGCAGTACACCCATTATACCCATGCACTGTAGTGACTAATGCCACTTACCAACTGATCATGTAGGCAGCCAAGATAGCCCCACAGGACAAGGACGTGAGGAAGAAGCTAGGGGACTGTGAGCGTGAGGTCAAGCGGATACGCTTTGAGGAGGCTCTGGCAGTCCCGGTGAGTGAACTGTGTGGCGATTTGTACCAAGCAGCTGTTGAGGAACCTCAGCAGTTCTCATGACTGCAATGTGAGTGGACTGTGTGGCATTCTGTACCAAGCAGCTGTTGAGGAATCTTAACAGTGTCCATGAGTCAATTGTGCGGTCTTCTCTATGGAGAAGGAGCAACACTTACCTCCTCGGCTCCAAGGGCCACACTTTTTTTTGTTACGTGTCAAACACACATACAAACTTTGTTGCGGTGCCTCTTCCTTACACACATTTACAGTAACACACATGCTTACATAACACACACCTACACACACATACACACATACACACACGCACACCCACCTTCCAGGAGGCTGAGGTTGTGCTCCCCAGCTCCCAGCTTGAGCTCCCCAGCATCAAAGTCGAGGACAGCTACCAGGGTCCTCGTATGCAAGGTGAGCATCCTCATATGCAACGTGAGCTTCCTCATATGCAACGTGAGCGTCCTCAAATGCAACGTGAGCATCCTCGTATGCACCGTGAGCGTCCTCATATGCAACGTGAGCATCCTCATATGCAACGTGAGCATCCTCAAATGCAATGTGAGCATCCTCATATGCAAGGTGAGCGTCCTCATACGCAACGTGAGCGTCCTCAAATGCAACGTGAGCATCCTCGTATGCACCGTGAGCTTCCTCATATGCAACGTGAGCATCCTCATATGCAACGTGAGCGTCCTCATATGCAACGTGAGCATCCTCATATGCAACGTGAGCATCCTCATATGCAACGTGAGCATCCTCATATGCAACGTGAGCTTCCTCATATGCAACGTTAGCTTCCTTATATGCAACGTTAGCTTCCTTATATGCAACTTGAGGGTCCTCGTATGCAAGGTGAGCGTCCTCATATGCAACGTGAGCATCCTCAAATGCAAGGTGAGCGTCCTCATATGCAACGTGTGGGTCCTCGTATGCAACGTATGGGTGGTGTGTGGGGTGAGCAAAGTGAAGACAGCACATCGGGTGGAAGAGGAAAATCCTGACGTTTATCCAATATTTTTTGGTACTGACCTCTCTTGTAAGATATTAAAAGTTGGGTAATTATGGGGGAATGTATTGGGCTGAGTATGTTAGTATGTTAAGAGGAAAGAGCAGAGTTTCATTGATGGCTTAGCGCACGTGCCCTGCCTTGAGAGAAGCAGAGCAGGGCTGCGTGTGGAATAATTGGGTGCAAGCAGGAGGGTGGTGGTGCACTGGCGGGCGGGTGTGGAGCCGTGAGAGCAACGATGAGCAGCATGTAAAGAGATGGTGATGGTGGTGGCAGAGGGGTAATGCAATTGTTGCAAGCATTGCATGCGTGGCACTTTTGCGCGAGCTCGTACTGCCCCACCTGGTTTCTTTGTAGATTGTTGTAGATGCTGAAGATACGTGCATTGCACAAACCCTGCCACAAAAGCAGCGCGGGTTGCTAACCACACAACCACATGCATTCACAGCAAATGCTTGCGATCGTGTACGACATAAACTTGCAGACAGCTGCAGGCTGACAACCACATAATTATGCAAGAGGAGGAGGCTTTGCTACTTATATAATATGTCTGTATGTCATAGCTCGTGCGTGGACTCTTAAACGTCCAGCACTTACCCAAACCTTGCACTCAGAATAATACAAGAATGTGAACGTTGTCATTCTACTTTAGGGCCTTTAAAGGTGCCAGATGCACACGTAAATGCATAGCAACGCCAATTGATGCAGGCTGTGCTTACATTTCCGCATGAACGTTTGAACTGCCCCAGTACTCCTGCACTTGCATCCTCTACATGTTCCTGTACATTTTCCTGCACTTACGTCTGTACATTTTCCTGTACATTTTCCTGTGCTCCTGCACTTACATCCTCTACATTTTCCTGTACATTTTCCTGCACTTACGTCCTGTACATTTTCCTGTACATATTCCTGTACATTTCCTGTGCTCCTCCACATTTCCCTGTACATTTCCCTGTACATTTTCCTGTGCTCCTGCACTTGCATCCTCTACATTTTCCTGTACATTTTCCTGTACCTTTCCTGTGCTCCTGCACTTGCATCTTCTTCATTTCCTGTCCTTTCCTGTACCTATCCTGTGCTCCAGCACTTGCATCCTCTACATTTTCCTGCACTTGCATCCTGTACATTTTCCTGTATATTTTCCTGTACCTTTCCTGTGCTCCTGCACTTGCGTCCTCTACATTTTCCTGTACATACTGAACAAAAACCTGGGTGTGGCATGTATGTGTATATATGTATGGTTAGGCCAAGCTTACACAACCGACCACGCCCAGGTTAACCCTAACGCTGTGCAGGCAGCGATGCAGCGGGCTACACAATGGCCAAGGAGATTTCAAATGAAATCATCAGACGTGAATGCGTATCCTGCTACGTTTTGCTGTGCAGGCAGCGATGCAGAGGGCTACGTAATGGCCAAGGAGAATTCAGATGAACTCCTCACGTCTAAATGCGTATCCTGTTACGTTTTGCTGTGCAGGCAGCGATGCAGAGGGCTACGTAATGGCCAAGGAGATTTCAATTGAACTCATCACGCCTAAATGCAAATCCTGCTATGTTTCGCTGTGCAGGCAGCGATGCAGAGGGCTACGTAATGACCCTGGAGTTTGTGAAGGAGATGCTGCAGGCCTTCCGTGAGCAAAGGTCAATCCACAGGAGGTAGGCAGTGTGTGTGTGTGTGTCTGTGTGAGAGAACTTGCACGTGTGTGTGTGTGTGTGCGTGTGTGTGTGTGTGTGTGAGTTAGAGTGCCAACCACATGCCCCCCTCCTTTCTTGGTTTTGACTGCATACCAACTTTACGCTCAGGTTTGCCCTTGAGATCATCATGCAGACGCACGCACTGGTCAAGGCAGAGGCGTCACTTGTAGACATAGCCGTTCCAGAGGTGAGGTTCTCAGTGTGTGCGTGTGTGTGTCTGTGTGTGTGTGCGCATGCGTACTTCTGTGTGTGTGTGTGTATGTGTGTGTGTGTGTTTGTGTGTGCGTGTGTGTATATGTGTGTGCGCATGCATGTTTCCAAGTGCATATGTGTGTGTGCATTCATGCTTCCTTGTGTATACGTGTGTGTGTCTGTAAGTGCATGCGTGCCTCCTTTTGTACTCTTAACTACCAAGAACATTGTGTTTACTCCCTCAGCCACCCACGCTCCCAACGTCAGGCTGGTCACACCAGGGTGTGTGGATGGAGAGGCACACACGGCTAATAGCCCCCTGACATGCTGCACACATATTACCATTCTGCATCTGCTCTGCCTCACGTTGCCTCTGCCTCAGGATGGTCACGTCACGTTGTGTGGATGGCCAGATCTTTGACCTGCTGCACACACACACACACAACCACTTCATATCTGCTCTGCCTGCTAATGCCTCTGCCTCAGGATGGTCACATTACGGTGTGAGGAGACACGCATGGCCAGTCTTCGACCTGCTTCACGCACAATACCATCCTATATCTGCTCTGACTGCTAATGCCTCCGTCGCAGGATGGTCACATCACGGTGTGTGGAGACACGCACGGCCAGTTCTTCGACCTGCTTCACATATGGGACCTCAACGGCCTGCCATCGCCGGACAACCCCTACCTTTTCAACGGTACGTCTGTTATTGGGGTGCATGTGTGTGTATGTGTGTGTATGAGTGAGTGAGTGAGTGAGAGAGAGAGAGAGAGAGTGTGTGTGTGTGTGTGTGTGTGTGTGTGCGTGTGTCTTGGGTTTGGGGTGTGTCTTGCTGTGTCTTGGGGGGTGATCCGTGCACACTCACTCTGAGTCCTTCCAGCGCTTAAGCTCTCTAATTCATAGTCGTCGTAATGCCCCTGTTATGCCCACTGCTAGCTGTCAGCCTGCTACGCACCGTGCTTCAAACGTACTACTTCCCTTGTTGTATGCCGCATCCAATCTTTGTTCGACTCGCCTTCTAGCTGGGACAACTAGCTAGTTGTCCCAGCTAACCTTACCAAAACCCCTCCCCCCCAAAGAAGCATACACACAACACACACACACACACACACACACACATACACACACATACACACGCATACACACATGTGCTTGCAGCCGTTGTGCTGTTGCTGCCATTCGAACGTGTGTGCGTGTTCAAATGCGCGTGTGTGTCTGTT
>Ga0307960_1002190_pt1 | contig 11639 bp, 10 predicted proteins | sample OrgLakmetagen542_FD_201832 | JGI IMG/M metagenome (GOLD analysis project Ga0307960, IMG submission 201832) | Saline water microbial communities from Organic Lake, Antarctica - #542 | ecosystem: Environmental > Aquatic > Non-marine Saline and Alkaline > Saline | place: Antarctica: Organic Lake... | reverse complement strand
CCCTCCAGGCCCTTCCCTTGGGGCATCCACACAGAGTTAGTGAAGATGACAAGTGGGTAAGAGGGTTGCTTCTTTGATTGAGGGAAGCACCTGTGCAAGCACTCAGCAGTGGTTCTCCCCAATGGGCAGTCTGCCCATCAGCCTGCACAGCAGCAGCAGCAGCCAGTGGGGTCTCGAATTCACAAATTAATTCTTGACAGGGCCTGCCCGAACTGGATTCGAACTCAAAAATTAATCCCCAGACCCCCTCACGAACTAAAATCGAAATTTTAATTAATTTTTAAAATGTGTGGTCCCGAAGTGATCGTGAACCTACGGTATATGTCAATACACGCCCCTCGCCGCTTTCTCAACCTGTGAGAATGAGGTAAACCTCAATATATTTGACACAAACCTCAACATAATGTATAACGAGGGAAACCTCAACGTAAGCAATTCAACCACATAAAAATGCCGTTGTCACGTTTGAATCAGGCGGTGCTGCCCCTGCGCGGAAAGATCCTGAACGTGGAGCGCAAAGACGACTCGGTCATCCTGAAAAATATTAACGTACTTATGTCATAATTAATTCAACGACATAAAAATGTTGTCACGTTTGAATCAGGCGGTGCTGCCCTTGCGCGGAAAGATCCTGAACGTGGAGCGCAAAGACGACTCGGTCATCCTGAAAAACAACGAGATCGCAAACCTCATTGTGGCCCTGGGCCTGGGTGCCAAGGTGCGTTGGGATTGGTGTGTGAAGGGGTAAGCCTGAAAGCCTGTAGTTCTTTCAGATGCCTTGTGTGTGTGTGTGTGTGTGTGTGTGTGTGTGTGTGTGTGTGTGTGTGTGTGTGTGTGTGTGTAATTGTGTGTGTGTAAGCCCTCTGTGATGTCACGATTGGTGGGAGCTAACAAGCTTCATTTCCGTGCATAAAATGTGTGTGTGTGTGATTGTGTGTGTGTGTGTGTGTGAGCCCTCTGTGATGTCACGATTGGTGGGAGCTAAAAAGCTTCATTTCCGTGCATAAGATGTGTGTGTGTGTTTGTGTGTGTAATTGTGTGTGTGTGTGTGAGCCCTCTGTGATGTCACATTTGGTAAGAGCTAAAAAGCTTCATTTCCTTGCTTAAAGCGTAAGGAACACATGTGAAATTGTATTTTAGGCTTCAAGCCTGGAAGCCCAGAATACCATGAGTATTCGTCGTTAAGGGTCACAAACCAGAATTTTATCAACGGGCAAAAGTATGGGGATCACGCACATTAAAACCATACAGTGTAATTGGAGGTGCGCCCCTATAAATTAATAAGGTGCTTTTGTAGGGTTGGCCAGGACCGTATATTCACACCGTATATGACCGTATGTATGGTGATTTCCCTGCTAAAAATACCGTGTGTACACCGTATATACGTATAAATATATAGTTCTGGCCCACCCAATTTGCGTCAGGCGCATGCATACATCAAAACCATGCTGTGCATTTGGAAGTGCGCCCCCATGAACGATAGGGTGCTTCCAATCTGCGTTGGGCGCATACAAAGTGAATGAAATTCAAGGCATTTCTGGCAACAAGGTACACACTGCCCTTGAACGACATGCTGCTGTGAGTGAGGGTCTCATGTGCTGGTTATAGGCCAAGGTGTAGGCCAAGGCGACTAACTACCTGTTTCCGTCAGAGAAAGAGGAGAGACATTCTCAAGGAAATTTGCCCACAAACACGTGCATGCCCTCACACACACATACACACACACTCACACACACGCACACACACACACACGCTCACACACACACGCACACACACACACACACGCAGACGCAGGCGCACAACACGCGTATTTATGTTCATGCGCACGTACACACACACATGTGCATGCCCTCACACACACACACACACACACACACACACACACATACGCATGCACATACACACACACGCTCATGCTCACCCAACACACACACAGACACACACACACACACACATACACACACACACATACACGCACACATATACACGCAAACGCAAACACACAGGGTGAGGGTGTGGCAGGGCTGCGCTATAACAAAGTGGTCATGCTCACAGATGCGGATGTGGATGGTGCCCACATCCGGACGTTATTGCTTACCTTTTTATTCAGGTATGGCTAACGGCTTTGTCGTGAGCTGCAGTTGCTATGTGATTTTCGCTCTCTATATAATTTTATGCCTCCAATGTGATTGTATTTCACCTGAATAGTTTTGTACGGATCAGCTCAGGATCAACTGTCGTCAATGGTGCATGTATAGGGTTGGCCATGTATATACGGTTTATATGCGGTATTTTGGTCAGAAAAATTACCAAATATACGGTCATATACGGTGTATGTATGAAACTGCCAAGAAAATTGTATACACACCACACCGTATATACATGGTTCTGGCCAACCCTAATTAAATCCACATATTATATTATTTGCATCTTTTCATTAACTCTTTGATGCATGCACATTTCTCATCTATTATTCGAATTGTAGGTGCTTGCGTCTTTTCTTTCAATCCACTTTTATTCCATTCCTTCAAGTGCCCATTGTTTGTATCTTTTCACTTACTTCTTGATGCATGCACAATCTGCATCTATAATTTGCTTTGTGGGTGTTTGCAGGTTTTCGTTCAATCCTTGATGCACAATTTGCACATGTTATTACATCTCCTCACGTGCCCTTTGTGTGTGTTTGCCTCTTATCATTAACTTTTTGATGCATCTTCCCCTTTTGCATCTATTATTCCGTTTTATGGGCAATTGTTTGGCTATTATTCTATTATAGGGTTGGCCAGAACCAAATATATACAATGTATATACGGTATTTTTGGCAGGGAAACCACCAAATATAAGGTCATATACGGTGCATATACGGTTCTGGCCAACCCTACTCTATTAGCTGTGCATGCCACGTGTATCTGAGTGTCCATGTGTGCATAGTTCCAAGAACTTTTTGGGAGGGGCCACGTGGACATGCATGCACCTGTCCGTCCCATTTGGTTCGTCTATAATTTGTGCGTGCAATTGGCATCTGACTGACTGAATGCAACTGACTTTTTTTTTGCCCCTGTGTTTGTTGTGTCTAATTGTTTGCATTTTGCATGTGTCCAATTGTTTGCATTTTTTGTGTGTTTTATGGTTGCATTTTTTCGTCTAATTGTTTGCATTTCTGCGTCTAATTGTTTGCATTTTTGTGTCGAATTGTTTGCATTTCTGCGTCTAATTGTTTGCAGTTCTGCGTCTAATTGTTTGCATTTTTGCGTCTAATTGTTTGCAGTTTTGTGTCTAATTGTTTGCATTTCTGCGTCTAATTGTTTGCGTTTTTGCGTCTAATTGTTTGCAGTTGTGTGTCTAATTGTTTGCTTTTTTGCGTTTAATTGTTTGCAATTTCGTGTCTAATTGTTTGCAAATGCAGATACTGCCGGGAGCTGTTTGAGAAGGGCCACATTTTTGTTGCCGTGCCACCTTTGTACAAAGTGGAGAGCAGCCGCAACAAGCTTACCTGGTGCTTCAATGAAGACGACCTGGCCAAGGTGCGCGGGGAGCATACACGCACAGCGCACTCACATTCACACACACACACATAAGCACACACACACACACACGCACGCACGCACACACACACGTACACACACGTACACACACGCACGCACGCACACACACGCACACACACACACGCATGCACGCACACACACACACACGCACGCACACACACACGTACACACACGCATACACACACATTGTGCTTGAACAGTTTTTACTGCCCTCATGTGGCGCCTGTGTGAATTTGAGGCCAGGGGTCTAAGGTTGTGGCAATGTATCTCTCGTTACGTCGCCTGGTCAAGAGTGCTTGAGGCTTGCACTGTCTTATTGAGGGACCTCACAGAATGAAAATAAAAAGAAAACCTACACAGGCAGTGAAAACCACTCCCCACACTCACTAAGAAAAAGAAAGCCACTTTGGTACCGAGTATCATGATACTCCTTTACTAGCAGACAAAACAGGCCCTGTCAGAGAGGTCTAACAGAGCACCAGAAGGAGAAAAGAAGTCACAAAGAGACTGGAGTACCAGCCTCAAACAAGCAAGAGCACCAGGCACAGAAACAGGGGCCTCACAACACATCGTTAGGGTTGGCCAGGGCCGTATGTATAATGTAAATGGCCAGACCGTGTATTAGGTGATTTCCCTGCCAAAATTACCGTGTATGCACCGCATATATAGGGTTGGCCACAACCGTGTATACACACCGTATATGACCGTATGCATGATGAATTCCCTGCCAAAATACCGTGTATACACCGTACCTATCAATGTATGGTTCTGGCCAGCCCTCTATATATGTATGATTCTGGCCGACCCTACACATTGTTGACACGTGGGCATACATTACTTTGCTTTTTAGACTGCCTCCTACTTTTTGTCACACCTTCATCTCGCTTTGTCTACAGGCTACCACCCTAAGTCTTGCAAGGCCACCCATATCATTTTATTACCATGTGTGTGTGTGTGTGTGTGTGTGTGTGTGTGTGTGTGTGTGTGTGTGTGTGTGTGTGTGTGTGTTTGTGTGTGTGTTTGTGTGTGTGCGTGTGTGCGTGTGTGTCGGCAATTCCATAATGCACCGTACATCCCCCTACTGCCCTGCAGACGACCTCCAGCATGGCACCCGGCTCATACACCATTCATACACCATTATTACACCATTCATTGGTATGGCACCATTCATTGGTATGGCACCATTCATTGGAATGGCACCATTCATTGGTATGGCACCATTCATTGGAATGGCACCATTCATTGGTATGGCACCATTCATTGGTATGGAACCATTCATTGGCATAGCACCCAGCTCATACACCATTCATACACCATTCATACACCATTCATTGGTATGGCACCCGGCTCATACACCATTCATACACCATCCATTGGCATGGCACCCGGCTCATACACCATTCGTACACCATGCCCTGCAGACGACCTCCAGCATGGCACCCGGCTCATACAGCATTCAGCGCTTCAAGGGATTGGGAGAGATGCAGCCAGAGCAGCTGTGGGACACCACCCTCAACCCAAAGACCAGGTGCGTTCAAAAAGCGATTGATTCATAATTTGACCAGATTGCGCGTACCCGCTCCAAGGCTGGGAAGGGTTGAAAGGGAGAGATGCAGCCATGGCAGCTGTGGGACACCAACCTCAACCAAATGACCAGGTGCGTTCAAAGAGCGAGTGATCCTTATCTTTGTCCAGATACATTGCAAAATGTATGCTTCAGGGCTGGGAAGGGCTGACATTCATGCAAACCGGAGCAATGGGACTCTGGTGCGTGCTTGTGAGGTTCATTGAGGAACCAAGGTTACACAAATTTTATATACGTGAACACACATGCACACTCACAAACACATACACACACGCACACAAACATGCACGCATACACTTGCACACACACATACACACACATACCGACTATGGGACGTTACGACGTTACCTTATTTGAGGCTGCTGCATCGTCTGTCGCTATTTTGAGTCTAAATTGCTGCTGCCGCCAGCGCGCCCTACCCTCATAAAAGCTGGAGGAAAGCACTCGTAACTGATTGCACTATCTGCACTGTAATGCTCAATAAACAGGCACGCAAACGCACAAAAATGTGAGTGTTATAAGGAGGCTGTTTTTTTTTGGACGACACGTTTACTTTTTGGGGTGGACATCCCTGAGGGACCCCCCCCCACCAAACCCCCCTTCCAGTGCCCCCCCCCAAACAAAAAGGGTACCAATCCGCTCCTTTTTAAAGCAGGCATCCATCTGCATAATCATCAAGACCTAAAACTTAAGTGTTGCAGAGTTACGGGGCAAAACAAAAGATACGAACGTCCATGCAATCACACGTGACCTATCAGGCACCCATAACTGGCTTGCACAGTCCCACATTGCTTCCATTTCTTCAGATTTCCACTGACTATCTCATTCTGGCACGATCCTGTAAGTTTGGGGTTATTTGCTGCTTCATTGACTTGACTCACCCCGCGGCCTGCACCCATGCGCGTGTGCCTCTGCTTTTTGGACATGTCCACAGACCCCCCCTTTAACCCAATTTGCTCAATAAGGGTGCCAATCGACTGGGCTTGACCTGAGGAGGGCGGGCAAAAAAAATTGGAACCCCCCCAGCCCCCCCCCCCTCCGATTGGACCCATTCATATATCACTCGACAGCTATTGATGAGAGGATTCAGATAATTATTTTTCGATTTGACACATGCCGTCCAAAAGTTACACAAAATCCTGCCTCCTGAGAAGGCCCCTGGATAATAAAAGCAGTTATTATCACAAGAGGGCCCCTGGATGAAACAAGATCTAATCTGTGGACCTCGCACCGCACGGCAGGTGTGGCAACGAGGTAGCACATGTGAGTACTCTCTATATATACTCTATATATATTAATAGGGAAAATGTGAGATGTGTGATAGAAATGAAAAATGCAGGGGCGCGCAAAACAGCACGTAGCACCAAAAACATGTTTATAATTAAGGGTGCTCTTTGAGCCTGCGGGTCAGTTCAATGGACTCAAACCTCGAAACAAAATCTCAATAATAGAACCAATCCAGGGTACGGCACCACCACTCAGCTCATCGTCTAATGACTGAACTTTCAAACACTCTTGCTCTACCACGTCCTGTGAGCACTGGCACTTGCAACACAGCTTACACACAAGCTAAATAGGTGCCCTGCGCACCAAATGGCTCACCTGCTGACACGTCCTGGACAAGGCACTCTCCCCTTGCCACGAACCCCTGCAGGTGTCAAAGGCACGCGAACTGACGTGCTTGAGATGGAGGCTGTCTTGATATTTAGGCGAGTTTACCTTAAGGCAGAAAAAAAGGCAGCAGCATCCTCCTGGCAAAGCCCTGCAGGAGGCAAAGGATGTGTCACATCTGCTGGATAAACAAGAGAGGCAGGCAACGCTGGCGGCAGTGGCTACGTTAGATGGATTACGTCCTGGATGAGGCCCTTCTTTCTCCTTTGCACCTACACACACACCTACACACACACCTACACACACACACACATACACACACACACACAAACACACACCTCTGAATGTTGATACAAAAGCAACATTGCAGCAAGCGAGTAGGAAAGCAATAAGGAGAGCTCTTTGCTTGTAGGCCTCAGCTCTTCTTCACGAAACCTTGGTTCCACATGGACGTGCCGTCTTGCCTTGGCAAGGTACCATGGTACAAGACATCCAAGGTACAGGTTGCCACAGACATTTAAGGTACAGGCTGCCACAGGAATCCTTAACAAGAGCCCTTAATGGTGTGTAAAGGAGAACCGCGAGGTGGAGTGCCTGCAAGGCTTTTGACCAACCTGCACACTCATCAAGTGTCTGACCACCGCAGATGGGGAAGGGTAAAAGTAGGGCTACAAGGCTTCAGCACTCGCTCTGTTTTGAAATGGCAGGCACAGCGTTAATCGTGCGACGTTACGAGATTTGGGGGGAAATTCCAACTCAAGGTACTGTAGGGTTGAAACAGCCTGATAAACACTGTGAGGTTGTGTGTGCTCCCTCGTGCCCATCCTCCTTGACTCATCATTCTCTCGCCACCTGTACCGTTTTTACGCAAAAAGAAATACCATCTGTCAGGTCAGCCATTCCTGCTAAAAGTTTTGCCCCAAAGCCAAAAAGTATATTTAAGTATCCAGAATCCTTAGTTACATACATTTAAGCACCCCTGCACACTCGGTTTTTGGAGGGAGTTGCCCAGGTGGGCAGGGTGGACCTGGGTGGAAATCCCTGCCAAAAAGTGGATTTCCAAAAGCTCCTCCCTGGTGCCAGGAAAAATCAGGGGCGTTCTAGATAATATTCCTGACAATTTGGTGAAGGTCCGGGGGTCTGGGGTGAAGTTCCGGTTTTGACCCCCTTTGACCCCAATTTCGGCAGGGAAACTTGCCAAATCTATGGAAAAATTACACAGTTTAAGTCGTCCCAAACCGATTTTTGCGATGAATTACAATATTATAAACTATGAAGGGGGGCCCTCTGAAACAGCTTAGCAGGCTCAAATCGGCCAGATCGGCCGTGACTTTCTGAACCACTCAGGGCATTTCAAGAGGTGTCACTACATACAATCTCAATTATTAAGCCACAAAGAAAGGGTGGGGCGTCAGAAAGGTGTTTTGAAAGGGGTGCGAAAATTGCATACTCTTTGAAATTCTCAGCTGTCGCTGCCCATTACAGCCCACCCCCAGCATCCCAGACCATAAAACTTGGCAAAACACCCCTGGGGATTATACTGAACAACTCCTGCTACTCAGATGGCGTCTAAACACCATGCTTCCATGGTTTTCAAAAAATGCACATTTTAGCCTAGCAAACAAGCCCCCACACTAAATTGGCTTTGGAGCAAATATTTTGCCCCATTTTTTGTTGGCCCAAAAGCTAAGGTTGGACCTAAAATGTACCTGAGAACAAAAAAATGGGGGAAATTTGTGCTTGGACATGCTCTTCTGCACTCATGTCACTATAGTTATAGTTAGCTATATTGGCAGGGAAACGGCACAAATCCAGCCCCCCACTCACACCCTTAACCCCAAACCCATTTATTTTTATGCAGAAGTGTTACATCTATGGTTATAAACCGCTATGTGACCTCAAATGTGTATTTTAGAAGTGGGGCATTAACTCCCCCTTTTTTGGGTGGGCTTGGCTGGCCTGACCATCTGTTACAGTGTTGCGTTTACGTAGATACATAGCAGCCCCACCTTAGCGAGGAGCGTTTGTAGCCCCGATTTGATCTCTATATAGTCGTCAGGAAGAAGGCTAGAGGCACACGCCTCCACGCCCTCCTGCTGCAAGCGAGCGAGCAAATCCTCCACCGTGGTTCCACGCAGCGCGTTCACACGCACGGTGTACACAGGAGGCCTGAAGGGAGTGCATGGCAATGCATAATGATTACGAGCTGCATAACAAGATGTGTGTGGTGACGTGGTCTATAGACACAGGTGGCCTACAAATGATGAGGAAATGGGCACGTGGCGCATCACACTTTTTTGCACATGTAGCTGTTGTCCAAGCCTCATGTGCATTGTGAAAAGTAGTGCCGTGCAGCAGGCCCACATGCATTCAGAACGCATATGCGGTCTATTAAACTGACCTTGTGCACTCAAAAAAGTGGTGTGTATTGCTGTGTGTTCAATGTAGGTTTTGCAACACTCACATGCTCATATGTGCAGCATTATGTATGCAATCAAATCCAGGTAATGTTCTCAAAGGTAACACGCACTTTGTTACATTTTGTGCACATTCCAGGTATGACCATGCATAAGGTGTGCTCAAAGGGAACACATACTGCACTGCTGCCCATCCTTAGAATCGCTGCCTAAAAGCTTATGCTAACCATCGCGCCATGCCCTACCTCATGCTCATTAAGGCACAAAGGCACATCCAAAGCGACCCTAGGATCCCACGTACTGTCATACTGTCACAAAGAAACACACACACACAAAAGCACCTGTTGTTGGCCTCCATGAGTGTCTCTGTCTCCTCTCTACCAAAACGTTTTAACCAGCGGCTGGTCAGCCACCTGTGTGGGTATGTGTGTATGTGTGTGTGTGTGTGTGTGAGTGAGTAAAGAGTGAGAGTGTGAAGGAGAGAGAGAGAGAGAGAGTGAGTGTGCGTGAGAGTGGGTGAGTGAATATGAACAACTGAGTATGCACAGCTCTAAGTGCTTGACATTGTGTGAATGGCGTACAAGCTTCACAGCAGCAAACGGCAAAAGTACCGTTGTGAGCACGGCAAAGTAGGTCGCAATTGACTTAGATGCTGAACACACAAGCACTAACCCTCTCTCACTAACCAAAAGCCTACACAATAAGACACACAGAGATGACTAGAAACAATCAATCTGTCCACACTCTCCTCTCACCACTTTCCCTTTAAGCGTTTGCACGCAGGTATGTATGTAGATGAAGATAGACGTAACACATAAAATTGAAAATGTTAATAAATTGAAAAGACACGCACGTGGGGTGGGAGTGCTCCAGGCTGAGGCAGCGTGACAGACCTCTGTCACTAGCCCGTGTGCCTGCGCTCATGCCCTCCAACTCGTCCTGTGAAGCACCAACGCACAAAATGCATCACTAGGTGTGTGTGGCTGATGCCCTCCAACTGATCCTGTACAGCATAGCACACAAAAACACAACATGGTCCCTGTCTGCATCCTTTCCTTCCGACTCATCCCGCGCAGTAATTGATGTTGACGTGCGTACCGAGCTTGAAAGATAGTGCACACTCCCTTCAACTGGACAGGCGGAGTATCAACGTACAAAATGCTGAACATGGTCCGTGTCTGAGCTGTTGCTCTCCAACTCAACCTTTAATATTTCCAGGCTTTTGAGTTGTACGGTATGGTACGATTGCGGTTTGTATGGTACAGACCGTACTTGTTGTAATATGGCGTACTATCGTAATTGTCACACCGTATTATTAAACAGATCGTACTTGCACTGTATTGTACGGCGTATTACGGTACGGCACCGTGAGGCCAAGAGGCAAGTTGCACCATACTGCAAGTTTAAACACTCAACAGACCAACACGGCAAGAGACCAACACGGAATGTGTTCCAAGAATGCAACATCAGCACAAGAAGCCCCAAGCATGCATGCTGCAAGTCGTGGCCTTATACACTGCAAAACTAGAGTGGGGTTCTGTGAAAATTTTCTATTTTATCCCGTCAATAAGAATGGTAATTTGTATTAAGGATTACAAGGGGGAACTCTCAGACAGGGTGTTTGACCTCTAGCCTGCTTCCGAGGTTCTGCTTCGTGCACACACTCTCACCTTGGGCGAAGGCAGGCTCTTTGACTCTGCCCGCCTGCCTGCCTCTCGTAAAACACCGTTCACAAAAGCGGGTGCAAACGAGGTCTGTCCGCTGATTCCACGCGCAAGCTCCACGTGCTCACCCAGCGCATGCAAAGCGAGGCCCTCGTACTGCAATTCATACAAGGCTAGACGCAGCACCTGCAGGTTTTCACAAGGGTGCAGCATATTGGGTGCGACTGTGTGTGTGAATGTCAGTATGCGTGTGTGTGTATGTGTGTGCATGGTGGTGGGGGGAGAACTTACAAAAAATTTCTTTCGTACAATACAAGTTTTTTTTCGTACAGTGATCATGCAGGAATCAACGCACTGGATTTTAAAAGTATTGTTTCTCCTTGCAAACGTCTGTGGCCTGAGCATTACCACCGTCATTAACATGCAAGCGAAAGGAAACAGGCAAATGCATGGCACACGAACCTGACGCACACCAGGCTCAACTGCACTCGTCATGTTGCGCTTGGTGAGCGTGGACAGCACATAATCTAAACGGCGCCGCAATCGTGTCACCCCTGAAACCAAGTTCTTCACCGTGGCTTTGTCCCTGAATGAATCAGGGGCAAATGCATGTGTAAAAGGCACACGTGTCAAGTGTACGCACTTATTGATTGGGTGCACATTTCAGTCTTTGTGTTTGTGTCATTTTGGTATTTAGTAACCTGTAGGGTTTTGCACCTAGCTGTGTTGCTTGGTGTGTGTGTGCATGTGTGTGTGTGTATATATGTGTGTATGTGTGTGTATGTGTATGTGTGTGTGCATGTGTGTGCGAGGGGGG
>Ga0307960_1002178_pt1:10000-11658 | contig 11658 bp, 19 predicted proteins | sample OrgLakmetagen542_FD_201832 | JGI IMG/M metagenome (GOLD analysis project Ga0307960, IMG submission 201832) | Saline water microbial communities from Organic Lake, Antarctica - #542 | ecosystem: Environmental > Aquatic > Non-marine Saline and Alkaline > Saline | place: Antarctica... | reverse complement strand
GGAAGGAGGTCAGTGAGGGTGTGTGTGGGAAGGGGGGGTTGCCGGTGAATGCCATAATCCTGCATTTCAATGTGTGCCAGTCATCGCAATCCCGATGGTAGTTTGTACACTACAATGGTGACATAAAAAGGTTCACAATACAAAGGTGGACAATACAAAGGTGCTCAATACAAAGGTGCACAATACAAAGGTGCACAATACAAAGGTGCACAATACAAAGGTGCACAATACAAAGGTGCTCAATACAAAGGTGGACAATACTTGTGCTTGCGCTCCGTAGTTCACACCGTAGTTCACACCACATGCGCCACGTGCAGCAGGCCTGCACAAACTCACGCACACACGCGCACACTCACACACACAAACACGCGTGCACACACACACACACACACACACACGCATACACACACGTACGCATAAACACACACGCACACGCACACGCAGTCACTGGAGGGTTAGAGGAAGAGGAGGATGACTTGGACCTGCAACGTGTGCTGGAGGCCTCCAAATTAGACACACGCTTCCAGCGAAGTGACTTGCTAGCCCAGCAGCAGCAGCAGCAGCAACAGCAGCAGCAGCAGCAGCAACTGCCAGATGCTGATGCGCCGGGCATGGGCTCGACCATGGGGGCAGGCCTCATCAACCGCACGGGTGAGTGTGTTGGTGCGCGCGTGTGGACGCGGATGTGGGTTGGGGTGTATCTGTGTGTGTGTATACCTGAAGCTGACATGCCTGGCAGAGGGGTAGATGAACACGTGCTGTGCATTTACACACGCACACACACATGCACACACACGAACACACATGCACACACACACAAACACGCACACGCATACACACACATACACACACATACATACACACATACACACACGCATATACACACGCACACACAATTACGCACACATAAACGCACACACGCACACACATGCGCACACACATACCCACACACACACACATACACACACACACGCAGGCGAGTACAACTGTTTCCTGAACGTCATCATTCAGTGCCTGTGGCACCTGAGTGTGTTTAAGCAGAGCTTGCAGCGGGAGGTGCCTCACCACGAAGCGTACCGGCAGCAGGTGTGTGTGATTGCGATTGTGTGTGTGTGTATGTGTGTGCCTCATCACAAAGCGTACCGGCAGCAGGTGCGTGTGATTGCGATTGTGTGTGTGTGTGTGTGTGTGATTGCGATTGTGTGTGTGTGCCTTATCACGAAGCGTACCGGCAGCAGGTGTGTGTGATTGCGATTGTGTGTGTGTGTGCGTGTGTGTGGCCCAGCACGTTTTACACTCGAAACATGTACAGACACACACATTTGCACGCACACACATACATGCACACACACTACACACATACGCGCACACAGGCACAAGCAAAAACGTATATGTACACACGCACCTGCATGCATACACTCACACTCACACACACACACACACACACACATGCTGTACTTACACTTGCAGCACCCTGTGGTCACATTTGCACACATACACATACACACACAATCACACACACACAAACCCAAACACACACACACACATACACACACACACACAAGTCACACACACACATACACACACACTCTAACACACAAGCATTTTCCCTCTGCTCATATTTGCAGCACCCTGTGGTCGCATCTCTACTTCGTCTG
>Ga0307960_1002178_pt1:0-5000 | contig 11658 bp, 19 predicted proteins | sample OrgLakmetagen542_FD_201832 | JGI IMG/M metagenome (GOLD analysis project Ga0307960, IMG submission 201832) | Saline water microbial communities from Organic Lake, Antarctica - #542 | ecosystem: Environmental > Aquatic > Non-marine Saline and Alkaline > Saline | place: Antarctica: Organic... | reverse complement strand
TATATGAAACAAAGCAGATTGATGAGAGGCTGAAGCATGCACCCCGTTTACCTGCACTTTGTACCATCTGCTGAAAACAATACGGATCCGTCGCCTCAAATTCATCTTGCTTTTCAGAAGATAGGGTTACAAAGGTATGCAAAAAGGTTCTCAGAAGACAGAGCTACACTGTGATGTTAGTTTAGTTTAGATTGGATTACAAAGGCCTCCAGCCTGGCATGGCTGCTCAACCTATAGGTCCCAACAAATAAATCAATCAAAAAGATCGACAGCTGCACTAATAAATTTGTAAACTTCTGAGTTATGTTGAAATACAAAACCTTTGATATCACCTTCAGAAATATTATTAAATAAGTGGATGAACTGGTGCCGTAAATGTTCGGTACCGATACATGAAAAAATAACGTGCTTCTCATCTTGAGCGAATATGATCCCCGTTTTCACACAAATTGCAAATACGTGCACTCCTGTCCGGACTCCTGCCATATAAACCAGTTTCACACTTCAACCCATGTCCTCGAATCCTGAGCCGAGCTACGTTCCTCATGACACTTTTGCTCAGAGCCATCTTCAAATACTCTGGCAAGACAAATGGTGCACGTGCATCAGAAACCAATCTCTCAGGCAAAGCAAACCAGTTGTGATAAGCCACAGACTTTTTTAAACAAGAGCAAGTGATCTTGACCATGTGCCTCTCTCCAAACTGCCTGATGCCTGAATCTCAAGTCTATGCGCAAATTAGAAATATTCAGCTTCCTGCATTGAAATAAGTCGCTTCTGTATACAGTGCCGTTCTGCAAATCAACAAAGGCATCCTTCATCTGTCTAGTCCAACAATTAGAAGCTCCAGAGTTCCCAAGGGAAATATCTGCTTTCATAACATCGCGTAAAGTATTGCTGTTTCAAACAACCATCCTGTTCCAAAATTTGATAGCTGATCTGAACCAGTAAAAATGCAAGGGTTCCTGCGCGCAATCTCGAAGCACACACCAGTTTGCAGAAGTAGATTTAATTCCCAAAATTCTCTTTAAAAACGCCATGTGTGCGACCTGCGTCAAGGGTTGCTGTGTCAAGGGTTGCTGAAACCATTGTCATGCTTCAGAAATTGTGTAGACCAAATCTGACTGGCATACATGCCATCTGACAACGCATATGTCTTGATAAGCCACAACATCGCATGAGGCCTGCCAGAAATCCTCTTTTCAATACCAAAATCTTTCACTCTATGTAAAGCTGCATTAAAAGGTCTAAAGCATGGGTCGCAGCATGGTGTAAGTTCATGTGCTTATCAAATAACATTCCCAGGTAGGTAAAAGAATCTCTCTCTTCAAGCTCCTGATTGTAGAGATGAAAAACAGGAACTGCGGAATTTCGGTATGCATTAAAATTAACTATGTAGGATTTCTGCACATTTACTGTAAGTCCTTTCCTGGCAGCATTCCAGTCGTCTCGACAATTTCTGCAATTGGACTGGGTCATTAGCTGTCAGGGTCAGGTGTGATGTTAGTCAGAGCATGGGCAAACACCATCTGCAAAAATACTCCGATGAATCCCTCAGATCCAGGTATGGGCTCTTACTAGCATAAGAACTTCTTCACTTTGAGTGAGCACTTTGTCAAATATATCTTAAAGCCATCAGTCAAAAAGTGCGGCTGCTAGGCTGCGTATGTAAAACGTAAAACGTGTAAAAACTGAGGTACTTGTTGTTGTAGCACCAGAATTGTAGCACCTACAAAATAAACCTGGAAAGGGAAAAACGGCACAACGTTGTTTGTGACATTACAGCACTGAATAATATCAGCAAATAATCAAGCATCTGCCAGGACCAACCGACCCCAATAAATTAAAGAGGGGGAATCATCTGATGTTTTGGGCACATAAAAAACCTGGACTGACAAATATACCTCCTTGCCTGTTCAGAACAAGACGCAGGCTTTATACAACAAGGATGATAACCACACATCCCTCCTGATCTTCTTTAAGTGGCCTGTGATCTAATTATGGCTTCTTGGTTAGCGGCTTATATGTGCTGGCCAAGAAGTGATCGTATGAAGGACTCCTCTAGGCTAGACCTAAATTACAAAGGCATTCAACCTGCTCAACCTTCGAGAACGAGATGAAGCAACCTCCAAACAAACACTTGAACACAACCCACACAAATATCTGAGCAATACTCCTGGTAGTGTGGAGGATTCTGCCTCCCAACCACCTGATCCCCACTGAAAAGCTTCTCTTATCTTTATTCTCCAGGTGGGGTGTTGTGTGTCTCTGCATCCATTGGGTGGTGCAGAACACAAAACAACATTCTATTCCATGCCGGTAATTTTTACACTACCTATCTGCGTTCTTTTCTTTTGCATCCCGTCCTTTTCTTGACTCTGCCTAGTATAGGATACGTAGATTTGTGCGTGAACACGCTTTGGCAGACAGACCACACACTTCTTTGTGGCTTGCTAGACGTATGTTTTTCCCGCTGGCATATATGGTAGTCAAGTATGGGGCACTATGTTTTTTTACAGGCAGGCAGGGAGTTCTCTAGCCCGCTGTCTACGCTTCATTTGCATTTTCTGAAGGGCACGTTAGGTGTGAAGCAGTCTACCACTAATTGGGCTGTACTCCAAGAATGTGGACATGAACCGTTGCAATTCTACTGGTTTCCGTCAGCTGTCAAGCTTTTCAATAGTATGCTGAATACCAATAGTGTCACTTTGCGGAGGGTGGTTCAGGCTGATCTCAATTTACATTTTACAGTATCATTCAGGTGTCTGCTGGACTGCTTGATTGCTGAGCGCTTTTCAGGGACTGCGTGGGTGTGAGGAGTCAGATGTACAAGCTGTTCAAACTGGGCATGCTTTTTTTTATGCAAGAGTTTGCTGCAAACTTGAAGCATAGGATGAGAGGTGTTTGAAGAGACGCTGAGTTGCTGGACCCCAATATGCACAACAACAAACTGGCCACTTATCATTCTTGGTTTGCCATCCCTTTTTCCAGAAATGAGCGTATGCCGATTATTGTGAGAGGCGAGTGAGGATTCCAGAGAACTATAGAATGATTGCGGTGGGTGGGACACCGCACAGACTTTATGCCAATTTGCTACGCTTACAAATTCCAAGACTGGTTACCCAACATGACAATATCCCGGACACACAAAGTTTTTTTCCTAGCAGAAGCATGCTGCAACCGGATACAAGTATCCTGTGACACCTCAAAGATGTAGCACAGAAGCTGCACAGGGGATCATCACGGCTGTACACAGCCTTTATTGATTTCAAACAAGCGTCTGACTCCATTCCCAGAAGCAAAATGTGGGACCACCCTTGTAAGAACCAGATGCCCACCCACATGCTTTCCATCATCGAACACTTGTATACTAATGCTGATGAATACACGCTGTTGAATGGGGATAAATCAGCGACTGTCCAGGCATCTTTTGATGTGAAACATGGAGGGTGCCCCCTCTTCCCCCTACTGTTTTCCATTTACTTGAACGACACTGGCAGCGTGAATGATGGGGTGCAGGATGCGCTCACTGGTTTCCTCTGTGAAATAAAATGCTATTTGTTGATGACCTTTCCCTCCATTCCAATGAACAAAAGCTTTTCAATAGTATGCTGAATACCAATAGTGTCACTTTGCGGAGGGTGGTCCAGACTGATCTCAGTTTACAGTATCGTTCAGGTGTATGCTGGACTGCTTGATTGCTGAGCGCTTTTCAGGGACTGCGTGGGTGCGAGTCAGATGTACAAGCTGTTCAAACTGGGCGTGCTATTACCATGCAAGAGTTTACTGCAAACTTGAAGCATAAGATGAGAGGTGTTTGAAGAGACGCTGAGTTGGTGGACCCCAATACGCACAACAACAAACTGGCCACTTATCATTCTTAGTTTGCCATCCCTTTTTCTAGTGATGAACGTATGCCGACTATTGTGAGAGGCGAGTGAAGATTCCAGAGAACTATAGAATGATTGCGGTGGGTGGGACACTGCACAGAATGTATGCCAATTTGCTAGGCTTATAAATTCCAAGACTGGTTACCCAACATGACAATATCCCGGACACACACAAAAAGAAATTCCTAGCAGAAGCACGCTGCAACCGCTGTTTTACCCTGTGACACCTCAAAGATAGATGCAGCACAGAAGATGCACAGGGGATCATCACTGCTGTACACAGCCTTTATTGATTTCAAACAAGCGTCTGACTCCATTCCCAGAAGCAAAATGTGGGACCACCCTTGTAAGAACCAGATGCCCACCCACATGCTGTCCATTTTCGAACACTTGTATACTAATGCTGATGAATACGCGCTGTTGAATGGGGATAAATCAGCGTCTGTTCAGGCATCTTTTGGTGTCTTTCAACTTGACAATGTGGTGTCTTTCAACTTGTACAAGGAGGGTGCCCCCTCTTCCCCCTACTGTTTTCCATTTACTTGAACGACACTGGCAGCGTGAATGATGGGGTGCAGGATGCGCTCACTGGTTTCCTCTGAAATAAAATGCTGTTTGTTGATGACCTTTCCCTCCATTCCAATGAACACACGGATTACGGATTTGCAGACCGTGCTGAACAAGCTGAGAGTGTACGCTGAAAGGAAGTCTCTCACTGTCAACACACAAAAGTCAAAAAGGCAAAGAGATGGATAGTCCCCAACAGAATGGCTGTTGGCAGTGCAGTGTTGAAAATAATGTTGGGGGTCAGAGACACCACGTCGAAACGTTAGAAAGTCTTACTTGTTGACTTCTTTGGGCTTCTTGGGTGCTTACCAGAAAACCAGGATTTTGGCTTACTTAAGAAGTCGCATAAGTAAGCCAAAGAAGCCAAGACGGCAGGTAAGCAGCAGTAATCCAAGCAAGTAAGGATGTACCGTACCAACGCGTGACCAATGCGCACCCTGATTTTTCATGAATTGTTTGAGTGCATTGCGCGGGGTTTGCGCACCCCTTTCAGTGGGAAAAGTTTGCCATTGCGCACCCCCAATTGCGCAGCAATTGAGGTGC
>Ga0307960_1002176_pt1 | contig 11658 bp, 6 predicted proteins | sample OrgLakmetagen542_FD_201832 | JGI IMG/M metagenome (GOLD analysis project Ga0307960, IMG submission 201832) | Saline water microbial communities from Organic Lake, Antarctica - #542 | ecosystem: Environmental > Aquatic > Non-marine Saline and Alkaline > Saline | place: Antarctica: Organic Lake... | reverse complement strand
TACCTTGGTGTGTGTGTGTGTGTGTGTGTGTGTGGGTGGGGGTGTGGGTGTGGGTGTGGGTGTGGGTGTGGGTGTGGGTGTGGGTGGGAGTGGGTGTGTGGAATTATTTAGGTGGGTGCAGCCAAGAGCAGCAACAGCATCATCATTCCCACATCGACCTATTTAGGTGAGCAGGTTTGTTTCTGTGCAACAGCAAAATCAGCCTGGGACTAGCTGGAGTGGGAATGGACAGGGCACACACATGTAACATAGGCAGTGAGCACGGCAGGGAACTGTGTCGCCCAGGGCTGCCTATGGACACCCCACCCTTCAAGTCTATTCCTTAAGCGCTTGTCTGGGGCCTGGTCCAGGGTGGATGGACCGGGTTTGCTTGGACAACAATGCTAAGCTAGATTTTATTGCTCAAAAACTGGAGGGGCCCTGAGCTGCTCTCAAGCACTGTTCGAGTATCACCAGCAACAGGACGGGGCCCCCGCTTCTAATATCACCGAGCCTTCTGGGATGCAATTATAGCACAATAACCACAAACCGTGCCTTCGAACGTGCGGAGACTTGTCCACCAACCCGCACGACAACTGCCCCTTCCCTTCAGGAACAAACATTCAGAGCGGCGAGGAGGTGGCTATTAAGCTGGAGTCCATTAAAACGCGGCATCCGCAGCTGCTGTACGAGTCCAAGCTTTACAAAATCCTGCAGGGTGGAGGTGAGTGTCAGTGGATATTTCAGACATTTTGTGCAACAACAACAACAACAACAACAACAACAAAACAAAAACACACACACACACACACACACTCTCTCTCACACACACACACTCACACACACACACACACACACACACACACACACACACACACACACACACACACACACACACAACTACATCCTCGTGCCTACGCACGCAAGTGCACACGCGGACACACTTAAACCCGCACACTTGCCTGCACACATGCGCTAGCACGCGCTTAGCACACAAGCGCACATTCATTTGCACGCGTATACCGACACACATTATATACACATACACACAACAGTGTTCCTTTTAACTTTCAAGCATGACCCAAGAATGTCCAAAACAAAATAACCTGTTCAAACTCTTAAACATGGTTCAGTGGCAAATGCTTACTGGGGCTGTTTGTCTCAAAGTTTGTTTAAATAACTAAATCTCAGCTCCGTAAGTAACTCCACGTCTGGGGCAGGCATTCAGCCACTTCCCAGTGGGTGTTGGGAAGGGATGCCTGGGTGCTCTCTTTGCACTTGAATCCTCGAGCGTGTGTTGCGCTGAAGGTATGTGTAGTGCCTTACAGCACTGAACGTGCGCTCATCCTCTACTGACCCCAGCACCCTCACCATCAACACTGCTGCAAACTTCGTCCACTTTGTAACGGTGCTGCCCGCCGCGGCTGCCAGAAAGTGTGGTAAGGGGCAACTCCGCAACTGCGCTTTGCTGCTGCTGCTGCTGCTGCTGCTCCTCCTCCTCCTCTCATCAAAGTCGCTGCTTTCAACTGCTGCTGCCTCTTTGAACCTGCTGCTGCTGTTACTGCACGTGCTGCCCTTGTTGCTGTGTCTATAGCTGGGGGTGCAGGCTGAGCAGTCAGGGCAGGGTGAGAGGGTGGGGCAGGCTGGGGTGGACGTGGTGATGTACCTGCTATTGGTGCGTCGCCGTGCCCCCCCAGAAAGGCATGCATATCAGCCACAAACTCACCGGCCTGCTCAGCTTAGTTGTTCATGCACCATGGAGCTGGTATTGCTACGCTGCTTTTACTGCTGCTGCCTGCCCCCTAACGGTGGACCGGCTGTTACAGAACACTACTTTGACCTCTTCAACTGGGAAAGCGAGCTCTAAAGTCAGATGTTACGATATTACAGTTGCAGCCGCTTTTGTCACCTATTCTTGCACCTGAAAACAACAATGACAAAAACAATAAAGGAGGTCATTCCCGTGCAACTCCCCCTCCCCTTCCCTGGCCAAACAGTGCCAACAAGCCTAATATGGAAATCTCCCCAACCACCCCACCATTTTGGGGCCTGAAATTTGCGTTGGAAAGCTAACTTATCTTTACGTACCTACATAGGAAGCAGGCAAATAGACTCAGTGGGTGGACTGCTTAAAATTTTTGAAAGAATGCCACACTGCACCAATCCACACCCTCTATAATTCATAAGCCTTGATAATTCTTACTGCAACTCTTGTGTGCAAAAAATTCAACCGAATTTCAAACACCGATTGGCCCCATTTATAATTTATATCGACCTGTACAATACATATTGAGAGCAAACATTGGGCCGGAGCTCACAGCAGGTTTGAAGGGACGGATTTTTTCCGAATTCGACACTGCAGCATTGTTATATGACTAAGGGTGTGCCAGCCTCTAGTCGAGGCTTGATGAGGTCGAGCCTTGTCGAGCCTCGACGTCACTGCTGTCAAAGCCTAGACGGCAACTGGGATCTCCATTTTTGTGGGGAATTCAGGGGAAATTCCCTGGGAATTCCTATGAATCGGGAAAATTCACCGCTTTTTTTGAAAAAAATTAAGCATGGGAAACTAGGGTGAATGACAGGGTGTGTCATACGGCGTGTTCGTATAATACGTAGTTTACCGTATTGAACAAATCGGGCCGTATTATACCAGAGGGGGTTATCTGGGCAAAAGCCAAAATATGCTCCTTTTTGCATGAAAGGTGCAACTACTCACACGTCACTTCATCAAACTGGACCCAACCTAGCTTTAAACTGATGCTGACTTCATAAGCTACCCGAGCATGTGCTCAGATTCAGACAAGTCACCTTGCGTACAGAATGACAGGACTAAAAAGGACACGTCGTGCACTTGTACCCTAGATGGGTGCTTTCCAGGGGGAATGGCACATTCATTTGCATATCTCGCCAATCACTTGCTCTTTTTGCCACATTTCTCTTACAATGACCTTTATTTACTCTAAGTATTTCAAAACACAAAAAATCACAGTTTGGTGCGCTGGCTGGTCAGATGCAGCATATGGCTGCTAAAAAGGTAGGGTTCACGCCACGGCCGATTAGGTATGGGCCCCCTAACTGGCACGTTTCAAGCTCAGTTGCATTGGAATCTACATATTAGAGTTGAGCTTGAAACATCCCAGTTAAGGGGGCCCATACCCTGGGAGCATGCAAAAACGTACCATTTTTCTGGCCTCAGATAAACTCCCTCTGGTATTATACGGATGCAAAATTTGCCCATTTTTCCCGATTTTTGGCCTTTTTAGGCAATTTCCGCTCCTAAAACGGCCTTTCAGAGAGAGAGAGAGAGAGAGAGCTTCCAATGCTATTATATAATATATAAGTAGCATATAATGTATTGGAAAAGAATTGGAAACGGTTTGGGTGACATTGGGGCGATTTGGGCCCATTTTTGGTCAAAAATCGGCTTTACCAAAATGCTTTAAATACGTGCTAAGTACGATTGTGTCATACGTATTTTTTGTATATAACACGTATTTAATCGTATTGGACGTCCCAAATGACCGTATGACACATCCCTTGTGTAGGATTTTGCCAGTGAGGCTCGACGAGCCTCGTTGAGGGGCGGGGCACATCGATATAGGCCTTAGTTGGTGCATTATGGTTAGAAAACCACTTTCTGAAACTTGCGCAGATAGAGCCGGAAATTTTCTCGAGTTCATTTATAATCATGAAGAGACCGGACTGAAAAGAGCTGTAGGAATTGTTTGAATCTCTCATGGTGCATTGCCTGGAATTTCCTGGAGTTCATTTATAATTGTGAAGAGACCGGAGTGATAGGAAGTGTTTGAAAAACCTCTCATGGTGCATTGCCTGGACAGGCATACACACAGCAGATTGGCTGGAAATAAGTTCCATATGTTCTGAACAATATTTGATGATATTAAGAAAATAATGCACAAAATTGCTGCCCATTTTGGGGCGTCGAGAAATGAAAGTCTGACACTTACCTGAACAATGCTGTGCCATATTTCGCGTTGATATTACACAGAAATACTTTATATGATTAAAAAATGCAGTCGAATTTCCCAGAGGGGGCTGACTGAGCCATAACAAAGGGTGTTTTTTAAATGTGGATTGAGCATGGGCGCCATGACTGGCAAGATCCAAAATTATATGAAATATGAATCCTTGCTCTGTCCATAGATGTAAAATTTGGAGCTTGCCAATTTTGGCGCGTGTGCTTAATTTGCTGTGGCGTGCAGGCCATTTTTTACCACAAATTGTTCATACCAATTCACCCACAGCACCAATCTGGAATATTTTTAATGGTGTAGAATTCTTATTGGAAAAGAATACCATTGCAACAAGAATAAAAGAACGGCTGAGTAATTGGTGTTTTATGAGGATTTGAGCCATTTTCCCATGGAAATCACCACATCAGGGCTTGAATGCACCATGTGTGCTTAATCCAGTCTATCTCAGCACGCAAAGCGACCCACATGAAACTGGGCACACGCTCGGGTGGCTCTCAATGCCAGCTACACTTCGGTACTAAAATGGTGTCGATCAGATGAAGTGGCTGTGAGTGGCTGCCTTCTGAATGCAAAAATGCACATTTTCAGGCATTTCTTCCATTAGCCCCCTCTGCAAATTTCCCGATTTTTAGGAATTTCCAGGGAATTTCCCCTGATTTCCCCCCGAAGATGGACACCCTAGTTGCCGTCTAGGCTTTGACAGCCGTAACGTTGAGGCTCGACGAGGCTGGCGCACCCTTAATAATAATATTACATATTTTTGTGTAGTGTAAACGCCAAAAAAAGGCACGCCACGATGTCACATTCTTGTTCAGGGAAGTGTCAGACTTTCATTTTCCCCTCAAAATAGACAGTAATCTTGTACATTATTTTCCTAATATGATCAGAATACCGTTCGTTTACGATCAAAGAAAATTTTTAATAATTCCGGGGCCCTCTCCAAACTGTATTTGAAGTGATAAATTAATTATTTATAGTGGTTTTGAGGGTGATTTTCAAAATGAGCTCCAAGCGCGCCAATGTGAAGCCCCTGGCCCCGTTCTTGAAGCCTCAGTCCCCAGCTGAAAGGCTGGCTGCTCAGCAGCGGAACCGTGAGAAGCTGCAGAGGGAGAGGCAGCTCAGGAGCTGGCAGAGGAAGCAAGAGGCAAAGGCAAGGGGCGAGGCTGTGATGAGGCCCGTGGGGCGCCCGTGCATGCAGCTCCAACAAGCCTCTTTCTCTTTCCCCATTTGCGTTTGCCCCTTTGTGTGGCTATTGCTGCATGTGAACCCCTCACCTCTCTTTCCCTGCTTCTGAGCACTGTGCAGCATCAGCATCAGCCACAGCTTCGGCCTCTTCAACAAATATCAGTAGCAGTGCACAGGCAGCATTCACAGGGGTTCTCGATCTCAAAAGTTAATTCCCGACTGGGCCCTCCCAATGTGCCCTCGAACTCAAAATTTAGTCCCCAGACCCCCTTACGAATTGAAACCGAAAATTAAATTAGTTCTTGTAAAGTTTGGTTCCGAACTGATTGTGAACGAACGGTATATGGAACTTGTTTTTGGCCAATCTGCTTTGCGTATGCCTGTCCAGGTACCATGAGAGATATTCTAAAAATTTCCTACATTTCTTTTCAGTCCAGTCTCTTCACGATAATTGTAATTAACTCCAGAAATTTTTGGCTCAATCCGCGCAAGTTTCAGAAAGTGGTTTTCTAACCGTAATGCACCAACTAGGGCCTATAACAACGAGCCTCGCTGGCAAATCGTACACCCTAGTTACCCATGCCTTTAAAAAGCCTATATCCTGAAGCTAAGGCTGATCGGTGAAAGTTAAGACATACACCCGTCCCTGCCAAAGTGGGTGCAAAAAACCCACGCAGCCCCCCAGAATGCCAAATGTCCAGCAAATGTCAATGGTTTAGGTATAGAATCAGGTATGTTGCATTCAGTTGAGGTAGAAGGGGCTTGGATTGGGTGGACAGCTCTTTGGCACCGCTCAGGGTGACCTGGCACCAGAAGGTGATCCTTTGTGACCATAGCTAAAACTTTCTACGCACAGGATGTTGTAGGCAGAAAAAGGAGAAAACTCCCCAACTTATTTTGTCCAGCGGCCCTGCAAATTAAGGCAATGCAAGAGAGGAACCAAGAGGAAAGCAAGCCTGAATTCTTGCAGTCAACGCACCTGGCGCTCCGTACAGGTTTGTTGTCCTCTGTGACAGTTGATGGCCGCATGCCAGCACGCTCTGCTGACTGAAGAGAGGGAGCCAAAGCGTGCATCTGTATACTTATTCTACACTCGTTTGAAGCACGCTGGGGCTGCCATCCCAAAGTAGCACAGAACTGGTGACATTCTTGTGTGTTGGGTGGGTTATGGTGCTGTTCCCTGATGGATGTACATGGTCCTCAAACATTTACCATGCGCTCTAGCTTCTCCATTAGCACGTAGTGCTGCATACCCTCCAGTTGGCAGTCCTTGCAGGAGGCCAGCAATGCCCTCCGCAATGGCAGCAATGCATGAGTGGCATAAAAGAGCTGGTGGTCAGGCAGGTAGCCTGCCAAACCCTCGCCAGCCTTGCAGAAGAGATGAATGACTCACACATGCACGCACATTGTTGCATTGCTCAACCTTGCAGCAATGCGCAGGCTTGAAACACACTGAGTGCCACTGACCCGCATCTGTGCTAAAGTGCATCTGGGGTACATTTGCTGCCTCAATAAACTCCAGAAGCCCCTTATCAGCCAGGACGTCCCAGGCGCATGTGCTTATGTACACTCGCAATCATTGCGCGTCGTGAGGCTTGCTGTACGTCCAGCACGACGCGGAGCTGTGAGCTGTGCAGCTTTGTCCAGTGCTGTGCTGTTCTTCGTCTTTTGCCATGCTGCTGCATTCCTTCTGGTGCTGCAGACCGTCCTGATGGCTGAGGAGACCCTGCTTCCTGCTCTTGGTAACATATGCATCCAGCCCACCAAAAGCTGCACTTCAACCAGTACAACTGCTGGGCATCCTTGCCCCCATCCAACTGCCACGTATCAATCCCTGGCTGCTGCCTCTGCCCTGCTATTTCAAGGTGTTTGTCCTGTGAACTCTGCAGGTACCAGCTTCATCCATGCAGGCTGGTTGGGGCAGGTGCTGCCGTGCTTGAACTGTCCCAAGTGTGTTACATCACTCTCACTCTTCTTTGCTTTCTTGCAAGGTTCATTTTTCATTCTTAAATACCGTACTGCGCTTGGTTGTTTTGCGAGTAATTAAATAACTATTATGGCCCCTCGCGATAAATCAAGCCGAAAAAGAATTAAGAAAATTTGGACCTCGCAATACTTTGACTTTAAAAAGGCCATTTTTTTGGCAGGAACCTGCAGGTCTTGGGTTCAACCCTGCCAAAATACACTTTCTGCTTTTCGCCCCGAACTTTTTGCTGTTTCAACTGCGGGTGACAGAAGAATTCCAAATCTTCTAATGGATGTAGGCACTGAACAGAGAGGAGAGCACAGGAAAAGCTTGCAAAGTTCGCAAAATACCTTAACTTCTGAGGGAGCCTCGCAAAGCTTAATGCTCGCAAATTAATTATTGAAATTATTTTGGCACCTCGCAATAAGTAGGCCTCGCAATACTAAGAGCGCAGTACGGTAACTCAAAATTCGAGAGGAAATTTTACAGTTTCAGCCATATCTTGGCTCCCGAAGCGCCCTTGGTAGGGCTTACGGGAAATCTTGGCCGGAGAGCCCCCTGGAGCCTCAAATTTCAACTTGACGCCTCACGCCCCTCACCAATTTGGACGTGTTGACACCAGAAGACATCGACAGAGTCTTTAAAAAAGAATCACTGGCACTCACACAGATACTCACGCACATGCATGCACAAATACACATATATATACACATATACACACATGTAAGTGCGCACTCTCACACACACAATCATGCTCAGCTTCTCAAAAACGTATAAGCACAAGCACAAATCTGAGATCCTATGATTTGTCACGTGACACGAGGTACAGCCCATGTACACGCACTGTATGTGTACATACAAACCAAGTGTTCATGTGCTGCTGATGCCCTAGCTTGATTCCTAGAGAAAAGGAGGGTTCTGTCAGCTTGATTGCATGCCATTCCTTTTGCATTCACTTTACATAGCGCTAACGCATCCCATACAGGCACTCTAAACCCTCTTAGGCAAGTAGGTGATGATGGCTGCAATGTGGCACTCCTCACCAGCCTGCCACAGTGTTGCAATAACAGGGCAGGAAGTCTACATATCCATTTCATTATTTGCTTTTTTGCTGCCTACCACACCCCTTTTGCTCCTGCTCTCTGCAGTCGGCATTCCCAACGTCAGATGGTATGGAGTGGAGGGGGACTACAACGTGATGGTCATAGACCTCATGGGCCCCAGCCTAGAAGACTTGTTCAATTTCTGCCATCGGAAGTTCTCGCTCAAAACCAGCCTCATGCTGGCAGACCAGCTGGTAAGTTGCACTTGTTACAAAGTTCATAATTCATGATGCTTTAACAAGTGCTCAAGATAGGCACTGCACTCAGTAAAGGGTACCTTGTTTCGACCTTTTTGCTGCCAAACTAGCAAGATGAATATGTTATAATTCCTCAGAGTTCTGATTTGCCTTGTCCGCCGTTCCTTTCCGGTGACCTCTGTGGGTCCCCATGGGTAGAGTTAAGCGTCCTGCATGACCCCGCCAGCTCACAGTAGAAAGTGCTGCCTCCTCTCCTTGCCTCAACCAGGAAGGTGTCAATCAAACCTGAGAAAAGAGACTGTTGCTGCTCAACCCGCTGATTGAAACAATGTATCATGTGCACTTGCAGCTCTCGAGGGTTGAGTTTGTCCACTCCAGGAGTTTCATCCATCGCGACATCAAGCCAGACAATTTTCTCATGGGTGGGTGTCAGCACAACCCTTGTCTTGTGCCCACAGAGCCGGGAGTTTAGAAGTTTCTCTGTATGAGTAGGCTCCCCAGAGCTGATATATCTTGTGAAAAAAGCGCAGGGTATACAAAGTGCCTCGCAGAGTCAGGCGGATGCCTTAGTCAGTTTTTTTTACGGTCTTCGGTGTGGCATCGTGAGGTGGTTGATGAACAGACCAGCAGCAGGCAAGCCCTTAAAGGTTCAAGGCTTGAAATACAGCTTAAAAGCAAGGGGCAAGTAACATAACTTGCGCAGCAATGGCAAGGCTCAGTAACCCTTAAGACACACAAGCACACATGCGCAAGCGCATGCATTCATACATACATAGATGAACATAAGCATACAAACGTACAATTACACACACAACCCTTTCCCCTTATCATTGCAGGATTGGGCAAGAAGGCCAACCAGGTTCACGTCATTGATTTTGGCTTAGCCAAAAAGTACCGTGACCCCAAGACCCACATCCACATTCCCTACCGCGAGAACAAGAATCTCACAGGCACAGCCCGCTATGCCAGCATCAACACACACTTGGGAATTGAGCAGAGCCGGTGAGAGACGGGTAGCATGCAATTTCATTGGTGCCAATGTAGATTGACTGCCATGGTAAGATGATCCATTGCTCAGAGCAATTATAAGTAGGGTTGGCCGTAACCATACATGGGATTTCCATTTACTGTGTAAACACCGTATGCACTGTAAATGGCCAGATATGCGTATTTCTGTGTACACATATAAAGGGAATTTTGGTGTCACTCATAATGAATACAAAAAGGGGGTCATTCTGCAGCTCCTAAAGAGCTGAGCACGCATGATCTAATCTTTTAAGCCAAAAAGTGAATGGTTAGGGAGCTAGGCCTGCTTAAGCCAAAAAGACTCATTAATGGCAGTTTTAGCACTTTTTTAGTGAGCCATCCCCATGCACCCCCCCCTTCCCCCCTTCCCTGACCAAACAGTGACAACAAGCCAGAGTTAGCCATCTCTCCCCATCCACTTCACAAATCTGGGACTTAAAAGTTGCGTTGACAAGTGGGGGGAAGCGTCGCAAGCGACGCTGAAAAGTTGGCGAAGCCAACGCGCGCTCTCTTCACCACTAACTACCCTCTGGCAGTACCCACACACGTACTCCCCTCTTGCTGTGCACTCTGCTGCTGCTGCTGTTGCTGCATGCTGTGCGTGCGTGTGTGCGTTGTGGCCAGGCTCACCACAGATGCTACACCCCTGCTGTCGCCCCTGTGGTTGTTGCTGTTGAACTGGCTGTATAGCTGTGCCCCTCTGTGTGCAGGTGCGTGTGTTGTGGCCTTCCCTCCCACATACTTTGCATGCTGCGTTTGCTGTGCGTGTTGTGAGGAGGAGCAAACCCTGCACCACCAACATGCCAGGACGGTGCACATGGTGCACATGGCACACACATGGAGCAGTACCAACCAACGCACCAACGCACCAGGACGAGCAGACACGGCTTCCGCAACACGCCAATGGCATTTCAAACACTTGTAATTAATAATGAAATTGAAATTATGAACATGAGTCGTGTGCTTGCATGGAACAGCAAACGATCCGTCCACGTCTTCCTCCGGCCCCGGACCTTTCAACCATACTCAGGAAAGTTATCTGATGATGCCTGTGCCATCAGACACTGTTCCGGGGACGTGGGCTGAGCTCCGTCGGGCAGCTTTCTCCAGCTGCCAAACATTGAGTCACTTCTTTCCACAGCACTGCTCACTGCACCCCTGGTCACCAAAACTTGTATGCCCCGACAAACGAGTTTGCCTGCCAAGTTTCAGACCCGGACGTTGGCTGCGTGGCTCTGGCCAGGCCCTGAGTCTCAACTTTTACAAAACTCGTTTGAGAGTGCGCCCAGCAGCACCTCCACCGCCCCTCCCCATCCCCTGACACAGCAGGGCTGCGTGGTTAGTCAGTCTAAGGTGCCTTGCAAAGTTTGGGGACAGGGGGTGCGCTGGGTGGGCCTGCGCGCCCTGCTGTGAACTCAGGCGTGAAACATGGTAAACCTAGGGGCTTCGCCCCATGACTGGGGCTTCGCCAAAAAGCTTCAATTTTTCTTCATGTGTCTACGAAAGCAGATAAAAAGACTTGGTGGGTGGCCCGCTTAATTCCTTTGGAAAAACGGCACGTGTCGACAAAAATAGTCACCATTGCTCACATACTGCACCAATCCACGCCCTTGAAGATTCATGGGCCTTGATAGTTCACTCCGCAACTCTGGTGTGAGTCTGAGGTCGCAAAAAGGCGCGAGGTCCCTGGGCATTAAGAAGATGTATGTCATTGTACAAATATTTTCATAAAAACCCAAAAGTTATCGCTTGGCTCTTTCAATTTTGTATTAAGTTTAGTTTAGTTTGGATTACAAAGGCATTTAACCTGGAATGGCTGCTCAACCTATGAGAACGAGGTAAACCTCAAAACAAACCAAGTAAAAAAAGGGTTGTGACGCAACTGGAAAATGCTAACCTTACAGACACGAGAAGAAGTAGGCAAAAACACATGAAAGTGTAGACGTTGGTTCACCAAAGTAGACGCATACTGAAATAAAGTTATCTTTCAAAAGGTCAAAACCCACACACATTGCACAAATAAGTTGGACAAGTTGGAAACGCAGGGACAACTGGAGTTTGGACACAAGTGTGAGACTATTGAAACTGGTCTGTACAACCGACTGGTCTGCTGGTCTGTATAACCTACTGCACTGGTACTGTATAACCTACTGAAACTGAGCATGGGTTAACTGCTGCTACTGCTGAATCGTGGTGCCACCATCTCC
>Ga0307960_1002172_pt1 | contig 11671 bp, 9 predicted proteins | sample OrgLakmetagen542_FD_201832 | JGI IMG/M metagenome (GOLD analysis project Ga0307960, IMG submission 201832) | Saline water microbial communities from Organic Lake, Antarctica - #542 | ecosystem: Environmental > Aquatic > Non-marine Saline and Alkaline > Saline | place: Antarctica: Organic Lake... | reverse complement strand
CACCAGGGTCATTAGTAGTTAATCCAAGGTCATCAGCATACAGCATGTGGGACACACAATTCACTCGATCACCAGTCACGGCACCCTCAATGCCCTCACTGATCTCTCTGCCCATGTCATTGATGTATAAAGAGAAAAGGAGGGGGGACAGAGGGCACCCCTGTTTGACACCATTCGTGGGATGCACCCGAGCCCTCTTCTCACCATCCATCAAAATGTACTCATCATTCTCATACATATGCTTGATCACGCTGCTCGCCTGTTCATAAAGTAAAAATAGTTAAGGTGTAAAAAAGCAGCCTGTCCTGTCTGTGAAAATAAGAACCCGTACCCTGCGGAGAGAAATCATCTGAGGGTGTGTGCAGTGAAAGAGAACATGCTTTTCATCCTGGACATTATCATCAGCCTCACATAAGTCGCAAGGAGGGAAAAAGGTAAAATTTCAAGTTGCGGTTTCAACGCGGAGGGTGTGGACGCGAAGTCTCAAACAAGCCACACTGCGGATAACATCGCAAGGAAGGTCAAGAAGCATGTACCTAGGAAGCATATAGGGAGGATGGGCAACCATAGCTCTTTGTGCAGGCAGTGCGCACCACTGATGATAAGTAAGCGTTTTGCTGTTGCGCTCTCTAGGGTCGCTATCGGAGAAAGGTGTCCAAAACGCACTCTAGATGTCTGTCCCTGAGGTCAACGACAAACCGATTGAGATCAATAGGCTCACAGTTCAACAACTTTTGCATCTTTACACATCAAAAGGGCAAGCACTTCATTTTAAATCTGCTCACAGGCAGAACGGTCACACAAAAGAGAGTATTAGTGATCCCAAGAAGCTGTCTCTGCCTTCAGGGTGTGCGCCCTGAGGCTAAACGGGTAACATTCCATTAGACATGTTGAGATAGCTGTCTCGGCAAACAAAGAGTGGTACACACTTCATGATCAATAGGCACTGCAAAAAGAGATTGACATGTTGCCAACTTGGTGGTGGTCTGATAGACCCTTACTAAGGGTAGCAACTTCAAGCTAGCTATACAGTTTCTGTGCCTGGTGCTTTTGTTTGTTTGAGTCTAATACTTCAGTCTCTTTGTGGTGACTTCTATTTCCCGTTTACGTGCTCTGTTAGTTTACTTTCTGACTCGGCCTTTTTGCTGCTGGTAAAGGAGTTTTACAGTAATTCTATCATCTACACTTGAAATACCAGATCTCCTCCCACCTTTTATATACATGTACATGTGTGACATTATTTGCAATCGTACATACCACTGGCAGTGCACTAAAAATCAACTGCTACAATGCCAATGAGAGTGAGGCTGTCAGACAGCAACGACGCATGGGCCTGCCCAACCTGTATAAACTTGACCCGTTGAACCTAAACGAACCATTAAAAACGAAATGGTAAAAGTTTTGTGGAATCCCTGGGAGCCAGAAGGACTGCAAGATATTTGCGAAAGCTTTAGACGTAGTCTCAAAAAGACAAAGAGCTAGTTATCATGCCAAACCTCCTCCAAAAATACACCTGAATGATCTTCAAAAACAAGGGTTCTCTCCAACCAAGAAAGTAACTCCTATCGGCCCTACGATATCAAACTTCGGAACAAAGTCAATTTCGACATCCAGCCCACCGACCCTCAAGCAGACATTGTAGTGAGTGGGCGCTGCGAGTATTGGATCACTGACGTTAATCTCATGAAGCACGAAACTGAATCCTCCTCAGATGACCCTATACTCCCAGAAGTGTCTACTGCCACAGAAGCTTGCATCTGCAATTAGACGGAAAATGCAAACATGTATTTAGCAACAAGAGCATGTGATTAACTCTGCTGCTCTTAGCACAGAGGCAACAACTACATGTTTCTTCCCTCCTGGAATAAAAGGATGACCACCAATCCCTACTCATCACTCTACTGCAAATTTCCGCTCATGTTAAGGTTCTTAGGCTCTATACCATCAGGACAATTTCATGTAGAAGTATCCTTCTGGAACGACATACAGACGCCACTTCCCAAACACATTCGGGATTTGCATATCATTGCCATATGGAGTACCAAAGGCAGAAACTGCCTCAGTGCTTGCAACAAAAACTGGCTAAAAGATCATGCCAAAGACATTCCTGAGGCAAAGTGGGAAATCAATCCATCAACAACCCCTACCGACCGCCTACCGACCGCCTTCATCCCCCTTCTAATCCATAGGACCCCCTACCCCTCTGCACTAAGCACTGGAAAGACTCCAGGCCTATATAAAGTAAATAAACTACCCAGCGACCGCCTTCATCAAACCCACAAGCAAGGACCCCAAGATAAAATAAGTACCGCCTTGATCACTCTAGGTATAGGTTGGCCAGCTTCCCCTTGCTCTCAGCTCTTAGTACAACAACCCGCCTCTTGTTATCTAAACCTTTAGTTCCTCGTGCTCCTTTCGTGTCTTCCAAGTATTGGCTCGTAATGTTGAGAGCGACGTGCTGGTGCAGCTGCGTTTTCTGTAGGGGAACTCTCTCTTCTCTTTGGTTGTGTTGGAGTTTGGCTTTGGCGCACCAGTCATCGCAATGGCTTAGCTGCAACTCTTAGCTTCCCTAGTTTTTATGTTGAGTGCCTCACAATGTTGTAGCTAGATCGGTTTCTTTGCCTGTACGCTTTACTAGCCCTGTCTTCCTAAAACTTGATCTTTTTACGTGGGCACCAAAATACGCAGGCTTTCCTTCCTTCTTTCTTTCCCGTGCTTGACCTTCTCGTATACGTTTTGCCCTTATTCTCATCACCCTGGTTGACCCCCTACTTTCTGTTATCGCTTCCAGCCTGCCTCTCTTGCTCCCTTTTTATTTATCAACTTTCAGTTTTGTTTCAACCTCGTAGTAGGGAGTTTGATATCTCCCCTGGACCTATGTAATACGCCATCATCATCAGTACCTTGAACCAACCTCATAGCTCTGACAAAGCGACCCAACACAGCTCCAGTTCAACCTGATCCGTGAAGTTAGAGGTTGGCGGGACTGGACCTGCACTGATGGCATTCTTAGGAAACTCGAAGAAGGGCAAGACACAGGATCAGGTGTATACCAACCTTGCTTAAATATATTCCATTACGTGAACCCAAAAGGTGTAGGTACAACCAATACCATCTCACGTGCAGAGTAGCAGCTATAGCAGCCGCATTCATTCACGGCTACTCCCATATAGCCACAGATAGTCTAAGTCCAATGCACCATATTTAAAACAGCTCTCAAACCGAAACTTCCATCGCCACCACATCCTGGGAGATGTCCTCCAATCCATTGCCAAAGTAATCCACCAGTCACCATCGTTCATTGATTTCTATAAAGTCAAATCCCATGCAGGTATTATGGGCAATGAATAAGCTGACGCTCTTGCTAGAAAGTCAATCACAATCTACTCTGACGTTGCAAATGCCTCCATCAAAACAGCTGGCCCTAGGGAATTCCTTCTACAGCATTTACTGGCTTGCAAAAAATACGAAGAACATCAAAATTTTCAACATCGGGTGAGCTGGATATATAACTACCCTGGGCATGCATGCGCTCTAGCCAAGTTTTCTGCAAACAGCATGCTCTGTAACCCTACAAATATTTGACTAGACACTCTACCCCAGCCTCAGCACAACAAGAAAAAATTGCAGCTAATTGTAATCTGGAACAATCATGGGAAACAAGCCCTAAATGAATCCAACCCAGCTCAAAAATCTCAAGCAGACAATCCCTGAAGCAACATGGACTTTTAGTAATACTGCCCACAGACTTGATACTGCTTGTGTGAAATGCAAGAACAAGTTAAAAAAAGGTTCTAACTCCTAACACCCAGATAGTTCCATTGCTGCTGACATCAGCCAGTGGCAAATGCTTTATATTTTTCAATACAAGCGTCTACCAATACAAGAGCCTGCATATTCCTAAAGCACAAACTGGAAATCAATCACATACACCGATGGTAGCGCCATGCAAGATGAGACAAGCAAGCAGCAAATTTTAGGCGCTGACGTTTTCACCCCCACCACAGGCACTGGTTATTGTGATGCCACCACTATCGACCCTGGGGGCAAGGGCCCCACGCTCACCATCTATAGAGCCAAATTTGCGGCTGTGCTAGTAGCGGTACAAAAAGGCAATACTGAAATTGCTACAGACAGAGCATCATCCCCCTTTCAGGTTAGAAAACAGCTACTGAACCCAATGGCTGTACTCCACCATTTACACAGGGAACTACTCAAGGACATTGTAGATCTAATCCAATCCTCACCTTCTACCATCACTTTCTACAAGGTGAAATCCCACTCTGGTATTATTGGCAATGAAGTTACAGACTACCTAGCACACAAAGCAGCATTCAATCAAATTTCTTACATTTTCCTCCCGCCAGCTACTGACCCCTTCTACGACCTGTTCTGGCTAAGTGCGCCTAACAAAGATGGCTCCCTTGCAGAAGCGCTGCGAGTTTTGACTAACTTGCAGGACAAGCTAAAACATCATATGCACGGCTACCACTACCTTGGTGAAGCCTACACAGATAAACTGCTTTACAAGCTCTGGCAAAAATTGCATGACACACCTGAGCGTGCAGCACAGCCCGACTCTCACACACAGCAACCTAATGCAAAGCCCCTTGCTCATGCCCAAATCAGTAACACATTCTGGTCCATGCCAAATGTGACTTTTAAGGAGTAGGAACAAGTCCTGAAGTACAGGACGGACACGATACACACAGACAAACACACCAAAAGGTTCAGCCATACAACAGGTCCTGCCACCTGCCCTTTGTGTGGAGGATCAGACAGTGCTCCACACATGCTTCTTAGGTGCAACAACCATACTCTGAAAAGAATGCACATAAACCTTCACCACCACACAGTAAGCCGGTGTGGGGAAGAGATCAGCAAAGGCAAGCTGGGCTCAACAACCGTTGCAATGGATGCTTGTAACACTGAAAAGCTATCTGACCTTGGTGGATCATTGAACCCCCAAATGACAATGAAAGAAACATTCCTGACTGAGTTTTCACAACACAACAAAGCTTTCCAACTAGACATCAAAGCCGTCCAGATGGCGTGTTAATCATGCCCATTGAAGGAAGAGGCAGGTACTTGGACCCCAAACAGATTCCCCACAGGGACAGAGACATACATCTAGTAGAATTAAACATCTGCTCAGACATGAACCCGCAACAGACATTATATCAAGCACAAGACTAACATCTTCCTCTTATCCAGCGTCTACGAACAATGAGCCTCCGAGGCATCTATCGAAACAACAAAGTCATACCTCATGTTATACTCCTTGGAGTCGGGGGCAAAATCTACAATCAGTACACCATAACTCCTCTAATAAACTTGGGCATCCCTCTGCGCAAGGTGCACAACTAGCTGCTGCACTACACTGCCATGCAATAAAAAGCTTGAACAAGATCACAAAAACAAGACACAAAATACACTTCAACAACTACGACAGTAATATAATAGGGAATCTGGAGGGGGGGGGGGTACTGGTAGAGTGGCTGGCTTCAGGAGGGCTAGGCGCAGGCCGGATCGTATGGCTGACAACCTGCTGGTTCTATTACGTTTGCATCGTGAGTGGCGGTGGATTATATACAATTCCGGATCACAACTGCTAAAGAAAAAGGTCCTCCAAAATGCCCAGAAAAAGGGAAAAAAATATATAAACATGTTAAAGGCATATCTATATAAATAGAAAGATAGAAGAATTAAACTCAAACAAAGAAGGAATAGCAGTTGTGAGGACCAAGTGCTTAGAAAGATGGAGAACTGGAGAGGAACACAGATAAAAAGCAAGAGTTATATGAGAGATATCACTTTGCTTCACTTCAAGAACTGGAGATCAAGTGTTACGCAATGAACTCAGCAGATCCTCATTATCTCTGTTGTTTCTCTTTTTTGATATTCGGTGAGGCTTTGGCTAGTGCGAGCAATAAGTTGAGAGCCTTTTCTTAATCACGCTGGTGTCTTCCAGCATCAACTTTTACTTTTTTACATTAACCAAACACAGCCCAGTCACCTGCCTCAAGGCTTCGGTGCCTACCCAAACACCGTGACGCCTTGCAAGCACACATGCACCCCCTCCACAAACTTGGAAATGCCAATACCGTAGCATACTACCTTTAATACTACCAGATCCTTATCAAGAATGCCAATGAAGCCGCTAGCAAATCTCACCTAACAGTATTATGTCCCTGCTAAAACCACATCATTATGAAGTACAGAACAGGAATCAAGAGCATGTGGTATGGTTTAAGCGCTCACTGCCTAATTTTCCCCCTCTGCCCTGAACGACCAGCTGTCTATCAGACAGTGCTCTGCATATCCTTTCTGGATGCCAACACACACAAATAAGAATGATCACTAGAGACACAACTTAGCATGCAGCATGATCTTCGAAGCCAACAGAAAAGTAGGATCCCTAGGACCCTACTTTGTCTCCATGGATATAGGCAGCAGCAAACGGCTGGCTATGCAAGATCTTGAGATTGCTGATATAGCTGAAACTGGGATTATACCAAAATGGCTCTTTCCACCCCCCGCTTCCCAGACAAAAAGAGGTTAACCTCCAGCCGTCCATATGCTGTACTAACTGGTTGCCTCCGCAAAAACAAAAAAGCAACAGACTAGTAATGAAGTGGGGTGGACTCTCAGGAGTGGCAGGGGGAAACTGAGGGAGACCGGGAGCACTTTAGCAGCACCGCCAGCCGCCACCAGCAGATCCACCTTCTCCGGACAGCACCGACCCAAAGATCTCAGCATTCTCTAATGTGACATTCACCTCATTGAGATCAAGTACTGTGAGGATTCTTGACTGCAGAACCAGCTGAGTTCGCACAGGGACAGCATAAAGGCCTCTGCTCTATCCTCCAAGGAGCCTCCGTTAGCCTCCACATAATCCTTTTTGGAGTGGGTGGGACCATATACAACAATCACACGCTGGAGCCTTTTAAGGAGCTGGGTCTTGATTTTTAATGACTTAAGACTTAAAAAACTTGCTTCCAAGCTTCATGTTCATTCTGTAATATACGCTGCCAAACTTGTCCATACCAGACGTGCCCTTTCCAGCACTATTATCAAATCTCAGGAGACGGTTTCAGGTCAAGCATGTACCCCTCTTGATCCCCATTGAGTTTCCTCTTGTTCTTTGGTGGAGGAGTTTTACGATACCTGGTACCAAAGTGGCTCCTTTTTTCTAATGTCGGGAGTTGTTTCACTGTCTGCATAGTTTTTTTCTATTACAGTACTAGGTTCTAAAGGCTTTATTTTCGTTGAACAATGTGGGGAGTGGTTTTTCACTGCCTGCGTAGCTTTTCTTTTCTAACAGAGTCTGAAGAAAGTTGCATGTTGTAGGTTCAGGCATGCTCAACGGACTCAGAATAAGGCAACGTGAATAAGCAGTGCAGAGCCATGCAAGAAAGCTTACTCCAATTAGCATGCAGATTGCTTCAGGCCTGAGCATGTTTTTGCTTAGCTAGTTAGATATGCATGTAGCTACACAGGACCCTCATTTCAAGAAAGTTTAGCCTTGGGGGGCGTCATTAGTATGCATACAGACAATGTTGACCAGTTCTATTCCGGCTCGTATCCACCGAACTGCTGGAGGGGGATTTTTACACTTGTGCCGACACCAAGCATAAAAAGGATGCTGCAGCTGCTGCTGTTGCTCCTGAGCTTCGAGCTCGTCTTGCTTCTCCTAAAGAGCTGCACGCTGGATAGCAAGAGGATCTTCAATAGGATCTTCCGCTGCTGCTGCTGCTGCTGTTGTTGCTGCTGCTGCTGCTGCTGCTCGTCCTCCTGTCGCAGTGTGGTCGTGGGGGGCAGGGCCACGGGCACTTGGAGGGGCGACTTTGGCTGCAGCTCCCTTTCTCACGTACTCAATTCCCATCTTAAAACTAAGCTGCCAACTATCTAAGGCACAAGCATAAAAAGGATGGTTAGCACAGCGCAAGCTGTGCCAAGAGAGTACTAACTGACGTTCGGTTGCACTCGCCTCCAAGAACTAGAGTACTTCTGCATGCTGCAGAGTACTCAGCAGTACTCTTCTAAGTAATTGAGCAGAGAGTCACTTTAGTATTTGGACTGTATAATCCCTTGATAAACAATCTAATGGATTAAAAGGGGGGCAAGGCAGCATGGCCGAAGAAGAAGAGCCTGAAAATAATTTTTGTCAGAGCTGGTAACATTACCGGAAAGGGCACTTCTGGTATTGACAAACTCATTATTCTCAGCATTGTAATACCTTAAAAGATCATGGCGCTTGCTTGCATTGATGCAGATTGGATGCCAGGCTACTTCTTAAGTAGTTCAACCAAAAGCACGCTTCTAGTAGGGCCTTCTCTAGTCAATTTCCAGAGGCTGTTTTGTACTTGGCAAGGTCGTTGAATCAGGTTACAGAGCGGGAGAGATCCTTGCAAGGGGCAATTTGGAGGATTTGAGCTGCACAATCCTTAATCAAGCTAAAAGATCAAAGGATACAGAGAGAATATGGTAGAGGGGTTTTGGTAAAATACATGTTTGTGCTTGCTTGGTGTTTTGCTGTCCTGGCAGAAACAGCCTCCTTTACAAGCTAAGTGTGACAGCCAGTTCCGTGTTGCTTACTAAAAAATTGATTTCCACACATTGCATACTCTAGTCATGATCTTTAACAAAGCAAAGCATACAAAGATGCCATGTGAAAGAGGAACAGTCCTCCAACTTGCACACATTTCCTGTAAATTCTGCTCATCCATTCGGGGGCATCATACCTTCAATCAACGTTGCAGATTTTGCCACTTCCTTCAGATTGATGCGTCTAAAGACATGCACAAGACGAGCACGAGCTCATAACTCATTACCTGTGGAGCTACAGCCTTCACAGCTATTCTACCTCCCTCTGGCCAACCAGTATAAAAGCATAATGACTCGTCACGGCTGCAATGTAGTGACTAGGTGGGATTGGAAGTACTGCTTCATGTTCATGTATATATAGGCCACTCTAACTTGTCCGCCGGCATAGTCCCATCTGCCAAAGTGTCAGGTTCTAGTTAGCAATGCAGCAACGCAATGTCTCCTTTACGAGCCTTGGAGATGTCATAAACATAGAAATGATCCTCTCCGAATTTGCCTGGTAAACTCTTTTCTATCTTGCCAATGAATACCTTCATCCACTTTGGAGAATCATAAATGATAAATATTGCTCCAGGCTTCCCCATCCCTCGTAGCTGGTGAAAGAAACTGGCTGCACCTTCCTCTGAAAAGCGACCGCTCAATACAAAGCTGACAATGACAACATCTGCACCTTTTAATGCAATTTTTGTTCCTTCTGTCCAATCAACACACGGGCGTGTCACATCTACAAATTTGTAGGTAAACGGGGGAGACCAATCAATGTTGTCCAACACATGACCATCAGCCGATATTCCAAAATTTGATTGGAGAAACTCTAGCACCGCAGAGCAGCTGTTGCCTGTGTATGTGAGTGTGTGTGTATGTGTGTGCGTGTGTGTGTGTGTGTGTGTGTGTGTGTGTGTAGAAAGAGGGGGAGAGGGAGAGAACTAGGGAGACGGAGAGAGAGTGTGTGTATATATACGTGTGTGAGAGAGAGAGAGAGTTGGTGTAATTTGTGCAAATGGTTACAAATGATTGGGAAATATATGCTTTAAAGTACAAGATACGAGAAACTAGGGCGAATTGTGTGCTGGAGAGAGGGCTGCAGGGTAAATGGCTGTACTACTGATAGCAGGAGGAAAATGCGGCACCAAAATAAGTGGCAACCTGCATAACTCTACGGTTCTCTTAAAAAGCATGAGCAACAACCTTTAAACTCACCTCCAAACAAGTACACACCAGTGACGTGCTTACCTGGACCTCCGCCTATGTCGACAACATTCTTGGTCCCCCCAAGGCGTTGCCGCAGGACCTCCGGCAGCACTGAGAACACGCCTCCTTTCAGGGCTTTTAGCAATTCTTCCTTTCGTTGTGGTGCTTTTCTTTAAGATAATATAGTTGGGGAAATGTGGTTTGTTGGTGCTTGCTTGGGAAAGTTGTTTGCAGCCTGCAACCACATGCCTTCATACAGAAAAGCGCTGAAATAGCCCATGACATGCCGTGTTTAAAATAAAAGCACTCGTCATAGGAGCATTCAGAGTGTTGTTTGAGTCATTTTGAAAGTGTCAATTGCTCAATTGCTCAATTGCTCAATCGCTCAAAGTACGGTTATATGCCTGCTTGAAACACTTGACTCAATTCCCTTCAAAATTCAAATAATATAACCCCAAGTGCTTAATGTAACAACAAGTTCTGACTTCAAATTCCTCATAGGAATGCACTTTATAATAACACAAATTGTCAAAGGCCTTAAACATATGTGTTTACTCACTTAATCTTGTAGCGCTGCCTGAATCCAGAGTGCCTGTAGAATTCTTCTGGCCAGGTACCAACACCCTCCTTGCTCCTCATGGACACAGTCAAATCAACCTCAATGTAAGGGAAATTGATGATCCGGTAAGATTCGTACATGTTCTGGCCATTCCTGTAAAAGCAAAGACAAGGATAATAAAATCCTCTAGAGGCATTCACCAAAGAAATGCATATCGCCAAAGACGTCCCTGCTCATGGGATTGCCTATACTGGGAAATGTGCAGCACGCACCATTTATTAATCCCATCAAGCATTTCTTCAGCCTCCTCTGTTGCTGAGATTGGAGCCTCTGCAAACCAAATCAAATTGTGAAATTTCCGGAGGCAAAGCAATTTCTGGTGTCAGAACCATCCATGTCTAATGAGTCATGTCTCATATTTCATGAAGTGAATGGCCGGACAGCTTCAAGATACACACACCAGACGTAGACAGCAATGAAAGAGAGTGCGTACTTGGTAAGAACAAATACAATAGAGATATGCAAGCCTCTTGAAGTCAGTTGTAGAAATAAATGTAATACATTTATTATCTGGCCTGTTAGGCATAGTCACTATCAAGCATAACCAACCCAGCACTTTGATTGAATAATTAAGACAATTTCACAGCCAAGAATATATGTATGTAACAGTCTGATGCTGCCCCCAGACACTTTGCTCCTAAGACGTTACACATCCTCCTACGCATCTATTGACTCTGTGCAGAAGCTGAAACATACGAAACCATGCAGTGTATGGGCTCTCTCAGGTTGACTATTTGATTTCACAAGCCAGATATTTTAGATCAGAGACATGATGCTTGTGTGTTTTTTGCCCCCTTTTGTGAGATGAATAAAATGGGAGAAGATGGCAAGTGCAACAAGGCATTCAGCTCTACTGCAGGATCAATGACAACACAATATGGACAGGAAGTGAAGAGATCCAATTGGTCAGATATGTATCTAAATGTAATGAACAAGCACGCACAAACATACCTGATGGCATTTCATTTGGGGAAAGGGGGGGGGAGACCTCCAATGTTCGTGAAGTAATAGCCTTAATATCAGGCTGCCTTTCTTCAGGAAAAATGGCATCAGAGGGAGGTTGTGGGTCGTTGCGCTGCCGCCCCTGCATTAAAGATGCAACGTGTGAGATGAGCAGTTGTAAGGCATCAATACTTGGTATATTTAAACCTACCTTCCTACACCTTTTACCACTCTTTCTCTTTCTCTTCTCTTACTCTTCTCCCCCCCCCCCTCTCTCTCTCTCTCTCTCTCTCGCTTTCTCACTCTCTTTCT
>Ga0307960_1002169_pt1 | contig 11673 bp, 5 predicted proteins | sample OrgLakmetagen542_FD_201832 | JGI IMG/M metagenome (GOLD analysis project Ga0307960, IMG submission 201832) | Saline water microbial communities from Organic Lake, Antarctica - #542 | ecosystem: Environmental > Aquatic > Non-marine Saline and Alkaline > Saline | place: Antarctica: Organic Lake... | reverse complement strand
CCCCCCCCCACAAAAAAAGGTACAAACAGCAACGTGCTTGCGGTAGTGAATGAAGGAGTCTTTTTTCAAAATACAAACAGCAACAGCAGCACGCAAGTGGGTCGCTTGAGGCCTAGAGGTGGTCCTTCCCTATCAGAGGGCCAAACCCGTAAGTCTTCCTTTAAGCGCCACGGCCGCTACACTCGTGCTTGTCAATTCAGCGTGCTTGCTTTCGAAACTCTACTAAGCCTTCTACTGGAGAGCAAGGCGCAAGTCGTCTGCGTGCACCTCTGTATGTGTTCCGCGCCTCCACGCTTGCTGTCTTCAACAGAAAAGCTGCATTGGCGATTTAAGTTTAGGCTCGACTTTATTTGTTGAACAATTATTGAAATAGCAGGGAATTGGAAATCACATAAACTTTCTGCCCTCTACACACTTCTTCACTACGAAGGCTGGCTAAGCAATTCGACGCTTTTTCCATTCTTCTGCGTCCTCTGGGAAGTGACGGATCATGTGCCGGTCAAGCCTCGTCATGTTTCTCTTGAGCACATTCTCGAAATGATCGACCGCCTCAGCTTTTTTTCTTTGAATTTTCGCCGATTCAGGGTGGTATTTTTTAACCAATTTGCCCTTTTTTGACCTTCCATCGACAATGGGTGACTTCACCCACGCCCAGACTTCAGGATACCTTCGCTTGTAGCAAAGGATGAAGTTGTCCTTGTAACACGACTTGGCAAGTTGGTAATTTTCCCACGACTTCAGACGCTGGGCTTCGGAGCCAGTCCAACGGCGCCACATTTGATTTGCTCCCTCTTCAGCAACAAAACAAGTGTAACACGCATTCAAGGTTGCTCCCATAGCCATCATTTCATTCGCACCACCAGTTGAAGCTTTCCGTTTCCTATTACTTACGGTAGGCGAGCTCAAGGTGCCGGCACGCGCATTTTCGTCGAGCTCTTCAGCTCCGGTCGCTTCGGCGGGAAACGCTGGCCCAGGCTCTTGGTTCAAGCCACTGCCAAAAGAAGCCTGTGGTGCGCAGCTGATACCGTTCTCGTTTTCCTTCTTATCACCTGCTGGCTCAGGCGGCAAGCTCGAGGTGCCGGCACGCGCATTTTCGTCGAGCTCCTCAGCTCCGGCCGCTTCGGCGGGAAACGCTGGCCCAGGCTCTTGGTTCAAGCCACTGCCAAAAGAAACCTGTGGTGCGCAGCTGATACCGTTCTCGTTTTCCTTCTTATCACCTGCTGGCTCAGGCGGCAAGCTCGAGGTCTCTGCTGTCGAGATTTCTACTGCTGTCTCTACAGTTTCCAAACGTTCCGCCAACTTGTTGACGACAGCATTTGATTTCCTAGTAACTTCAGCAATGCATTTAGGTTTCTTCGCAGTGACACTCTGACCCACACTCTTGCAACGCTTTTTCGTTTTGTTTCCCTGGCTTTTATTTTTGGCACTTGCAACAGCTAGCGTTTTTTTTGCGGCACTGGACGCTTCTGTTCTCTTTAAAAGCTGGACGTGATCCGAGGCATACGTTAGCACGTCTGGTTGGCCAGCTTCAGGTCTTTTCTGACTTTTTGAGTACAAGCTCTTCTGATAAACGCACAGTTGGCAATTCTCGTACCCTAAATGTGATGACAAAAACCAATCAACTTGGCTCTGCATGGTCCAGTATATCCCTTCCGAGGCAGGGTTCCAATTTTGCGCCTGGCCTTCTGCAATTTGCCTTGTCAACGCATTCATTGTAGCGATAGTTATTTCCTTGATGTCGTCTGCGCGTAGTAGTTTCTTGGGATCGAAAGACGTCGTAATTTTTTGGTAAGCATCAACTCGCTCTTTAAAACTCATGCTCGACCAAGTAGCATAAGTGTTTGGATATTCTAATACAAAAGACTCTGCAATTGACTTGGCAAATTTGGTTGGTGCCATCCCTGTTGTGTTCACCTCTGCAGGCGACAAACGTGTGCCTTTTTGCTTCACGTCATCCCATTGTGAAAGGCACGCCAATTCTGTGGCTGCAGGACAATACGGATTCAAAATTTGAGACTTCGATTGTTTTGCTTTTGTGACAAATGCCTCACGATTTTTCATAGCCTTGACCAGTTCGGGTTGCGCCTTTTGAAATGTTTTGCTCTCCACAATTGCTAAGGTCCTTTCACGTCGAAGTGGAGTAATTGGGACCACCCAACCATTGTAAGGCGGACCATTTGTCATTCGAACTTTGATTGTGTTAACATCGTTGTCGTCCTTGTGCACAAATCCAGTTTGTTTCAGGACTGAGTCGTGGGGAAGAACGATTCTGACTGTTTCGACAGTTTTAGATAAGCAGGCAAGGTAAATCGTCCAAATCACAATCAAATCATACCCTCCAAATACGAATAGGTCTGAAGGGCCGTCAGCAGAAACGCACAAGAGCCAATTTGCCCGAAAAGTGATGATTTTGGTTTGACCAAGAATGCTTTTAGTTTCTTGCATTTCCTCAAGTCGAATCATCGCCAGTAAAAATTGAGCATTTAACACTTGTAATTCAAAATCATTACCGCTAGCAAATTCAAATCCCAAGTTCATTGCCGCGACCATTTTCTGCGTCTTTCCCGAGCCGCACCCTACGTCATGAAACCAATGACCTAAAAAAGTGAATCGACGCACATACACAGAGACGGTGCAAAAAAATTAAGGTCGGCCTAACTGGGGTCATAAGTGCGCAAGAATTCAAACAAAGAAATACAGTAAGTGCACCTCTCTTGCCAAGAATCATGAGCTCCTTCACAGAGCTTGGGACAAGCTCGCCATAAATACCAGCGGGCCCGAAGCCTCTTCCGGCTGCGGAACGGTCTTGAATAAGCTTTAAAATAGCTTCAGGCACGTGCTCTAGTGCAGCTGAAGTCGGACCGTCGCTCCTTTTGAGAATGTCGGAAACTTGGTTAGGATAAATGCCAAGAATTACAAATGCAGCTTTACTAAGAGCAAGAACACGATCAAGAGCGCCAGATGTAGGAAGTATAGTCCGAGGATCGAAACCAAGCTTTACAAATAATTCATCGAACTTTGTTTCCTGCCCATTTTTCAGCGCTTTTAACATCTTCATCATTGCAGCATGTTTTTCATCATGACCTGCGCCTGAAACTGGTTCCTTCGGTAGAGCACCTGATGGCAACTCACGCAGGACGGATTTGCCGTCTTCATGAGTCTCCTCGTGAGCTTCGTCATCCGGTGACCGTTCCATTGATAGTGTGAGCGGCAACAAAGGCGACAGTCCACCGGTCATTTCTTTGCTCTGAAGAAGCAAATCCGGGGGGTCTGCTTCCAAGAGTATGGCACGCGGCGATGGAAGCACTGGCTTCAATGGTACGGCAGGCGTTGACGGCTCTATAGTCGCCCTACCATCTTCCGACAACTGTTGACGGCCATCTTTCCTTTCTCCGCTCTGAAGAAGCAAATCTGGGGTGTCTGCTTCCAAGAGTATGGCACGCGGCGATGGAAGCACTGGCTTCAGTGGTACGGCAGGCGTTGACGGCTCTATGGTTGCCCTACCATCTTCCGACAACTGTTGACGGCCATCTTTCCTTTCTTTGCTCTGAAGAAGCAAATCCGGGGGGTCTGCTTCCAAGAGTATGGCACGCGGCGATGGAAGCACTGGCTTCAATGGTACGGCAGGCGTTGACGGCTCTATGGTTGCCCTACCATCTTCCGACAACCGTTGACGGCCATCTTTCCTTTCTTTGCTCTGACGAAGCAAATCTGGGGGGTCTGCTTCCAAGAGTATGGCACGCGGCGATGGAAGCACTGGCTTCAATGGTACGGCAGGCGTTGACGGCTCTATGGTTGCCCTACCAACTTCCGACAACTGTTGACGGCCATCTTTCCTTTCTTTGCTCTGCCGAAGCAAATCCGGGGTGTCTGCTTCCAAGAGTATGGCACGCGGCGATGGAAGCACTGGCTTCAGTGGTACGGCAGGCGTTGACGGCTCTATAGTCGCCCTACCGTCTTCCGACAACTGTTGACGGCCATCTTTCCTTTCTTTGCTCTGAAGAAGCAAATCCGGGGGGTCTGCTTCCAAGAGTATGGCACGCGGCGATGGAAGCACTGGCTTCAGTGGTACGGCAGGCGTTGACGGCTCTATAGTCACCCTACCATCTTCCGACAACTGTTGGCGGCCATCTTTCCTTTCTTCGCTCTGAAAAAACAAATCCGGGGGGTCTGCTTCCAATAATGGGGCTGGAAACGAGGTCTTTTGACACGCAGAGCGGCCCTTTCTTGTGTTATCTGACTTGGCATCCGTAGCGTTCAATAACTCAGCATCAAGCTCTGCATCAAGAGATAAAGTGGCTGGATATTCCACTATAGTATCGCCGAGATAAGAATCGCCGCTTTCGATGCTAGAGTTGAAGGACTGATCACTCAAATCGGCGAGAGTCTCTCCTTGTACTACGCGCCGGCTACTGGAAAATAGGCTACTGATTGACTTTTCTTCGCTTGCCTTTGTGCTTACAGTCGGATTCTCTCCTGGCCCGAAATAGAAAGGCATTGAAAGAGTAAAAGTAAAAGCACTGGTGAATACAATTTTAAAAAAAAAACAAGAGAGAGAGAGAAAGCGAGGGAGACACAGACATAGGATTGAGAAGCAAAAATTACCAGTGGGCTCGTTCAACTCGGCGCCAATCAAGCCATCTGGCTGAGACTCTCCTTGCACAAGAGCCAATGGCTGGAGAGCATCGTAGGCGGCCTCGGGTACTGCCAAAGCAGCACGATCCTTCTTCGTATTATTCGCCTTTCTTTTCTTCTCTGCATCTTTGGCCTTCTTCCATTCTTCTGCGTCCTCTGGGAAGTGATGGATCATGTGCCGGTCAAGCCTCGTCATGTTTCTCTTGATCACATTATTGTAATGATCGACAGCCTGAGCTCTTTGTCTTTGAATTAGCGCCGAGTCAGGGTGGCAATTTTTAGTTATTTTCCCCTCGGTGGACCTTCCATCGACAATGGGTGACTTCACCCACGCCCAGAATTCAGGATATTTCCGCTCATAGCAAAGGATGAAGTTGTCCTTGTAACACGACTTGGCAAGTTGGTAATTTTCCCACGACTTCAGACGCTGGGCTTCGGAGCCAGTCCAACGGCGCCACATTTGATTTGCTCCCTCTTCAGCAACAAAACAAGTGTAACACGCATTCAAGGTTGCTCCCATAGCCATCAATTCATTCGCACCACCAGTTGAAGCCTCCTGTTTCCTTTTAATTAAGACAGTAACAGGGGTGGCGGCAGAGCTGGTGGCGTCGGTATCTGACAAGCTAGAAGCAATTGCAGGACCACAGGTATCGGAATAGCTGGTTGTGGCAGAGCTGGTGGCAGTGGTATTAGAAAACTCAGCGACAGTGGCAAAGTTGGAACCAGAGCTACTTGGATGATCAAGAACTGGAGCTGGTATGTAGGGAACCAAGTCCATATGAGGGGCGGGAGTTTCGAATTCGACATTGTTCCAGTGATCTCCGTAAAATGCCAGGTGGATAACGCGCGGAGAGCTCAGGTTGCCAACAGAATACACGTGGCGAAAGTAGTCGATTCCTGAGGCGTCTGTGCAAGCAAGCTCGTAAACATCTGCACGGCTCGAGAAAATCTCGCAGTACGCGTAGATCTCGAGATAGCCACCCCAGTGTGCGGTGTTATCCTCCAAGAAATCGGTGCAATTCGCCATGATGTCGTAGTACTTCTGGGCGCAGTCGCCAACAAATCCAGAGAAAAATTCCAGCTCTAAAATATCATTGTAGGATTGTGTGGAGCCTGCCAAGAGTTGATCAAAGTTCTCCATGATGTGCGTTGCTATGCTACTTCTTAGCGCCATCGCAGCCTCCACGTCAGATCTACCCAAGAGACAATAGAACAAGCAGTGGCCATCGCCGACTTGACTGACGACGCTCCCGCGTACCAGGTCGACAGTAAGGTCTGAGATGCGCGCGCCCCACGCCCGCAGTGTATCCCTATGCCAAACTTCGAATTGTGGAGGGTGCATTTGGGATGTATCGGATCGATCAGCGCTGCTATCGTCGAAGCCGCCACGAAATGTGCTATTCTTTCCGGGATGTGCGGCAGAGCATTGCGCTTCTAATGGTGTTGCAAAGGTGGAGCCAATAGCTTGCTGAGATAGAAGTTCTTCGAAATTTTCAGAACTTAACATTTTAATGTTATGACTGTCGCATATATTTGTGCAAGGGCTTGGCGCATTCGGGGGCCCAGTCGATTTCATTACAGAACCTGAAACTCGAGAGCGCGTCGGAACTGCGCCACTACGAATATGGCGCAGATAGTAGAGAGAGCCCAATGAGGAAAATGATCTGCATCCAGAATAAGACTGATGATTCGAATGCTTGGACTTGTCAGGCCACGAGTGCGCCGAGCAGTGCTTTGGAAGCTCATGAAAGCGCAGCTGTGCCAAAGCGCCAGGCTCTTGCGAGGCAACATCGCTTTGAAGACATTGAACATCACAGCAGCGACTCAGTGCTACTGTCCAGGCGCGCAGATCGCCAGATAAGGGACCAGTACTGATTGTGGACACAAAACCAGAAGGGGCAGCAAAGTTATAAGAACACGCTGGCGCCGAGCTTTGAAGCGAAGGCTTGGGCCAACGCAACGCTGGACGGCTGCTGGATAAGTATATACTCTTGCGCCGTGGACATGAAAGCATAGCGGCACGCAAGCAGCTTGAGCTAATTGTGGACCTGTTGGAGTGGAAGGCCATGTAAGCGCAAGATGTTTTGGGTAAAAAAATTGAACCCAATTGCTTGGCTGATCTAGTGCTATCAAAACACTTGGGAAAGCAGATTGTACTTACCTCCTTCGTAATGTTACTTCAGCGCACAATGGCACGAGGGCCTTGAACCAGACCGCCATCAACAGGAACGTCGATGGGCTCATTTTATTTGAAGTCAATGCGTGATCTTTCAGCGTTAGTACCTTGCATACGATCGTACAATGAAGCAACAAAGATGATGTGTCGTCAGCATTACGCTTTCTGCGTTTCTATGATTTACGTACCTCTAGCTAGCTACTATCTGTAGAGATGATAAATAAAATAATAAAAGTAAGGGAATCATTCAGAAGATTGCAGCATTACAGCGCACAACTCTACTCTGTACTTACGTACACTTGAGAATTATTCTTTCCACTCTTTTCCTCCACAGTGTGCAAATATATGCAAAAATATGCTTGTGACAATCGACAGTGCCTGTCCTTGACTCCTTGATCTTGATTGGGCCAATCAATTATTCGCTCGCATCCTCCGCTACAGTGCACGAGACCGTCAAGATACTGAACTCTTCAAAAAATAATACTAAAATAAATAATGAACACTTCGCCTGCCCTACCATTGGCATCGGAGCGAGCTCAAGGCATGATGTTGCCTGCCCCGATCCCCCATACTTTTGCTACAACTGATGTATGTCGCTGGAGCGTTTGTAGAGTTTCTAGGGTAGCCGTCTTTGTTTTGACTCTTGCCCTTGGCCTGTCGAAGGTTTTCCAAACTTCACCATGATTTGAGCATCTTGTTATCCTGTCGCAGCACTGTGCGTCGCAGAATAACTACAAAAACACTGCCTATGCACTAATCAAATTTCCATATAATCCCAATAGAGATACCACTGAAAAATTTAGGGTTATTCTGCAGCACTCTGACGCTCACTAGTTGTTCTCCGGATGTTCTTCTCAGGTCACGCGGCAAGTAGTAGCGCGAGCTAAGGATATGAGAGCTCGCTTGCAGCTTGACGCTGCACCAGGCGTTTCTTTCGTCACGCCAGCAGTAAAACAGCCTCGCAAAGAGCCTCCGCAAATAAAGCAGGCCCCGCGAGTAGAACAGGCAAAAACGGAGTCTTTTACGTCAGCGTTAGCGCGAGATTCAATTTGCGATCACGATGGCTTGCACGAAGATTCCAGCATAACCTCTAATTCTATCGAACTCGACGAAATTCGGTTGCATCTTGATTCTCCACCACGCATCTCTTTCTTCACGCCAACAGTAAAACAGTCTCGCAAGCAGCCTCCATGTATAAAAAAGGCTCCGCGAGCACAGAAGGCAAGGACAAAATCCATCATTTCAGCGCTAGAAAGTGCAGGCAACGCGTTCGATGAAGAAGACAGGGGCAATAGCGTCGAACTCGACGAAATTCGCTTGCGTCTTTACTCTCCACCAGGATTCTCATTCTTCACGCCACTAGTAAAACAGCCTCGTGAGCAGCCTCCGCAAGTATTGCAGGCTCCACAAATACAGAAGGCAAGGGCAATGTCGACGACCTTGTCAGTGCTAGCAAGCGCTGAACACGCCTTCGAAGAAGAAGACTCCGACCACAACGTCTTTGCGCTGTGTCCAACCACCATTATGATGCCGTTTCCAGAGCCGAGAGAAGATGCGGCGCCAGCACTTGAATATTGCGAGCGCTGCGCCAAGTGCTTTGCAGGGGGCGTGGAGGCGCACCGCCCTTCGGCGCCGCACCAGGCTTTCATGGCTGACTCGAGGAAAATCGGCGCCATCGATGCGTTGGTCGCGAACTTGAACAACCTACAGGAATTCCGTTAGACTTCCTTACTCGCTTTCCTGTCGCGGCCAGGTCCTTGTCGCGACTGAACAGGCCAGTAATTCTAGGAAAGTCAATACCCGGTAGCCGGGAATTTTCGCTGCATAGATCTGGGGGTCGTGAGCCCCTTCAGAGCACTCAGTCGTAACCCTGAATTATTCAGAGGAAAGGCGTCAGTTGGAGTTGCGATTGGCTTGCTCAAGTGATTATTCCTGGCGGATTCGCAGCTCGAGTACTAATCTTACAGTCGACTCTGCGACTTTGGTGTCTCCCTGTGGTTTGTCGTTATGGTTGAGTATTATAATTCGACTAGACTTAAACTATAGTTCCCATAGACTGCACGCATACTGCGTAGCGCTGAGCGCCCAGTTGGAGTGCCTCGCTACTCAAAGTTCATATTGGGGCTCGGATTTTGTGATTTAGAAGGCCACATAGGCATCAATTTACAACAGCTTCTAATGTCCGAGCGCTTAGCGCCCACACCTGAAGTGGAATGCGTGGAAGTAGTGAGTTGTTGTGTTTTCACCGCCCAATCCTGAGCCGGCTTCTTGTCTGCTCCAAGTCCGAGGCCATGCCCACTTTAGCCGGTGGAATGCTCGAATCTATCGAGGAGCCGCACTCATTGGGATGTGAGTGTGAATGTTGATTACTTTTATTGTAGTGTAGTAAGCTTTAATAGTGTGTAGTCGACGAAGTTTCACTCCTAGATAAGGATTTTCGCGGGAAATTCCGAAAGGGAAAATTTTACCAATCAGACGTGATTTTCGCGACGGAAATTTAGCAGTGCCTTTACGCTTTACGACCACGGCACGGAAAACCCGCGGAAAACCCGCAGAAATACCACGTGAAGTGAAATTTTTAGCCATTGCGCGGGATTTCCGCGGAAACGGGAAACCCAACCCTGTTTCACTCCCACGACGGGTAAAAAAGTAAAATACTGTAAGCTTATTGGGATCATCTTTGCAGCAGTGTTTATTTATAGGCTTAACATCATGAGAGCTGGTACGTAAAAGTCTTCCGAGCCGGACCAGGGGACTCCTATGATGCCCGCTTAAATGGCACCCTTCCCTGTATAGCTACTAACACCAGCCCTCCCCTCGAGGGAGGCGCGAAAAGTGGTGATGTCTGAGTACTACAGTACTCTGCTGGTTTCTAATTCAGAAGAGGAAAGAAAATAAAAATAAAAATTCGGGCATCGGCGCCCCCTAAATCCAACTCGAACCCGAACAAATCCCAAATCCATCCCGTGTCCAAGCCAATTTAAGATCAGATTCATCTAAATATTTCGTCTTTCGGATAGATGTGTATACAGTAACTAGTTCATGTAACAATTAGATCGATCTAACCGCTTTACTTAACGGTTACATTGATTTACAATACGCAAAACCTACACAAATCTAGTGTGAGAGTGTTGCAGTTACGTCAGTCTAATCAACTGCACGTGCGCTTACTTATACTACAGTAGTGGTCGTTTATTCAGTCAGACTTTTTGCAGGCCATGGTAAATAGTACAGTAGTAGAGTAGTACTGAGCTCGCTTTGACTTTGGTAAGGAATTCTCAGAATTTTAGCGCAGCCACCCCGTTAAGAACCTAGCTACTGTAGTATATGTAGTATGTAATCCTCTACTACAGATAGCACCGGTAATAAGTACTCTATTTTATAATTGTTGTTTGGTCGTTCGTGGTTCGTGTCCGCCCTTTTTTTTGTACCTACTGCTGTACTCTGTACTACAATACAGTTCTGTTGTATACACTAGGGTCCTGAATTTCCCGAGGTGGGATTTCGAAGTCGGAATTCCGTTGGATTTCCAATGTGAATTCCAAGCTCGAAAATGGCCGTTTCATGGGAAGTTCCTGGAAATCACACACAGGGGAGGTAAATATAATACAGGGGGTTGTAAAATATTTGAAAAGTCGGACTTTTAAGACTAAATTTGCATCTGTGTAGTGCGGTCTTATACCTTTCCCCTCCTCCTAGCGCTCAAAGCGGGTGTTTTAGCTTACCCTCTGACTGCAACGCCAGGTTCTCCGTCTACTGGGTACTTCGCACCTCATTATATGGACTAGTTAAGTGATTGCAGTAAAAGGGGGGTTTTCAAGTGACGTCACACCAGCAATCGGCTATCCGGGATTTCAAGGAATTCTATGGGAAATTCCTGGATTTTCAGGAATTCCCAAGGCAGTTATCGGGAGGTGGGAAATCCAAGACCCTGGTATACATGTACAGATGTGCAGTAATGATAAACAAATGAAAAGCAGACCACGGGCACAAGAAAGGACAAGCCATCTTGTTGATCGGCCATCAACCAAGCTCGGTCGTCTTCGAGGTTCCACCTTTTTTTTCTCTCCCTCTCTCTCTCTCTGTCCTCAGTCCTCCGCTTCCGAATAAATTTGGTTGGATTAATGATAATGACTTGTCAATAAATTGTGTGCTTATTTTTAAGTTTTAGGCTATTTTAGGTGCTAATTGGTAATTTAGCCACGATGCTATTTCTGCTGGATTGGCACTCCTCCTGTGTATATCATCAGGAATTTATCAATTATTTCCAGAGGCACGAATCAACGTGGGTGATTTCGCGCTCAAGTGGCCATTTGAAATGATAATAATTCCTAGCTGAGCTTCTAGTTCTAATATTCACTATTAGCAGTCAGAAGTTTGATTGTTTATGCGATAAAAATGAGCCTAAACTATCTCTGCGCGCAGTATGTCAAGAGTCAAACGGCGCCGCAAGACAGGAATGTCCTCTTGCGAGAAGTCGAGAGTTGCGTTGGCGCTGATGTAGTTGGCAAAGTAGCAAGTAAAGACGCCACAGTCGACTGTGTTTTCCTGCTGAGGTGCTGAGGGATAGGCAACTTCCCAGTCCTGGAAGTTCGCCGCTACCTTACCACCATGGCATGCGTTCACCTTTGAGGCACCGCAAAAGTAAACACAAGCATTTTGAGAACAAATTCGTGTACGTACTACACAACGGGATGTGTACCTCATCGTAGATGAATCGCTTGAGGCCATCGGCGAACTTCTCGTGGCGAGCACCAAGGGAGTCGTAACACCTGAAGATGGTAAAGCAATCGGAAAAGTTGAAAGACAAAATCGCGACACTGAATTCGCTGTCGATAACGTATGGTGAACGTACTCGATAC